>Ga0105052_10004696_pt1 | contig 14888 bp, 19 predicted proteins | sample FRY03_FD_78094 | JGI IMG/M metagenome (GOLD analysis project Ga0105052, IMG submission 78094) | Freshwater microbial communities from Lake Fryxell liftoff mats and glacier meltwater in Antarctica - FRY-03 | ecosystem: Environmental > Aquatic > Freshwater > Ice > Glacier meltwater ... | reverse complement strand
GAGACCTAGCAAATCAAAATCATTTGCAGAAAAGACCTAGCACTGGTAAGATCTAAATAATAATCTCACCCGAACTGTTGCCACCCCACGGATCATTTCTGCATATCGTTTTCCTCCTCTGATCATTTCCTTGAGTTGCAGGTCTCTTTCCGCAAAAAAGCTACTATTAACAGGGCTCTTTTGTGGGAAATAACCTACAAACATCCGCAATGTTTCTTCATTTCCTCTCCTCCCGTGGTGATTTCTGCATATCCTTGCTGAGTTCTTTCCTCCTTTTCTCTCCAACAAATAATATGATATATCCATGTGCTGTAGCACTTGAGTCTATCTATATAATATACTTATATGTATGTATGTAAATAGAGCGCGAGCCTCGAAATTGAGACATGTACTGCGCTGCAGCTGCGGCAACACGCTGCAGTCGCCCTCACTCAACTATTAGTCGACTACATAATTTGCATCGAGCTACATTCTTCCGTGTGTGTGTGTGTGTGTGTGTGTGTGTGTGTGTATGTATATATGTATATACGTGTAATATGCGCATGTATGCATATATATATACTTATGTATGTATGTAATTGTATGTATGTATACATATTTATCTATCTATATGTATACATATACATGTACACATAGATATGTGTATATATGTAAAAATATATGTAAATATTTACACATGCAACAATATTTGCACATGTCTCGCAACTGCCGACACTGCCGCCCTAAATCTGGTGTCATCAGGGCAACAGAGTGGGTCATGTTATATACACATATCTATAATGTGTATACATATATGTATATGTCCCGCATATATATATATGTCCCGCATAGATATACACATATCATATATGTATATGTCCCGCATAGATATACACATATCTATAATGTGTATACATATATGTATATGTCCGTTAACTACGGCGACACTGCTCTCCTAATCCTGGTGTCATCAGGGCGGCAGAGTCGGTCAACGGGCTTCCGCGCTGTCGCTCGAATTTGCAGTCGCCCTCGCGGCCCACTCAACTATCAGTCAAAAATTCGTATCAACATCATGATACACTCATATTCGCCACAAATGCTATTATCATCACAGATACACAGTATACGTATATATGTATACATATAACTATTAGTCAACAAAACGTATCAATACAATGATGCATACTCATATTGGCCACAACACACTAGTCCCAACGATATGCAGCCACACAGTACATGTATATACACACTTGCATGTATGTTAGTGGCGGCCATTTACAGTGTCCCAGAAGGTGCTGAGTTTGGAAACTGCGCCTTTCGGACTTTGGCGCTGCACAGTCGACTGGGTCACCGCGGGAGCCACCGCATTGGCGTTCGCGCCCCATGTTCCAAAGGGGCCAGTGGAAGTTGCGGGAGTGCGGTGTGCAGCTTGGTTGTGGTTGTGATGGGGGTGGTGTTGCTGGTATTGGTGGGGCGGGTGCTGCTGTGGGTGCTGCTGTGGGTGCAGCTGTGGGTGCTGAGGATGCTGTGCGTGGGAGCCCGTGGCGACTTGGTACTGATGTGCATGCTGCGCGGTGTACTTATGGTACTGCATGAGTTGCTGCTGCTGCTGGTGCCACTGTGGGTGTGCACCACTCTGGGCGTGCGTGGTGACTCCCGCAACCGAATAGCCCGCGCTCTGCAACCACGCTGCATCCACCACAGAAGGCGGCGACTTGCCAGTCACAGGGGATTGCGCGGCGGTGTGCATCTGGTCAAAATTCTCAAAAGTCAGATGTGCAATCATTGTCTATACTAAATTTCAGAGCGAGCTGACATTTGAGAATTTCTTTCTAGTCACGAGAAAATGCGCAGAGGTGTGCACCTGGTTAAAACTTCTCAAAAAGTTAGTTGCATCGTCATTTTCTTCGGTCAATTTTACAGCGAGCAGACTTTTGAGAATTTTCTACATGCGCGGCGACGGGCGACTTGGCGAGGGCAAGCAGCTTTGGCGCCATGCCAGTGTCGAGCACCGAAAACGCGTCTGTATACCAATCCCACGAAATACACATCAGGAAAACTTCATATAGTGACATGACTCAACTTGTATCACGTATGGTATGACATGCGCGATATTGCAGGTCTCTTTCTGCAAAAGAGCCACTAGGCTCGTTTGTGGGAAATATAGTGATATGACTCAACTCATACGTGATATGACTCATTTGCGTTCGTCGTGGGGTAATGATCCCATGTGGCATGAGCATGCCGCACGTCATGTCACACGTGACTGCAACACACACCCTGCAACATGTCGCACATGCTGCTTGTCAAGTCATGTGTAACATTCTTTTTTTTTACGAGTCTGTGGCAGGTAAGCCCCCCGCCAAGAAATTTGTCAAGAGACACGATGCATTCACATGTGCCATGACTCAGATGTGTGACTTGACTCGTTCACACGATCCAGAAGTGCCCAGTGGGACATGAAAGATATGACTATTCTATTTACACATTAGACTCGTCAGAACAGTGCCCTGCGGATGAATATACATATGCATATATATATTTGTATATATATGTACTTACATATATATACGTATCTAGGTAAGCCTTTGTGTGTATGTAACTACTGCTTCTTGTGCTTTCTTGAGTACAATTGGATAAGTAAATACCTAGACATCAGGTGAAGCTAGACATTGCGTATAAGAGGTACACCAGAACACAGTGCATATGACAGGACAGACACACTAGCAGATAGAGACAGATCTCTTCCCGCAAAAGAGCCACTAATTGTAGGGCTCTCTTGTGTGTGAGAAATGACCTATGAAGATAAGGCATCCTATGCGTCTCCACCACGTCATGCCAGGATATTTCCTGGGAGAGATTGCAGCACTCCTCGTAGGATGTGTATCTCTCCGGGAGACTGCAGCACAGTGCAACACACACTCCGCAACACGCACCAGAATACGACGACGGAGAGACTGCTGCACGTTGCAACATACACCCTGTAATACACACCATACACCACGCGCAGAAATACACAGACAGACAGACTGCGACACACACCCTGAAAGACACGCACACTACACTACGCACCGAAATACGACCATGGAGAGATTGCAACACACTGCAATCTACGCCCTGCAACAAAACCCCCGCACCACACACACCGGAATACGACGACGGAGAGCGCGGCAACTCCTTGACGGGCTCACTGGCGCACTTGTCAGCATCACATCTCTTGCTATTTGCGTCGTGCTCCTCGTCGTGCGCCTGCTCCTCGTGCGCGGCGGCACCTGCGAAAAATTCTCAAAACTCAGCTCTACACTCATGTTCAATAGACAATTCTAGTAGCGCGCTGAATTTTGAGAATTTCTACCTTGGAGTTTCTCTGTGTTGTTGCCCGTGGCGTTCTCGGCAATGTTCGGGATCGTCAGGGAACTGTCCTTTTCGCCGGATTTGGATTCTACCTCGGTGGCGGCGGCCATGAGGGTCTCGACTTGCGACGATAAGTTGCTGGCTTGCTCGGAAATCTTGACGGAGAGCATCGAGCCCTGCTGCAGTTCCAAGTGCACGCGCGCCGACAGCTCACTCACATTCTGTGGATGTTTGTGTATGCGTATATTCGAATGAGGTGTGGGAGTTGGGGGGTATGCTTCCTACTTGGGGTCATTTTGTTCAATTCATTTCGATTCTGTAGGGCCAATCACCTAGCCGACAAGTCCTAATTGCAGATCCAGGAAATTTCCATCGGTCCAGGCTGGATTCGAATGATTGGCCTGAACCCACCCGAAGATAATCTGGAGATATCCCTTCATGGATGGGAGCTGAGCTGGGTGAGACTATTGGACACCTTGGGCGAGCGGCCCAGGTGAGACTATTGGACACCTTGGGCGAGCGGCGGCAGAGCTCGACTCCGCCGCGCTATTGTTGTTGGCCAGTACTAGCTCTACGGACCCACAAACTCAAAAAAAACGTCTTTTGGGCGAAACAGGACCTTTTTAATTTTCCGTGTTTCCCAGACCGGACGTTATTTTTTGCGAATTGTCAGGTTCTTGCGAGATTCGACACGTCCGATCTGACATTGGACATCTGTGGGGTGAGTGAGACGGAAGGTTCTGATGCTATCGCGGATTAGTTATGTCCAACAATTTGTCAGAGTCCACTAAGTTTTCTCGTTTGTAATTTGTCACACGTATCACAAAATTGTCTCGTTGATGTCTCAGTTGTGATGTTTTCAGTAAGGATTACGGATTTGAAAATTTTCGGCTAGGACTACCATTACCCTCAACATTGGAAAGAGCGGCAAGACGAAATGCCGGTTTCTTTTTCAAAAGATAATTGAACGAAGAGGGCTCTTTTGCAAAAGAGATATGTCACTGTATGATGTCTGGTACGATGCAGATATTCCTGTGTCGTTGCCCTGGAGGCTATGCGCATTCATGCATAGCGTACGTATGTCTATGCAACGAATCGTTCACATTTTAATGTTGCCGTGTGCGTACTCACCCGAAGTAACGAGATTTATGAGACACGAACCAATCATTTCGTATCCCCTCACTTGCTCTGCAGCTGCAACAAACTGCACCACTGCACGACGCAGCAACACTCCGCAAAACACTGAGACATACCTCCGGGGCCATGCCCTTGAGGTTGCGCGACAGGCCAATAAGATTCCTGAGCGCCTCTTCCGAGGACGGCACCTCTCGCACCGCCCAGCCCGCTGCCTCAGCGCTAGCACTGATAGGAGACATGACACGTCGCACGATGCTGAGCATCATGGGGGACTTGGCCGTCTCGGCAGTGGGTGCGAGGGCCACGGGAGAGGACGGTGCGACTAGAGTGGCGAAGGCGAGGTGGCAAACGTTGCCGGGGCCTCCCGTCGAAAAAAATTGGCGGCCGAGGTTGGTGCCGAAATCGACGATCCAGCCGCAGCCACCCGGAGCCTCGCTCTTGCGTATGAGCACACCTGTGAGAGACACGTATAGTGATGTCCACACATTTTTACATCACACATGAATGCACACACAGACGCGCGTATACAGCACAGATGTATTTGCACACACAGGCACACGCAAACATTTGTCAGTGCAGGTAACACATAGGCAGTCACACTCTCCTGCTCTGATCAATCCTTCATGCATGTTCGCGATCACACACATGGTACACGTTTTCTGGCACCATATCTACACGTTTTTGGGCAGCAAACCAGAGACATTCAAAGCACAATCTCCCCAACCCCCCGTGAACTCCACAAAGAAGACGGAACAACGCAAGACGAATGCTAGAACGTGGGCACCACTCTATCCCTCAACATCCAAAACAACAGCATGTGGAGGAAAGGAGAATATTGAGGAAACAAGTGCTTCCAGAAAGCCAGACCGATTTAAATTCTATTTTGGAGGGGAGTACCAATTTTGCCGGCATACTTGCGGAAGAAGGGGACGCTGGCAAAATGCGATGACACCACAGCGTGATTTCCAACAGCAGCGTTGTCACTGGTAACGAGAACTTCGGTGCTGAAGTTAAGCAAGCCCCTGCGCGATGGGCTCATGTCCACTTGCCTGCCACTCATGTATGCGATACGCGCTGGTGTTGGCAGTTCTCCCAGTACGTTTTCAACAAGCGGACTGAGGCAGGGGTTGTAGTTGGCGACCACAGGCTGGCGCCTTGCGGTGCGCTTCTTCTTCTTTTGCTTGCGCATAGGGGTGGGCGCATGAATCTGCATCTGCGCCTGCATCATCATCTGCTGCTGCTGATGTTGCAAGTGCTGTTGCTTCTGGTGCAGATCGTGCTGCTGCCGAGCCCATGCCACCGCCTGGGCTCTCGCCATGGCCTGTTCTTGAGCGAGCTGCTGCTCCCGCATATACACCTGCTCCTTCGCATGGGCGTCTTGCTCGAGCGCCTGGTCGCGCAGCGAATCGGCGTGGCCTGCATGCACGGGCTGGCGGCCTGCTACGGACGTTTGCCGGTTAGGCAGAGGGGCCTCCCAGGACCCCATCTGCTTGGGCGCAGGCTGCTCCCTCTGCTGCCGGTTCATGTGCTGCAGCGCCATGGGCTTTTGCATCTGCTGCGAGAGGTGCGCTTGCTGCGCGACGCGCTGGTTCGAGACATCACCGAGGGCAGCCCGGCGCGGGAACTGCTGCAACATCTTGCCTGGCACGCGCTTCTGCGGCTGGTTCATTTTGGCTGCTGTGTTCGGCCCATTGTTGGCCAAGAAGAGCTGCTGCTCGAGGGAATCCGCATGGATGCTAAACATTTTTGCAGCTCCCAACCACGCAGCTCACTTACCCTCCTGGTCGTTCGGCACAAGCTTTCTCCCCTGCAGCGATATTTGGGTCGCTTCTCACTGTCTTTCACAAATGAAGACGTCGTTCTCTTTCCTCTTCCCTTGATCAATACAGTCACAGTCCACTGTTGTAAATCAAAATCAAAAACTGTCGTTGCGCGCGAACTGGGTCAAACCCTTAAAATTGCGATCCTCTCGCGAACTAGTCTGAAACCCTAAATTTCATCCGCCGAGGTATCCGGTCTGCCTTATTACTGCACACCACCTGTGTGCGTTCCAGATATACTTGGCGGGCTAGCTGTGTGGCGGCTTCAAACCAAAAAAAAAGGTATCTGATAGGTTCCTGGTTTTCGTTTTTTTCCGCCGGCACAAACAATTCAACTATAAAAAACATGACTTTACGAGACCACTTTAAGGTGGGGTTGGGTATTTCTCGAACGAACACGGATTCTCAGCGGAATCCAGTTTACAACGCATTTCATCGATTTTTTGTTGTGCAAACGAAACGATTCGTTGGTAATTCTTTAAACGTAATCTTGACGCGGCAAACCTGCGGCCAGCGCTCGAGCAGGGCTGCGGAAAGTAAACGCCAAGCGCTAGGAAATCATTTTCTCGAGCGAATTTGCTACATCTTTTTAATGTCAAAATGCAAAGGAGACTCCGATCTAGGTCTGTGCATTTTTTGAATACTTGCAAAAAGAAACTGATGCGCAATGCCAAATTCCGATTTTTTCTACCGGCGAAGCATGTTTTTTTCCGGAAGTCGCCATTGCGCAGCGGTTCTCTTTTTGCAAGTACCCAAAAAGTAAACAGACCTAGATCTGAGTCTCCTCTACATTTTGACTTTAGGAACATATAGCAAATTCACTCGGGAAAATAATTTCCTAGCGCTCAGCGTTTACTTTCCGCAGCCCTGCTCGAGCGCTGGCTGCAGGTTTGCCGCGTCAAGATCACGTTTACAAAACTACAGACGAAACGTTTCGTTTGCACAACAAAAAATCGATGAAATGCGCTGTAAACTGGATTCCGCTGAGAATCCGCGTTCGTTCGAGAAATACCCGACTCCACCTTAACGAGTACTATGAACGAGACCAATCGGAAGACACCTTCAGACGTTCGCAAGTATAAATTCTTACCCGGGCGGATTTTTTTTGATTTTAATGGTACGACCTCGCCAGGTCAGAGGGCATTTACGGGCGTTCGCAAGTATACGTTCCTACCCGGTCGGATTTGCTTTGTAACAGAGTTTGGTCTAGTTTTGCTTTGTTGGTGGGAGGCCACTTTTTCCCAACTTCCAAATCGTTCATGGGTTTCCCCCTCCCTCTTTCTGAGGCTCTCATCTTGACTCCCTAGAGTGCTGGTATTTGAGGCACGAAACTACCTTGAGTGTTAGCGCTTCGGGGGATCAGACGTGGAGGATCTCGGGACGCTATTCAGTGGTCGAGGATGCGAGTTGTAGTATGGGGCTTGCGTAAGTCCAGGCCCGGACTGCGAGCCATTCCGTCAACTTGTACAGTGTTAACTATAATTGGCACGTAGAGTGGTTCTGGGTGGTGACTTACCTTTGGTAGGACTCAAGGAAGAGTTACGCGGCCCGAGTGGATATACTCCCAGGGGGTTTACCAGTGAATAAAACAACTTGTCAGAATTTTTGGCCTCGAATTAATTCGAATTAATGCATTAATCGAAACCGCGCGAAGAGCGGTTTGAAAAACTGGAGTGCTTTCTTTGCGGCGTCAGCCGCGAAATTTTGAAAACGTGAAATTAGTAGCGCATCGGAGAGAGCATTTCCGGGGGTTTTTGGCTATTTTTTTGGTTGCCCAACTCCCTCCAAAAAAGAGGTGTTTTAGTACATAAGAATTTATCGCTTCCTGTCAACGGTGTCGTTACAGCGTCGATCCACGCGCTCTGAAGTGTCCTTTCAAACAGAGGAATCTAAATGCTTGGTCACGTTGTTTCTAATAAACTGTTTTTGAATTGAAATGGTGTTGTGCAATTTGTACCTCAAGAAGTTTGATTTGACAAAGGGTTTGTTATTTGATACTTTCATAATTACTTTTTTGTACAAATTGTGTCGTTCAAGTTGAGATCACTCAATATTGGGTTTCGAATCATTTTCACCACTGACGTATTGGTAGACAGAATTAAAAATTTCTGAAATGCATCTCCGAATGATTAAGCAGAAGATTTCTTGTAAAAGAAACATGCGCCGCAGGCAAGATTTTCAATGAAACAAAATGCGCTGCAGGCAAGACTTATCAAACAATATTCGCCGAAGGCTGGATTTTTTGACTAAGTCCTCATGGGTACTTTGTCCTGTAAATGCAGTATGTAATTTTTTTTCAACGAATCTCAGCTCAGAATCTTTTTCTTTGGTTAATTAATAATTAATGAATTAACATTTGGCCGGCCTATAGTACGTCTGTTTTACGCCGGAAGCAGGACCATTTTTCGGACCACTTTACACAAGATTAATCGAGGGATTTCATTTCGAAGATTGCTTGATCTCCAGATCTTACTTCGGGCCTAATCCAAGTAATCTCGTGAGCCAAGTTTTGCTCTGCGCAAGAAGTTTCCACACGCTCAATCGAGGGATTTCATTTCGAAGATTCCAGATTTTACTTGCTTCTTTTTGGAAAAGAGACCGTGAAAACATTTTCTACAAATGTTCTAATTCGGGTCAAATGTTCCTTCGTCGGAAAATCTTTTCCATCGAGATTAAGAACGAAGTAAAATCTGGAGATCAAGCAATCTTCGAAATGAAATCCCTCGATTAATCTTGTGGAAAGTGGTCCGAAAATTTGTCCTGTTACCGACGTTACCCACTGAGTGTTACTTTGAGCCCAGAGCGGGAGGCGAAGTAAAGATTTTCTTGTTTTATACTGATTCACAAACAAACAAACAAAGCCCGGTTGGTGAGTGCCGTTCGGTTCGGTTGGGATTCTGTGGACTACTTTGTACCTACGCACCACCAGCATGCGTTCCTGCTGTACTTGAAGGGTTAGTCGTGTGGCGGCATTACAAACCAAAAACCAAAAAGCAAAAGGATCGTAAAAATTTCGGGTGGTTGAGTCTGGGTCTAAGTCTTGGTACTTGAGGCACGATTCGGAGACTGCCTTGAGTGTTAAGGCTTAGGGGGACCAGACGTGGAGGATCTTGTGACGCTATTGGTGGCTGAGGATACGACTTGCATGGGGCTTGCGCAAGTTCAAGGATGCGAGCCAACCTGTCAAACAGTGGAGTGTGAACCTTAGTTGGCACATAGAGTGGTTCTGGGTGGTGATTTACCTTTGGCAGGACCGCAGGACGAGCTACGCAGCCCGAGTGGATGTACTCCCAGGGGGTTTACTTCGAGCCTAGGGCGGGAGGCGAAGTAAGCCTGAGGATTTTCGGGGTTTATAACAACAAACAAAAAAAAGAAGATGGATGCCTCAATTTTGTTCTATTTGAATTTTTTTTGGCATTTTTTTCAAGAAACGTTGTTTCCAGAATTTCTGGCATTTATTCTCGTTTTGGTTTTTTCTTCTCAGGCTTTCTGTTTTTAGTAGTCTGGATTCAAAGAAAGCCAGTTCGTGGCGGGCCAAGACACTTTGCCCACACACATACAAGCGACCTCCCATAGCTCAACCTCTCTCCCCAGGACACTGCACTCCCACCTCCCACCCAACTACACCCTACCTCCTCATACCCGCACCCACCTCTCGCACCCTCCACCCTACAAACTACACTCCTACCTCCCACCCACACCCTCCACACGGCGTACCAGAAATTTTTGTTCAATTGTTTTCTCAAACATTTCTCTCAGAGTAGTATCTGTACCAGCCTAACCGCTGCGTGGGCACTGTCGAGTGTGAGTGCTCAACCTTGGCTTTATATCAATAATAGCCTCGGTCTCTCTCACGCACATTCCTTGTCTCTTTGTCTGTTCCTGTGAGTCTTGTGTCGTATGTGTATATTTTCTTCTCTACCTGTCTTTCTATCTGTGTTCCACGAGCTGCGTGTTTTGTGTTCTATTCCATATTCATGACAACCTTTTTTAAGATCTGTATATACATCTGTATCCCTATGGATGTTCACATAGACTTTGTGCAAAAAAAATAAAAATGAATAAACACAGTCAAATAAATCAAATAATCAAGATTCAAATACATGAAATACAATAAAATATTTAAATAACAATATGTATATATATATATATACTATATATATATGTATACACATAAATAAAATAAAACAATAAAAATAAACAAAACTACAATCATAATTACCATGGTCAAACATACATAAGTAAAATCCAGACTATTCCTATGTGTTGCATGCCTACGGATTTGTGTTGTGTACTATTCCTTTTTTGTTTCCCGATTTGTGTATGTGTATGACGTGAAACCCAAGGTCCAGTGCACGAATGGCCTAAATAAATAAGATAAAATGAAAATCTAGTTCCTCATTTGGAAGTTTAATTGTCGCTCTTGTTGCGTGTTTGTGATTGTCAATTTGGTTTGGTTTAGTCATGGTGTATTTTATCAGTCACACAGTCAACCTTGATTACTATTAAAAATCAGAAACAGAACAGACAAAAGTTCCGAGACGTGAGGGGCAGGGGTAAATATTCTGACCGTGATTTCGAACACCATTCTTCACTTTTTCAGTTTCGAACCCGTTGTTGGGTTCAATTTATACGAATAAGTCACTTTTACGACGCGTCCATCTAATGGTACTTAACTATATGTAATACGGAAACCTTGCACCAGTATTGAGGAAACAGACGCCTACGTCCGATACTCATGAGATTTTGTGTTTTGTTCATTTTTTGACTGTGGTACAAAAATCTTTTTGTTTTCTTTGGTCTCTACCCCCGCCCCCCAGGTCAGAGGTGATGTTCACATCAGGGATGCAGGTTGCGCACATCCGGGATTTGTTCCATACCTTGGGCGCATCCGTTGCCCAAAAGTCCGTTTCGTGCTGCCCATGGCATCCGTTAAAATGGCCTTTGTGGTTGCACGCATCGGTGCCCGGCCAAAAAGACCCTTGCTTGCATCCGTTTCAGAAACGACCCTTGCGCCGTGCATCCGTTTTCAGAGTCACTACAAACCAACATTTGGATCCCAACATCCGAACTTTGGGTTTTACTACCGGGATTTTACAACAACCATAGGGTTCCATTATCCAACCCTTGTCTTTGAGGGGGTTTCGACTGGAACCATTCCTCATGCAGCCAGAACCTTTAAGCTGTCGGCGGTCAGGGCCATACTCTTTTACAAAAATCTGGTAGTACAAACTAAAGTTTGGATTTTAATATTCTAAAATCCGAGTCGCGACTAACACACGCAAGGGTCTTGTTGGGCCTCGATGGCTCGGATGCGCGCAACCACAAAGGCCATTTTGACGGATGCACGCAACGGACTTTCGGGCAGTGGATGTGCGCAAGGTATGGGGCAAATCCCGGATGTGCGCAACCTACATCCCGGATGCACGCAACCCCATTAATCTGCCCCCCACCTCTCAACATTCCACGGCCGTGGCCTTGTAGTCCCACTTTATGAGACAGATTGGGCCCGGGACAGGTTGGACTGGGACAGGATCCATCGTGGGTATAGAGTCTGTCCCTGAGACAGGGACAGGCCTTCAGCGTGGGTATATGCCAGTGACCTGTCTCTGGGACAGGAGACAGATCTCTTTTGATCTTTCCTTGCCCCAGTAGGACAGGTTTGGTACAGGCAGCGTGCCTGTACCGTCTGCATATCATAGCATACCATGTGGTACAGGCACTCTGCCTGTACCACTCTTTGAAAGTCGGTACTTTTAGCGAGGTGTAGGGGGTTTCCCAATCAAAAAACCAAAAGGGTCCTAATCAAATTTCCAAAGGGGTCCAAATCAAATTTCGGGGAAAGCGCCGAAGGGGTCCTCATCGAATTTCGAAAATTTGGGAAAGGACAGGTGGTACAACCAAATGGGACAGGTTGTGACAGGTTGGAGTACGTGTGACATGTGGGACAGGGACTGGGGGGTCTCCATATTGGGGGGAACAAGATGGGATTGGGACAAGGGCGTCTTCAGATGGTGAGACAGGGCGGGACATTGGACAGGTTTGATCCGAGATGATGCAAAACTAGCCAAGTTGGTCAGAGTGCAGGACTGTCCATTCCAAGGTCGTCGGTTCGATTCCGACCAAAATTCCAAAACCCGAGACATCAAATTTACATGGATTTGAGCTGCTTAGACTCTCAAACAAGGGTACATAATTACTGTTTCAATATATAAAAGCACTTATCAATGTTTGTTTGTTTGTTTGTTTGTTTGTTTGTTTGTTTTTTTTTTGTTATAAAACCCGAAAACTCATCATTGGAATCGATCGTGAAGAAGCAGAATGATTCCTTTTTGAGAATCCGTGTTCGGAACACTTGCTTTTGTATCTGTAACTTGATCCCAATGCCAATTTTACGTCCTTCGAAACCAATATTTGGGCGTGATATATTATCCAAACCAACCTTCAACGTACCCAACAGAAATTTACGAACCATCCAAAACCAATATTTACTGCATCGCAAAAATTCCCCTGGGCAAATCTAAAATTGTTTAATTGGAAGCCATTTCCCTGTGCCTCAATGTTGGATTTTCTCAATGTCCAATCCTCATTTCCAGAAACGTACATTAGAAGTGGTCTCAAGGGAGTCAGGGGGAAAGAAAGTGGGAGGGGGCAACCCATGAACGATTTGGTAATTGGAAAAAGCGTCCTCCCGCCAACAAAGTAAACTGATTTTAAACCATATTGACTCACGTACCAGATTCAGGAAAATTGTCGATACATCATCATGATATGTTTAGCAAAACAGGCACAGCATGTACTCACAGCAAATCAGGTATGGTAGCGTACCAGGGTGGTGTGCATACTATCACTGTAGGTATCAGTATCACACTTTAATGTGTCACAAATATCATGATACAACTAAACAATGCAACCCAGAACGTTTGAAGAGTGGATTGAAAAGGGATAGACCAACATGTACAGTGTCTGCGCACGTCCTACAGACGAACGCTCATTGGTGAGGGGAGGAGGGGAGTACAACCAAGGTTCTTTTGCATACTTTGACAAGGCGTTAAACCAATATTGGGGAATCTTTACGGCCCCGGGGACTACAAGTTCGCCCGGACACGTTTGAGTCGAATGGATGACGAGATGGGGGAGGACATGGATCTCTATGATAAATTCAACGGTGACATTGAATGAGAATGAGCCTTTTTAAATGCCACGATGAACTCACACTAGAAGAAGGCGGAGGCAAATCATACTACCCTCGTATTGGATAGGGGGGAAAGGGAGAGACATGTGCAATAAATGGAACTGCACCACTGGTAGATGATTACGTTAACTCGAGTATGTGATACGAACCTCCAAGAATATTTGAATCATCGGCTCCATCGTAACAAATAGAGCAAGTGATCGTTACTCTAAGCACCTCAAGTGAGAAGCATAAGCCCCACACGGACTCATGCAACTGACAAGATTGAGGGCTGAATCTACAGACATCCACCGTCCGCTGTGTTGCAGTTGCGCTTATTTTGTCCCACACTCTTGAGAGAGGCCCTTCTCTGGGCTCATTTGTTACCAGCAGGCACCTATGTGAAGATGTCAAATGTGGAAATTGGTCCCGTTTTGTCAGGGCAGAAATTGTCGACAGTCACCCTCGAATGATTGCCAGCAGGACTGTCCCCCCACGAAGTCCCTAGTACGGATGGTGCCACTGGGAAAAGGCAGTTTATGGTGAGAGATAATTTCACCACCTGTTGTTGCAAGCCAAAGACACATTGTACTAGGTGGCTGGCTGTACCGGTCCCCTCCATTGTGTGTGCGTTGCTCGGTTTTATTAAACCGATATTGGGGAATTGTTATGGGCCAGGGGTTTCATCACGAGCGAGCCAAGGTCCAAGGGGGACAAATCCATGATTTGAGATAGCTGACATTCCTCCTCACCCGTTTATTTGTTTGATGTTTGTTTGTTGGAATAAAACCCGAAAAACTATACTCCCACTCCTTTTTTAATTGGGGTTTGGTTTGTTCACCCTGCCCCCCCCTTTGTTCAATGGGTCCCGACGAGGGGTGGGAGGCAAACCAAAGATTGTAGCAAAACGTTATCCTTCGGTTTCCAATTCTGCCTGGGAAAGTATTTTTCAGATGAACGTGGATTTCCATTTAACTACCTGAAAATTGAGTCTATTGAATATCTCCGAATATCTGGCGAAATACGGTATCCAAATGGACCCATCGGTAATTGAAAGAAGGTAACAATCTGGAAACAAGCCAGTGTTGTGCAAGTTCGGGCTGTTATCCACAAATATCAGAGGGAGGGAGCACTCTGATCACGAAAGTGCCAATGATGGAAATATTACCCTGGCGCATGAGCACAATTGAGCACGATAACGTGAACTTCTGCACGCGAAGTGTGTGTGTTGCTTTGTTTTGTTGACCCGATATTGGGGAATCGTTACGGTCCCGGGGTCAGTTCCTTTCGACACTGGCCTTGGGTGGCCGGATCCTCACCCTCCACCTTAACTACGTCGCTGGCTATACCGGTCCCCTCCTCTTCCTCTTCGAACGGACCCACAACTGTTACGGTGATAACCATGGGCTTGTGCCATGGCAGCT
>Ga0105052_10004685_pt1 | contig 14929 bp, 15 predicted proteins | sample FRY03_FD_78094 | JGI IMG/M metagenome (GOLD analysis project Ga0105052, IMG submission 78094) | Freshwater microbial communities from Lake Fryxell liftoff mats and glacier meltwater in Antarctica - FRY-03 | ecosystem: Environmental > Aquatic > Freshwater > Ice > Glacier meltwater ... | reverse complement strand
GGTTAGCGGCACCAGTTCCCGCGCCCTCTACTTCACTAGCAGCGTTGCCGGCATGGACACCTTCACCCGAGCTTATGGGTTCTCTGTTCGTTGTCTTAAGGATTGACACTTTGATTAGCGCAGCGATTTGATTTATTTGACACTTTAATTTGCTATCCTGCCTTTTTCAGGCAGGTAGCAAATTAGTATAAAAACCGCACTTCGGCAAAAGTTCAGTATAAACTCCGCGGTCGATTTTTGAAAAATGACAGTTTTAGAAAAAACAAAAAACAGTATAAATAGTACTATTTTCACCTTGTATAAAGAGGGTTTGTTTTACAAATGCTCAACAATGGAACCTCTGTCTTTCTAGGAGAACAAGCGGGTCTGGTTGACGACCTTTCCAATAATCAGAACGTGTTTATCGGGGCGCAAAGTGGTAAGGCAAATACTACCGGAGCGGAAAACACATTTGTTGGTAGAGAGAGCGGATTGAAGAACATTGATGGTGGTAACAATACCTTCATTGGTAAACAGGCTGCTTTCAACAATACAAGTGGGTCTCAAAACACCTACATCGGTAAAGAAGCTGGATTTAGAAACATAGTTGGAGGTGAGAACGTGATAGTAGGAAGAAGCTCTGGTAGAAATGGTAGCACGGGTAATGAGAATACGTTCTTAGGAGCATATAGTGGATACTCCGTTGCTGGGGATGGAAACGTAATGCTCGGTTACAATGCTGGACGTAACGAAACAGGTTCAGACAAGCTTTATATCGATAACTCCAACACATCTACTCCATTGATATACGGAGATTTTAGCTCAAATCAACTGACGGTTAACGGTCAGCTTAAGATTACCGGAGGAACTCCCGGTGCTGGTAAAGTACTCACCAGCGATGCTGATGGATTGGCAACGTGGCAAGCAGCCGTTGCTGGCCCAACAGGAACAACAGGTCCAACGGGTGCAGATGGTTCAAACGGTAATGATGGTGCAACAGGGCCAACAGGAGCGCAAGGTCCAACAGGAACATTCGGTGTAACAGGAACAACAGGCCAAACTCTTTACAACGATGGTGCTGATTGGGTAGCTTCTTCAAACATTTTTAACGATGGTAATAATGTTGGTATAGGAACGGTAAGCCCAGGGGAGAAAATGGCAATTGAAGGCAATCTTTTATTGACCCAAGGAGCAGCTAGGAGTATATATGTTGAGGAGAATACGGGTGGCTTTCCCTCAATTGGTTACGATTTAACTGTTGCTGCGGGTAAAGGCGGAGACCTTAGCGGTAATTTAATTCTGAAAGGAGGAGAAGCTGGAGAGTTTGGAATATCCGGTAAAATTCTAGTTGGAAGCACTATAGAAGATTTAACGGCTGGCGCTGGAATAAACATTGTTCCAAAGCCAGGAGCTTTTGGCAGTGGGGTTACTGGCACGGGTGCGGATGTAACGATTACAGGAGGTCAAGGAGCCGCTGGGTCTTCTGCTAATGGTACCGGTGGGAATTTGGTGCTTTCAGGAGGTCAAGGAGCCTTTGGGTCTTCTGTTACTGGTACAGGTGGAGATTTGATGCTCTCTGGGGGTCAAGGAGCTGCTGGTAGTGGAGCTACTGGAACTGGAGGAAACGTTGTTTTATCAAGTGGTCAAGGGAGTGTAGCTAACGGTCATATTAGCATGAATATTAATGCCTCTGAGATACTTCGTATTACAAATGCGGGTAATGTGGGTATAGGCGAAACCGATCCAGATGCCAAACTCGAAGTGGCCGGCCAAGTAAAAATCACCGGAGGTACACCAGGAACAGGTAAAGTTCTTACTAGTGATGCTGATGGATTGGCAACGTGGGAAACAGCTTTGGCTGGAGCAACAGGCGCTCAAGGCGCAACAGGTGCAGCTGGAACAAACGGAAGTGATGGTGCAGCAGGTGCCACAGGAGCTCAAGGCCCAACAGGCGCAGATGGTTCAAACGGAGCAGTTGGCGCTACTGGAGCAACAGGTGCTACAGGTGCACAAGGAATCCAAGGAGTAGCGGGAGCAGACGGCACGAACGGAACAGATGGTCTTGATGGAGCAGATGGTGCAGTTGGTCCACAAGGCCCAGCAGGGAATGACGGGGCTGATGGTGTTGATGGCGCAGATGGAAATGACGGAGCAGTTGGTGCAACAGGGACATTTCAAAGCGGTACTGTTGCTGGCCAAATGCTATATTGGAACGGCACTGCATGGGTAACAGTTGCAACAGGTAATGAAGGACAAGTATTAACATTTACAGGCGGTGTACCTTCATGGACAGGCACCCCAAACGTAACCAACGCCACAACTGGTAAAATTTGGATGGACCGTAATTTGGGTGCTTCACAAGCAGCCACAAGTAGCACCGATGCCGCCTCTTATGGCGATTTATACCAATGGGGACGTGCCGCTGATGGACACCAAATCAGAACATCAGGAACAACTGCAACTTTAAGCGGTATTGACCAGCCAGCACATGGTGATTTTATCACTATAAACAGTGGTAATTATGATTGGCGTTCACCACAAAACGACAATTTATGGCAGGGGGTAAGTGGCGTAAACAACCCTTGCCCAAGTGGGTATCGCTTACCAACCGATACAGAATTAGAGGCAGAACGAGCAAGTTGGGGTACCAACAATGCAGCAGGCGCTTTTGGCTCACCGCTTAAATTGCCTATGTCGGGCGGCCGCTTCAACGGCAGTGGTTCGCTCTTCAATGTCGGTACCCTCGGCTTCTATTGGTCTAGTACGGTTAGCGGCACCAGTTCCACATCCATCATGGCGCCAAAAGTGCCGCTGGCTGCAGGCTGGTAGTCCGATTCCTGGTGGCACCAGTTATATCCATTGTCCAACCGTAAGCGGTAATTACCGAGTTGTTATTGTTGATGGTAATGGTTGTGAGGTGGAAAGCACTATCAATGAGGTTACATTCAATCCGAATGCTCCTTGTCTTGTAGGAATCGAAGAATATGGCCTATCGTTGAACATCTATCCGAACCCTTCAAACGGACAGTTTACTGTAAAATATGAACTGGGGCATGATGCGAAAATGGAATTAGCAGTGTTCGATATGCTGGGTAATCGAGTTACCGAAACCATGCGATTGAATTCATCAAACGGAGTTCAAGTAATAGACCTTTCCTCTCAGGCAGATGGAGTCTATATGCTCAGAGTACTTCTTGATGATGCGGAAATGATTCAGGAAAGACTGATTTTAGTCAAATAGAAACTGCTTTTGGCAGTTGAAGAACCCCGTTCATAAAATATGAACGGGGTTCTTTTTTGAAGTTAGGCTGTCGGTAAATTTGAAACGATTTACAATTGATTGGATGCGATTAGAATTTCATTGAATGAAAGTTTCGGTAACTCACAACGGTAAACTATTTGAGGCTGACCTGAATCTAGGGATTGACCTTTCCATTCCCGTTTCAACTGAATCCAAATTGAATGCCTACCACGCCCATCCAGTAAAGATGGAACCGTTTCAAATGGGCGATTGGATTGGAGAAGTGGCTCAAGGCGCTTCGGTCAATTACAGGAATATCGCATTCAATCCGCATGGAAATGGAACGCACACGGAATGTTTAGGACATATCAGCAGCGAGATTCATAGCGTGAACCAACACTTCAAACAGTTTCATTGTGTGGCTCAGTTGATTTCCATCGAGCCGGTTACTATTCAAAATAGAGACTTGGTTATTAAGGCTGGACAATTGCCAGTTTTGGATGGAACAGATGCGGTCATTATCCGAACGTTACCAAATACCGAAGCTAAGCGGAATCTAAATTATTCGGGTTCAAATCCTCCTTATTTTGATGTGGAGGCCATCAAGAAATTAGTAGAGTATGGATGCAAGCATCTCATTCTTGATGTACCGAGTGTGGATAGGGAAGAGGATGGAGGGAAACTACTAGGACACAAAGCATTTTGGAATTATCCCGAAGCACCACGAATGGACTGCACCATCACCGAATTGGCTTTTATTCCCGCTTCGGTTGTAGATGGATTATATCTGTTGAACCTGCAAGTTGCTCCTTTTGAAAACGATGCCGCGCCAAGCCGGCCATTGCTATTTCCGTTAAAAGCCAATCGAATTTGAGAACTTTGCCACATGAATGTTGAAGAACTTAGGGAGTTTTGCCTCAGCCTAAAAAGAGTAGAAGAAGGCTTTCCGTTCGGGGTCGAAATCATGGTATTTAAGGTGATGGGAAAGATATTCTGTCTTTGCGGGTTGGATAGCCACCCGCTGCAGTTCAATGTAAAGTGCAACCCCGAAAAGGCAATTGAACTGCGTGAAGAATTTTCCGGGGTGATTCCCGGTTATCACATGAACAAGCAGCATTGGAACACGATTGTGATGGATGGTTCATTCTTGGACGACCAAGCCAAAAATTGGATTGTTGATTCATACAGTTTGATTGCAGCTTCACTTCCCAAACAACTTAAGGCCGAACTGAACCAACTATCATGAAAGAATTCTTCCGAAAAACAGCAGGTTATTTCTTGCAGGGCCTTTTGTTTATAACACCCATTGGCGTTACCCTCTTTGTCATCCTGTGGTTCGTCAACATGCTTGACGCTATTTTTGAACCTGTTTTTAAAGGGGTGCTGCCGTATAATGTTCCGGGTTTCGGACTAGTATTCACCTTTTTCTGGCTTGCACTGCTCGGGTATCTCATTGCGCACTTGGTCTCGCGCTCTGCCGAAACGTGGTTTGATGGACTAATGAACCGTGCCCCGTTGGTCAAGGTGATCTACTTTGCTGTCAAAGATTTGATCACCGTCTTTTTTGGGAAGGAAGACAGGATGGGAAGGCCCGTAAAAGTGTGCGTGCAACGCAACCCAGAACAATACAAATTTGGTTTCATCACGCGTCATGATATGACCGATTTTAAATTGAGCGAGGAGTTCATCTCGGTCTATTTCCCGTTCTCCTATGGCGTAATGGGAAACCAGATGGCCGTGCGAAAAACGGATGTGGAATTGCTCGACATCTCATCTTCCGAGGCAATGAAGTTCATCGTTTCTGGTGGAGTTGTCCAGAAAAACGATCAAGAAGCATCAAAGACCGCGAAGTAGCGTAATCACGTCTTCTTCACTTGGACATGCAGGAATCAATACTTTTTTGATTCCCTTAGAGAGGAGGAAATCTGCCGTGGTAGTTCCGATGGCGACAACTGTTTTTCCTTTTAGAGAACCGTTTTTTAAGTACGATGCCGCGTTTGATGGGCTGGTCAAAAAGACAACATCCGTGTCTGGAATGGAGGGATTTTCAACCATCACTGTTCTGTAAATAGGAATGAAGGTTCGTTGAGCAGCAGGAACTGCCGACCGAATCCGTCCTGAGCCTCCTGCCGCTCCAGCAAAAAGCACGGAACTCTTGCCGATGGTGCGCGCCAAACTATCTCCCAACTCATTCATATTACCCGTTTTTCCAATGAAATCGGGGAATATCCCGAAGGATTTTACGGCATTGGCGGTAGCTTCTCCAACCACACCAATTCGTGTATTGTCTGGTGGAGAATAGGATTTGAGAAGCAGTTTGGCTCCATTAGAACTTGCAATAAAAACCCAATCAAACTCCCTTTCAATTTTGAAAGGAATCGGTTCTATTTTGATTAACGATTGATGATGAACCTCCCAGTTATTTTCATTCAAAAAATCAAGAAGCGAGCTGGTCGCTGGTAGATTTCTTGATATGAAAATGGATTGTTTCAACTTCTTAATGCAGCTACAACTTCCTGTGCCAAAGCTTCAACTTCAGTTCCAGTCCTTTCCGAAATTCGAACAGGAGAGTCCCAAGCATCTGCCACACAGGCCTTCACGGTGAGTTTACCATCAATCTCAACACAATATGCACCGAGTGGCATTTGGCAACCACCTTCAAATAGGTTCAGAATCCTGCGCTCAACACCAATTCTTCGTGCTACGTTTCTATCATTCAATTGCGCTACAACCTTAGCTAATTCCGTATCCGATTCGCGAATCTGCAATCCTAAAACGCCTTGTGCAGGAGCTGGGATGAATTCGTTCGGGTCTAATTTCAGCACTCGGAATTCTGAAAGGTCGAGTTTCAATCGCTCCACACCTGCTGCTGCCAGCATAATGCCGTCATAGTTTCCTTCGCGAAGTTTGTCGATTCGAGTAGGAACGTTTCCTCGCAGGTCGTTAATTTCAACATCAGCTCGATGATGCAATAGTTGAGATTTTCTTCTTGCAGAAGACGTTCCGATAACTGCATTTTCGCGCAATTCAAACTTCTTAGTTACATCAACTTTTTCCTTACGAATCAATAAAAGATCGCGTGGGTCTTCACGTTCAGAAACGGCAGCAATTACCAAGCCTTCTGGATGTTCAGTTGGCAGATCTTTGTGCGAATGAACCGCCAGATCAATTTCACCAGAAAGCAGTTTCTCCTCCAATTCTTTGGTAAAAAACCCTTTGCCTTCCATCTTATCAAAACTCAGATGCTGAATAATATCGCCTTGAGTTTTAATGATTTTAATCTCTACTTCTTGTCCAAGAGCAATCAATTGTGCCTCCACATGATGTGCTTGCCACAAGGCAAGATCGCTTCCTCTCGATCCGATAATTATTTTTCTATTCATACTTCACACTTCTAGCTTCTCCCTCCTAACTCCTAACTCCTCGTTCCTCACCTCTTCAACATGATTTCTTTCGCCATTTTCATTGGCACGCTAATGTATTTCTTCTCCATGTATACCATCATTTTCTCCAAAACCTCACGCGATTTTGGGTCTAGTGCTTCCAATTCTTTATTGAACACCTGATTCACCGCACGCTCTCGAATCCCTTTCACAATTTGTGGAATTTCCCTCATCGAAAGTTCCACTTTTCGTTCGCGTAGAAGATGTTCAAATGCGCTAATCTTATCCGCAATCAGGCGTTTGCACACTTCCAACTCCTTTTGCCGCTGCTCAAGGTTTTTCCGCGCTTCGTCCTTCAGATTTTCAATACCGATGTAATGCACATTATTCTTGCGAATGACCTCCTGTTCAATATCAGACGGAACGGCCAAATCAACAATCACTTTTTGTGATAGATCGTTTCCAATCAATTGACGATAAATCCGATTATTAATTATTGGTTGGCTTGCACCCGTGCAGCTTATCAGAATATCAAAAGGTTCGCTGAACTTGTTCAATTCACTTAGTGGCAGTGCAGTTCCTTTCAGCGATTTGGCCAACTCTTGCCCCTTCTCAAGCGTTCGATTGAAGACCGTTAACTTGGCAAACGGGGCTTTCTTCAGGTATTGCGCCATGGTCTGATTGGTCTGTCCAGCCCCAATTATCACAATATGTGGCGGATGACCAATTTCTACCTCGCGCATTTTGCGGTACGCCAACGAAACAACAGAAACAGGATTCTGCGCAATCTGAGTTTGCGTGTAAATGAGCTTGGCAGTTTCAATGGCCGAACGCACAAGCAAGCGTAATCGGTCGCCCGTAAGTCCCAGCTTCTGGCACTTTTCATACGATTCGCGAACCTGTGTGATTATCTCACGCTCGCCAACCACCAGCGAATCAATAGAGCTTGATACATAATACAAATGTTGAAGGGCCTTCTCGCCCTCAAACGTTCGGCTATGGTTCGTTGCCCAATCAATATCGCTTGAACTCCATTCTGGATTGAAGGCAGCGAAGAATTTTCTACGGAATGCCTCGTTCAATTCCTGACTTGAAACCATCAGAAATTCTACACGGTTGCAGGTAGAAACGTAGAGCAATTCATCCAATTCCAGCTCCGACTTTAAGTGCGAGAGCCGTGCTTCTAGCGCATCATCTTGGATGTGCAACCGACCAATGTCTTTCAACTCGGTGGTTTTGTGCGTAAACGCGATGGTTTTAAAATGCTCCATAAAGCGATTTGACTTCGCACTGCAAAGATCGCTCAGCAGTTTGTTTGCTGTGTCATGGAAATGTCATGGAATCAGGGCAAATGCATTTAAAAATAAAATGATGTTCTGCTTATTTGCACAGCCTTATGAAGAGACATTTTTCTAGCCACAGAAACACAGAATGGACACAGAAAATTTTGTCTCTTCTCTGTGAAAACCTCAGTGAATTCTGTGTTTCTGTGGCTATCCTATGTCTTGTTCCTCGTGTTTGGGCATGAATGAACTCAAACATAAAAGTTACGTGCGTTTGCATTGGTAATGGAATAAAAAAGCCGATCCACAAGTGCGGAACGGCTTTCAATACGGAAGACCTCGGAGGTCTGGCTAGATTATTTCTTTAGCAAATCTCTTATCTCACCCAAAAGAACCTCTTCTTTTGATGGCGCAGGTGGGGCAGAAGGTGCTACTTCCTCTTTCTTTTTCATGTTATTATAGGTCTTCACCACCAAAAAGATACAGAACGCAACGATAAGGAAGGTGATAATTGTGTTGATGAAAGCCCCGTAGGTTATGGCCACTTCTGGAATCGCGGCCACATTTCCGGCCTCGGCAATTTCATCTTGCAGAACAACCTTGAGTTCTGCAAAATCCACACCGCCTAGGGCAAGCCCTATCGGAGGCATGATAATATCGTTGACAAGCGACTTCACGATGGCACCGAAATAGGTTGCCATGATAAGGCCGATAGCCATTTCAAGCACATTTCCCCTGCTGATAAACTCTTTAAATTCTTTGATCATATCTATTGGTTTCGTGAATTCAGGATGGAAAAATAAGTGAAATACCTAGCGTCCAGTATAAGTGGATATTCAAGTTATTATCACGTTTTTAGTAACGTATTTTTGGGCCATGATGAAAACCCTCCACCTACTACTGTTACTTCTTCCCGCTTTCGCATTGGCGCAGCCTCAGATCACACTTACAGAGGCCAGTCAGGTCAGCTTGATAACGTGCGGGCCTGGAGAGGAACTTTACGAAGCATTTGGCCACACTGCCATCCGCATTCACGAGCCAAGTTTGGGTTTTGATGCCGTTTATAACTACGGGACCTTCGATTTTGACCAGCCTGATTTCTATTGGAATTTCGTTCAGGGCCGCTCACTTTATATGTTGGCGGTAAACCGCTATTCCAACTTCATTGGGTCGTACGAATATTACAACCGTTCAGTAAGAGAGCAGTTTCTGAATTTGACCCTCGAACAGAAACAGGCACTGTTCGACAAACTTACTTGGAACGCCCAAAAAGAAAATCGGGAATATCTCTATGACTATTTCTTTGATAATTGCTCCACGCGACCTCGAGATATAATTATGGAGGCGCTGAATGGAAACATCGAATTTGATTCAACCCATTTAGGAGATGAGCGACTTACAATCCGTCAACTTACGGATCTCTACATCCTAAAAGAACAGCCATGGGGCGACCTGGGAATTGATCTTTGCCTTGGTGCCGTTATTGACAAGCCCGCCACAAACATGCAGTACATGTATCTGCCCGAAAAACTGGAAGAAGCATTTGACCATGCGTACACCACTAGGGATGGATTGCGCATTCCACTTGTGACCGAGAAGCAGACCACGTTTCAGGCGTTGTCTGTTGTGAAGCAGAAAAGTTGGTTCGTTCCACAGATTGTGTTTGTGGCGTTTTTGCTTTTTAGTGCTGTGTTCCTCACCATTTTCCGTGCAGCAAAACGCTCCACACGCATTTTTGATGGATTGATTTTCATGATTACCAGTTTCATTGGTTGGAATGCAATCTTCCTTTGGTTCTTCACCAATCACTTTTCTGCCGACTATAATTGGAATTTACTTTGGGCATTACCCACAAACGCCATTTTCGGCTACGCGCTTCTAAAGAAAGACCGCCCAAAATGGACAGGACATTACGCTCTTTTCCTCATTGTTCTCTACACGGGATTATTGATTGGTTGGAACTATGTGCCGCAATTGCTTCATCATTCCCTGAAGTTTGTGGTGCTGCTCCTGTTGTTCGTTTCAGTGGGAGTATTCCGCGCCAGCCGAATAAAATAGATCATGCTTATCCGCCACTTTCCCCAAATCTCTGGGTATTGCGTCACCCTGTCCGCCTAAGGCGGACAGCATGTCGGTCTGTTTCACTTTTGGGGAAAGTAGCGGACAAGCATAAAATAGATTGAGTTCTTGGTTGGATAAAATAGCTTGACCAGCCAACCTCAACTTCAGGTTTAAATTGAATTACTCTTCGAGTGAACTGAGATTCTCAAACACAATCTTCTTGTTCTTCAATTTTCCCGATTCCAGTTGTTGAATCAACAGATTCATAGCGCCACGATAATCTTCAAAAAACACATTCAAATCGATATTCATCACGTTTTCGAAGACGTGAAGATGACGCTCGTCTGAAACAATGATTGTCTTGGCCGGTAACATACAGTGCGCCATGTGGCTTCTTAATTGACCGTAGAGGTCTAGTTGTCGGTTAGCTTTATCGTATGCTGCTGGAAACAGTTTATTCAACGCCAGTCCGAACCGTTTTTTGCCTTGTCCCTTGGCTTTGAAAGGCAATGAGTCAAGCAATGCACCAGCCGTTTCAATACCGTGCACCATGGCCGAAAGCAAATGAAGCTGCACATTGGCGGCTTTCATTTGTTCAACTTCTTTTAATAAAAATTGCTGTGCGAAGGTTTTGGAATCCATTCCTTTCGCTTCGAACTCTAGTTGGTTGCGATTACAAGCACTTTCGAATTTCTCCAGAATGCATCTGAATCACTTATCGTAAGTTTTGTAACACTTTTTCCTTCTTCAACAAATTCGTAGCTGCCTTTAGGATGAGGAGTCACCAACTCAGCTTTCTTTGCTCCAATGGCAATTTCTTTCACTTCCTGAATGTTCACTTGCGTCAGGTCTTCCAAATTCATGTCTTCAGAAAGCACTTTTACTCCGCCAAGTCCAAGGAATGCTCCTTCCTTATCGATGATATTCTTATCCCTGAGTTCTTTGGCGGTTCCAACAGTCCAGAAGCCTGTCTGAAGTTCTTCTTCCTTTGTCTGTAGCGCTTGGTTTTTCTCTTGAATAACCATAATTCTTCGTTCATTTTCAACTGCCAATCGGTCAACGCTTGACATCAATTGATCGATATAAATGTTTGATTGAGCGAGTCCTTCTTTTAACTGAGCAATTTCCGCGTCCTTCTTTTCAATGTCCTTTTTAAGGTTGGTTATAAGTGCTTTCAACTTGTCGGAAGAAATGGAGCTCTGACTCAATTGTTTTTCAAGTGTTGCAATCTGACTACGAGTCTTCTTCATATTCTCATAGATTAGAACCATATCATCAACAATTGCATCTTCTGCATTGGTTGACTTTTCCCCAGAAATAGCTCGGGATGTGATGATTCCTTCCAGTTCTTTAATGCTATCCAAATTCGATTGAATGTTGTTCAACGAAGTGATGAATGAATCTATGTCATCATTCTTTTGGGTAGATTGTTGTTCAAGTTCAAGAATCTTTTGTTCAAGTTCCTTCTCTCTTTGGTCACATGCACTCAATAGAAAAGCACAAATTGTAATAATTGTAAATGTTCTCATGGTTATTGGTTTTTTTTCAGGGTTGGAAGGTAGAACAAATGAATGAATAAGGATTTACGCACATATTTCAATTTTAGAAACGAACGGTTTGAGTAGTGAAGACGATTCTCACGTTTTTCACAACTTTTTAGAGGTTATTAGCTTCAATTTCGACTTTCGCATGATAGTTGCTTACATTCGCGGCATGTCAAAAACCACAAAAACAATTATGAATATTTTGAACCGATTCGCTCCCCTTTTCCTACTCCTTATTATCTCATCTTCTATTTCTGCGCAAGTGGTTGGAGGAATGAATGTCAAACTCGAAAAGCTTTTCATCGAAGAGAAATACGAAGATGTGGCTTACAAGGGAATCAGTATGATTGAAAAGGACGAGTTCAAGAGCGACCCCGAAATTTACCTCTACATCGCTATGGCGTGGTACGAGATAAGCCAGATGAATGATGAAAAGGTTGAAGAAGAATATCCGAAAGCGTTGCAGGATGCCATGAAATACGCTTCCAAAATTGACAAGAAGGACAAGGAAGGTGTTTGGATCAGTGACAATGCCGATTTTTTTAATGATCTGGCCAAAGCGGGTATTGCCGATGCAGCCCAATGGATTGATGACCCGAAGAAGTTGCGAAATGCGGTTTCTTCCTATAAATACATGACCAAAGCGTTGCCAGATGATTACAATCTATTGTTCTTTAAAGGTGTTTTGGAGTACAAGAATCGTAATACTGGACAAGCTGACCGTGATATTGCTGATGCAATGAATGGTTTGATTCCTGCTTATGAGAATCCAAAATACCGTGCAAGCAAGGCTTCTGCGCCTGTTTTGGAAGATGGATTGATGCAATGGGCAGATGTTATGATGGAGCAGAACTACGCTGATTCCGCAAAAAAGACCATCAACTGGGCATTGAAATTCTTCCCAGAAAGCGAACTGGTGAAAAAGAAAGCGGAGACTTTGAAGTAAGTCTTGACAGGGTTATTAGGTTATCTGTTCTAAGGTTATTAAGGGTGTCGTCCTAATAACCAATAACTCAAAAACCCAATAACCCAACTACTTCGGTTCGTATTGATAGAGCCGAATTTGCTTATTGCAAATCTTAAAGCGCATTCGTTCCGTATCGGATTCCAGTTGGTATTCGCGGCATGCCATGTCACGAACTTTGCTTTCATCAAATAGTACATCTGAGTTCAGGATGTGTTCTTTTAGCAACGAATCAGCAAATGGAAGTTGAATATCATTTGCCACAATGACTGAATCAACGGCCAATTCTTCCAAAACGCGATCACTTGGTAGCCAAGCTGGAAAATCGCGGTCGCGAATGAGAAGAGCATAAACAATTAAGCAGCCGAGTCCAGTCCCTAAGCCAAAATATCCTAGTCGTTGAACGAAATTCATTTGGTTTCGCTGTTTCCTTTGAGGAGATTTCCTGTAAAACGTAGGAATTCAGAACGCTGTGTATTATCGGTGAAAACCGAACGGATAGTGTCCCAATAAGTCGGTTTTACCTCAATCACTTCCCGTTCCTGCGATTTCAGTTGAATGGTGTGGTCGTCTTTTTTTGGAGTTGCTCCCGATAATTTGTCTGCCTGTTCAAATCTACGTTGTGCTGAAGTTTTGTAGCCTTGCTGCTCTTCGCACATACCCAAATTGTTGATTGTAATGGGGTCGTCTGGGTCAAGTTCGATGGCTTTTTTGTAGTCTGCAATCGCACCTTCCACATCTCCAAATCCGTTTCGTATAAACGCACGGAGCGAATAGCGATAGCTGTACTCAGGGTCTAGCTCAACACATTTATTGAGGTCAGCCATCGTGCCTTCCTCGTCTTTGAGGCGTAGCCGTGTAACAGCTCTGTCGCTCAAATACATCACATTATTAGAAGACAATTCCAACGCGCGGTCAAATTCAATAAGCGCCATAGGAATCTTGTCTAATTTCAAATGGCTCAGAGCTACATAATAGATAGCCAGATGGTTCACAGGATTGGCATCAACCACCAGCTGAAAGCGCTTGAGTGCAGATTCAATTTCTCCTTTTTGAAGAAGGGCTTTCCCTTCTTCTATATGATTATCGCTTTTCATGCTGTAAAGTTAGGTCGTACATTTTAAAGCCAAATAGCTTTCACTTATCTCGTCTGTTTCCCTGACGAAGGAAGGGTCTCGTTTTATCCAACTGTGGGACGCTTCCTTCGTCAGCGAAGCAAAACGCATAGCATAGTTTATCTCTGTTGTTTCCCTGACGAAGGAAGGGTCTCAATTCGTTTATTCATTATTTTCAAACCGAAACCACCCGTTCGTCATCAATATAAACCAGCAGCCCTTCCACTTGTTTAAAACCTAATTCGTGCATTGCTTCTTTATAAGTGTTCATTTGCTGATGATGCTTGCGCAATTCCTCGCCTGTTTTGTAATCCAAAACCCACGCTTGATCTTCAGAAAACACAACGCGGTCTGGGCGAACCCATTTACCATTGTTCAGTTGAATGTCAGCTTCATTTCTAATCTGTTTTCCTTCGGAATAGAGAGGAGAAAGCTCGTCTTTAGAAATTAGATTTTGAATTTTATCGGCCAACGATTCTGTTTCAGAAATACTGATTCTGCCATCTTCTACAAGTAACGACAAAGCCGATTGAATATCCTTGGAAGTTTTGATGTTGGCCATTGCTTCGTGAATGAGAATTCCAAGATTTCGAGCATCATTCGGGTTGGCGGTTTTCCATCGGTCTTTTGATGGTCTTGAAATGCTGATGCGCTGTTTCCAGAATGGATTTCCGACTGCTTTGGTCTTAAAACCATTGTTGGGTTTCTCTTTTTTCTCGACTTGGACTCGAACTCCAACCTCGAACGAAAGTTCTTCGGTAACTGTCGGATTTAAAGAACAAACGTGCTCAAACATATATTGAATGGCGGTAGATGGAGACGGGTCGGTGGCGTTCTCCTTTTTCAACTTTCCACTCACGTAAAGTCGATGGATTGGTCGGGTAAGTGCCACATAAAGCATGTTGAACATGTCCATCACTCCAAGCGATTTTTCGTGCTCGTAGTTGGCCGCGAATGGTGTTTCGGTTAGCTTTTCTGTTGTTGAAATGCGCAAGCGGTCAAGCGGTTTCAGTTTTTCATCATCAGCATAAACACAAATGGAATTACCTGTTGATTCGTCTTTATAATCTGCAAATGGATGCATCACCACAGGAAATTCCAATCCCTTGCTTTTGTGAATGGTGAGCAAACGGATGGCTTCCGAATTTGCAGAAAGCGCAATGGAAAGTTTCCCGCGTTTCTCAATCCAATGCGCTAGAAAGGAAGAAAGATCGTTAGTTTTTGATTTGCCGAATTTCAACACTTCATCCATGAAAAACGTGAGGTAAGCATCTTGCTTGTCTTCGAAAAGTGCGTATTTCAGATGTTCAAACACACCGAATAGGGATTCTTGCTTGAGCTGATTCCAGTTCAGGTCTG
>Ga0105052_10004682_pt1 | contig 14935 bp, 19 predicted proteins | sample FRY03_FD_78094 | JGI IMG/M metagenome (GOLD analysis project Ga0105052, IMG submission 78094) | Freshwater microbial communities from Lake Fryxell liftoff mats and glacier meltwater in Antarctica - FRY-03 | ecosystem: Environmental > Aquatic > Freshwater > Ice > Glacier meltwater ... | reverse complement strand
GAACCTGAACAACGGGGACGGGACATCGTCAACCGGGCGCGTGGACCTGTACCGGCAGAAGACTTTCGTTCTGGAATCCAAACAGGGAGCCGAACGGCGGGCGAATGAACTGGCGGAAGCCCTGGCCACTGTCACGAAGCAAAAGAAGCATCGGATACAGCATCTGACGAAGCCGGAAACGCAGGCGGCCCTGAAAGCTGTTTGACAGGATTGGCACCAAACGCCCACAATCCCAAGCAGGCTGGCCGGTCGTCGCCCTGAGGGATAACGTCGCGATCCATGAACCAACTTCAGATGTCGTCATTCATCCACGGGCGTCCACTTCAAGAAACCACTTTTCATGATCACCGGTGAAATCAAGAGTCAAGTGGACGGCATCTGGAATGCGTTCTGGACGGGCGGGATTTCGAATCCGCTGGAGGTGTTGAGCAGATCACGTATCTGCTGTTCCTGAAGCGGCTGGATGATCTGCAGACGCTGGAAGAGAACAAGGCGACTCGACTGAAGAAGCCGATGGAACGGCGAGTGTTTCCGGAAGGGAAAGATCCTAAGCACCCGTGCATAATTTTCTTCGTTTAACGGCAAGCCGAAGGCGTCGATTTTCTGTTAATTTGCCTACGCCTCCGGCTCGCCGTTAAACGAATTATGCCCAGGAACTTGAGCGTGGGTGCTTAGTGTCGCCTTTTGCTCCGCAAAAGTAGCGCAACTTTCGCAGAGCGAAAGGCGACACTGAAGGAACCGGGGGATGTTGAAGTGAAGATTCGTGAAGTCCTGGCAATTGTCAACGAGATGTAGCGACAGGGCGTCGTGGAACGATACGCTGTTGGTGGAGCCGTGGGAGCGACGTTTTATCTGGAGCCCGTGGCGACTCTGGACGCGGATATCTTTGTCGCCTTCAAACCGGAACCTGGTCAGCTGCTGATCACACCTCGGGCAATTTTCGATTTCCTGCTACCGCTCGGAGCGACGCTGGAGGGAGAATACATCGTGTTTGCAGGCTGGCCGATCCAGTTTCTGCCTCCGACCGGCCCATTGGCCGAGGAAGCTCTTGTAGAGGCCCGCGAATTTGATGTGGATGGAGAAACCGCCCGCGTGTTGAGTGCCGAACACCTGGCGGCACTGGCGTTGGAAACAGGTCGTGCGAAGGATAAAGCACGGCTGGTACAGTTTGTGGAATCCGGTGCCCTGGACGCTGAGAAATTCTCGGCCATTTTGGCAAGGCACGGGCTCACGCAGAAATGGCAAACCTTTCAAAGGCAGATGCTGGAATGACCACAGCTGAAATGGAAAGAATTCTGAAGAGTAAGCAAGCGATGCGAAGCCGCCTTGCATCACTTCCGATTTGCGAAAAGCTGCGTCTCCTGGATGAACTGCGTGAACGAGCCGTCACGATTGCTGCCGGTCGAGAAGTAGCGCTGAAACAGGAAGCAACGTCGTGATTCAGACAACTATTGACTCACCACGTGGGCAAAGACCGGGAATCCGTCAGCGTATGAATGACGAACGAACCAGTGTCGCCTTTCGCTCTGCGAAAGCACGTACTTTCGCGGAGCGAAAGGCGACACTGGAGCCTCCCCAAATCCGACGATGCCCCACCACGGCTCAGAGTTTCTGCGTCCCCAAAGCCGACATTGTGGCTCAGGGTTACGACCTATCGATCAACCGTTACAAGGAAGTGGTTCACGAAGAAGTCGAACACCGTCCGCAGCAAGCGATCCTGGATGAGCTGGAGAGTATTGAGAAGGAGATCACCCAAGGCATGAAGCAACTGCGAGGGATGTTTGAAAGTGGAAAGTGAAAAGTTGAAGGGCGAAAGGATGCCAGAAAGAGATCTGAAAAAAAGGACTCAACAGTTTGCGTTGCGCGTGATTCGCATGTATCGAAAGCTCCCGAAAACGGAAGAGGCGAGGATCATTGGTAAGCAGGTATTGCGATCTGCAACCTCTGTCGGTGCCAATTACAGGTCATCGCAACGAGGAAAATCGAAGCGTGACTTTATTGCAAAGTTGGCAATTGCTGAAGAGGAAGCCGATGAAACCTGCTACTGGCTCGAACTGATAATCGAAGCTGAAATCATGTCGGCTACATTGCTCGACCCCCTGTTAGATGAAGCGAAACAAATCACAGCCATCTTGACCGCTTCGGGGAAGAAAGCGAAAGAAAATGAAAAGTAAAAAATCAACGAAAGTGGAAAGTGCAAAATCGAAAGTCGAAAGTGTTAGCTTGGGAAGTGTTGCTTCATTTGATCGAACCGCAGCGATTTTGAAAGAACGCAATGGATTGGCATATATCAGTCTCGAAGACATTGATTCAACGAATGGTTCGATACGAATTGTAGAGCGAGCCGATCCGAAAAGCACAAAGTTTGCCTTTTCACCGGAACATGTGCTTTACGGAAAACTTAGACCAAATCTGCGAAAGGTTGCAAGACCCGATTTTTCCGGAATTTGTAGCACCGACATCATTCCGATTCGCCCGTCCAAAAGGTTAGACCGCGATTATCTTTTCCATTTCCTGCGCATCCCCGCCGTAACAAGACTGGCAACCCAATTCGCGGTTGGCATCAATCTACCAAGACGTAGCCCGAAACAACTTTCCACTTTCGACCTCCCACTTCCCACTTTCAAAGCGCAGCGCCGGATTGCGGAGGTGCTGGACCGGGCGGATGCGTTGCGGGCCAAACGCCGCGCCGCCCTCGCCCAACTCGACGAACTCACACAATCCCTCGTCCTCCACATGTTCGGCGACCCTGTGACGAATCCGAAGAAGCTTCGCAAGGTGTCGTTGGGTGAGTTGATCAAGCTAAAGAGTGGCGAATTTTTGCCCGCGTCAGGAATGGCTGAGGCTGGTCCATATCCGGTCTTCGGTGGGAACGGCATGAATGGGTATCACGACCAATTCATGTTTGAAACACCGCAAGTGATCATCGGAAGGGTTGGTGTTTACTGCGGCTGTGTTCATGTCTCGCCACCCAGAAGTTGGGTAACGGATAATGCGTTGTACGTCAACGAAAGAGGACCGGATGTTGACGTCGAGTATCTGGCCCATTCATTAAGATTCGCTCGGCTGAATCAGTACGCCAGCCAGTCGGGGCAACCTCTCGTGTCCGGGACACGAATCTATCCTGTTCAGATCCTCGTACCTTCATTGCCACTTCAACGCGAGTTTGCCCAACGTATGCAGGCTGTTGAGCAACTGAAAATGGGTCACCTCGCATCTCTTTCAGAACTGGACACACTCTTCGCCTCCCTCCAACACCGTGCGTTTCGAGGCGAGTTGTGAGCGTGCAGCACCAACCTTTTCCCGTCATTCGTATCACAGACGACATGATTCTCCAGGACGAGCCGATGGGCGGAAAGGACAAATTCTGGTGTCAGTTCCCGACTGAAACTGCCGGTGGGGGACGATGGCTGTTCAAGCAGCCACGCCAGGAAGCAGAAAAAATGGAGCATCTCGCCGAGAAGATTGCTCAAGAGTTGGCCGACCTGATCCATGTTCCCTGTGCTCGTACTGAGCTTGCCGAATACGGCGATATTCGAGGCACGGTTTCGAAGGACGTTCAGGCAAGTGGCGAAGTTGTCGTTCACGGAAACGAGATTATCGCTGGTCGCGTGATGGGTTATGACGTGGATCGCAAACGCCGGACGTCGGATCACACGTTTGAGCGAATTCGCGAGGCGATCATGCAGGTTTGCAAGGGGACATGTGAAGAAGTCATGCGACAATTCACCGGCTATCTCGTGCTGGACGCATTGATCGGAAACACAGATCGACATCATGAAAACTGGGCCTTGTTGCGTCGCGAATCGAAGGCCGGTGTGACTTATCGGCTTGCGGCTTCGTTTGACCATGCGTCCTCGCTGGGGCGTGAGATGAAGGATGAACGGCGGCGACGAATCCTTGACCAGTGTCAAATAGACGTCTACATCGCGAAAGGGCAAGGAGCAATATATTTGGCCGATCTGGGAGAGCAGACTCTCTGTCCGATGGATCTGGTACGTTATCTGACCGTTTCCAATCCAGAACTGTTTCGATCCTCCGGACTTACTTTAGACAGCGTGACTTCAGAGAACGTGGATGGTATCCTTTCCAGAATTCCGGCTGGGTGGATTTCGGAGGCCCAAAGGGCATTCGTGTCCAAACTGATCCAGGTAACTCGCCAGATGTTAAGTGATGTGACCCCATGAAAACCTTGTTCGTGGCGTGGAAAGATCCGCAGAATGTGTCGGGGTGGTTCCCCGTGGGCCGACTTGATGCGGATGTGCTGACAGGCCGATATCGATTCCGCTACCTGCAGGGGGCTGTTGAGGCCGCAGAGCAGTGCGGTTTTGTGCCGTTCGATAGTTTTCCGACGATAGAACAGGAATACATCAGTGGGGAATTGTTTCCATTCTTCGCGAACAGGCTACAGAACGTAAACCGGCCAGGTTTTCGTGAGCATTTGCGCCGTCTGGACCTTGAACCCAATGGCAATGAATCTTTTGACCCCATCGAAGTGCTGGCGGTCAGCGAGGGCCGCCGGGCCACCGATAATCTTGAGATCTTTCCCAAAGTCGAACGATCCGACGGCGGAAATTTTGCGATCAAATTTTTCCTTCACGGCTGGCGACACATTCACCCGCACGGTGCGGCCCGCATCCTTTCTCTTCAGCCCGGCGAACAACTCGGTGTGGCGATCGAGGCCACGAACCCAGCAACCGGATTTGCGATTCAGATTCAGACTGTCGATCGTGTTGTCATCGGCTATGCGCCTCGATATTTGATTGAAGATCTGGGCCAAGTGATATTGCAGTGTGCAGGGAGCGTCAGTGCCTCTGTAAGTCGATTGAATCGACCGCCAGCTCCTCCGAGCCAGCGATTGCTGGTTTCATTCGAAGGGTGTTGGCCTGAGGGTTACCAACCGATGAGCGGAGAGGAATTTGTACCAATTGATAAAGTCGGAATTGTACCGGTACAACATGCCGTTCGTTAGTCCACATTTCGATCGATCCAAGTGATAGTGGATCGGTCGTTACCAAAAACGATGGGGGCGTTTTTGCGTAGAATCCGATAGCTCACCCATGGTGATATGTCCCGTCGGACGCTCAGGCTACGGATCCGAATTTGCCGATTTTCCAGCCGAACCTGACCAAATTTCACGAAAAATGGTCTACTCGTGATCCTGTTGTGTCAGCGTTGGAGACAACGGTATACTAGGAACATCGTTTTTGCGGTATTCGTGTTTTTGGGGTGCTCGAATGTTTGACGTGATTTCCAACCGAATGGACGCCTTTGAGCGTGAATCGGATTCATGGAAAGCCGACCACATCGAGGCGCTGGCGTGCATGGATTTCGAACTGTTCGTTCAGGGAGCGATTGCAGTTCGAGAAGGAATTGAATTGCTGCACGAACGAATTGACGTTGTTGCAAATGGCGACAATCTCAAAGCCGGATTGATGAGGCAGTTTCTGTGGAATCTGACTCAGCGTTGGCTGAACCGATGTGAAGACATCGACCGGGAAGCACGAGGCTTTGAAGTACGCAATTTTGACGTCAAAGGCATGGTCGAGTTCAGACGTCTCTGGTGTGATACGGTTCAAGCCGTGCAGCAGTCAAATGAGCCTGCTGTTCCGCATGTGCCTTTGAACGAATCGACGATTCGGATTCGCAAGCCAATGCATTTCTATTCGGTGACTGAAAGATGATTGAAACGACAACACAACGTATCTTTTCCCTTGGGAACATGTTTAACGCATGGCAGCGTGATCACTCCGATGCCAAGAATGAGTCGAAGCGAGACCGCACATTCCCGTTCTCGTTGCAACAGCTGGAAGCATTGTTTAAAGAAGCAGTGACGATCAAGGTCATGACCGAGAAGATGCAACGGCAGTGGATTGAATCTGTCACATCGGGAGCACTTGAGCCGAACCTCGCCGTTGACATCGAGTTCCATCAAGCATTCCAACTTTGGTACACCAAATTTTCACCGCTCCGACTCTTGATTGCCTATCTCGCTGAGGGTGGCTTCAAGCTGCGACATAGCGAAAAACTCCTCAATCATCTCAAGTTGAGTGAAGAGGTACTCGCCATCACGAAAGAGCCCGTGACCGCAGTTGCACCAATCCGTCCATCGCCGCCTGGCGGTCGATTCGTGGATGTCTCGCGGTATGACGACTGAGCCATCGCAACGGTCACATGGTCTGCATGTTGGGGCAGTGGTCTACTGTCGGGCTTTGTGTCCACCTGATGGCGATGCAGCCAAGGCCAAAGATCGGCGTGTGATTATTCTGCAACTGCCGACAGAACCCAATGGTGAATTCATTGGTATTGTGACCGCGACTTGTCGCCTGAAGGTGAATGAATCGCAGGAAGTTGAGATTCCGCATCGACCTGATGGGCATCCCCAAACCACGTTCAGTGCTCCTACCGTCGCGGTGCTTGGCTGGCGGCACACATTCACGTTTGCGGACATCATTCCCGGCTGGAGACGTGGGCGAGTTAGCAGCGATCTGGTCGCACATATCAACTCGAAGATCCAGGAATATGATTCATCCACTGGCTGCTGAATATCAATCCAACGTCGCCGGTGGAGATTAAAATTCGCGGCTGTTGCGCGTGACATTGTCACCACCGGCAGGGACACTTGCGTATCACAGGGGGCGGAACGGTCCGCTTTCCCAGTCTGACTCTGGCGATATGTGTCCGATGAGTTCTGCAAATGGGTAACTTTCAATTCCTGCTGCCTGAGTTTTCCGCCGTGTTTGAGTCCGCCAGTAAGGCGGAATCGCTGGCGATCACTGATCCGCGTACGGCGTGTTTCTACGCGCGGCGAACGCTGGAACTGGCGGTTTCATGGGCCTACAAGTTCGACAGCGGGTTGAAGCTGCCGTATCAGGACAACATCTCAGCCCTGATTCACGAACCCACGTTCAAGCAGATTACTGGCGATGCTGTGTTCAACAAGGCGAAGGTGATTGTCACGCTGGGCAACCGAGCGGTTCATCATCATCGACCGATCCCGCAGACTGATTCAACGGTTGCGGTCAAAGAATTGTTTCATGTTTGCTATTGGCTGGCCCATTCGTACTCTCGGCAGAACCGTCCGCCGTCCGGCCTGACGTTCGATCCGGCAACGTTGCCGACGACCACACCGGTACCGCGCCAGACGCTGGAACAACTGCAGAAGCTGTCAGCGGAACTGCGGAACAAAGATGAGAAACTTTCGCAGCTGCTGGCCGACAAAAACTCGCTGGATGAAGAACTCCAGCGGCTGCGTGCAGAAGTGGCAGCCGCTCGCAGGGCAGCAAGCGCTCAGCCGGATACGCATGATTATTCCGAAGCGGAGACTCGCGATTACTACATCGATTTGCTGCTGAAGGAGGCTCGGTGGGCTCTGGATCAGACGCGGGATCGCGAGTTTGAAGTGACAGGCATGCCGAACAATCAGGGGCTCGGTTACGTCGATTACGTTCTGTGGGGCGATGATGGGAAACCGCTGGCGGTGGTGGAAGCGAAGCGTACAAAACACGACTCTCGCATTGGTCAGCAGCAGGCGAAATTGTATGCCGATTGTCTGGAGAAAATGTTCGGCCAGCGGCCAGTGATTTTCTATTCGAATGGTTATGACCACTGGATCTGGGACGATGTGAACTATCCGCCACGACCGGTTCAGGGGTTCTACAAGAAGGCCGAACTGGAGCTGCTGATACAGCGACGGACGACTCGCCGCTCGTTAATGACAGCGAACGTCAATACAGAGATTGTGGAACGTGACTACCAGATCCGTGCGATTCGCCGCATCTGTGAAGCCTTCGAAACGGACAAAGATCGCAAGGCACTGGTCGTGATGGCCACGGGGGCCGGGAAGACTCGGACGGTGATTGCGCTCTGTGAATTGCTGATGAAGGCCAACTGGGCGAAGCGAATTCTGTTTCTCGCAGATCGAGTGGCTCTGGTGATTCAGGCGGGTAACAATTTCAAGAAGCATTTGCCGGATGCGGCGCCGGTCAATCTGGTGACGGAAAAGGATGCGGAAGGTCGAGTGTATGTCTCCACGTATCCGACGATCTTTCCGAGGACGAAAAAGATCAGTGGGACGCGCTGGAGTGGGAGGAAGACGGTCAACCGCCGGAACGTGTGGATGCGGCTGCAGTGAATCAATGGTTGTTCAACAAAGACACCATCGACAAGGTGCTGGAGCACCTGATGACGCACGGTCAGAAAGTGGCGGGCGGTGATCGCCTTGGCAAGACCATCATTTTCGCGAAGAACAATGATCATGCTCAGTTCATCGCTGCGCGTTTTGATCTGAACTATCCGCATTACAAAGGCCAGTTTGCCAAAGTCATCACCTTCAAGACCACGTACGCTCAGACTCTGATTGACGACTTTTCACAGAAGGACAAGATGCCACACATAGCGATTTCCGTGGACATGCTGGACACTGGAATCGATGTGCCTGAAATCGTGAACCTTGTGCTTTTCAAGCAGGTGTGGTCGAAAACCAAGTTTCTGCAAATGCTGGGGCGGGGGACACGCTTGTGTCAGGATCTGTTTGGTCCAGGGCAGGATAAGAAATATTTCTTTGTGTTCGACTTCTGCCAGAACCTCGAGTTCTTTCGGCAGAATCCTGAGGGTACGGAAGGCAGCACTGCGGAATCTCTTGGAAAACGCTTGTTCAAGCGACGACTGGAGCTGATGACTGTTCTGGACATGAAGTTCACCGCATCGGATTACGGGGAAGTTGTTGAAGAAGCGGCTGAGTCGTACGCGGAGCCCAGATCAGAAACGGAACTTCGCAAATTTCTGGCGGAGTTGCTGCGGACCGAAGTGGCGGCGATGAACCTGAACAACTTCGTCGTGCGGCCCAATCGTCGATGGGTGGAGAAGTTTTCGCAGGCGAACGCCTGGAAATCTTTGCCGGTGGAAACGGTGGTGGAACTGGCTGAGAAAGTGGCTGGCTTGCCGACCGAGTTGGAGTCCGACGGGGAAGAGGCGAAGCGGTTCGACTTATTGATTCTGAATCTGCAGCTGGCAGTTCTGAAGTCCGAGCCGGCGTTTGAGCGACTTCGTGACCAGTTGAGGGCGATCGCCGGGCTTCTCGAGTTGAAGTCTGCAATCCCTGCCGTTCAGGAGAAGATGCCGCTAATTCAGGCTTTGCAGTCAGACGACTGGTGGCAGGACGTGACAACTCCAATGCTGGACGCCGTACGACGCCGTCTGAGGCTTTTGGTGCGTTTGATTGATAGAAACAGCGGGTCATCCTCTTCACGGATTTTAAGGACGATCTGGGGGCTTCGACGGAGGTTACGCTGCCTGAGTTCACGACGGCTAATGAATGGGAAAAGTTCCGGGCCAAGGTCCGCGCGTTCTTGCTGTCGCATCAGGACGTGGTGGCCGTGCAAAAGCTGCGCAAGAACGAACCGCTGACAGCCGGCGATCTGACAGGACTGGAAAACATCCTGACAGAAAATGGTACTGCAAAGCCTGAGGACCTGCAGAAGGCCAAGGTGGAATCTGAGAACCTTGGCTTGTTTCTTCGTTCGTTGGTGGGACTGGACCGCGATGCTGCGAAGGCCGCTTTTTCACAGTTTCTGACGAGCAATACGCTGTCAGCGAATCAGATCGAGTTTCTGAATATGATCATCGATCATTTGGCACAGCACGGTCTGAATGGATGCGGACGCGTTTTATGAATCGCCGTTCACGGATCTGGCGTCGTCCGGGCCGGAGAGCCTGTTTCGGCCGGACCAGGTGGATGCCCTGATTGCGATCCTGGCAAAAGTGCGGTCGACGGCGATCGTTACGGCGGTGTGATCGTTGCGGACGTAGGAGAGGAGTGAGGCGGTTGCTCGCAAGCATTACCTGCAGACCGCCTCACCGACACACACTTTGAGTAAGCAGTGGCAAAAAGTGGTCCACTTAGTGGCACAGTGCGACAGCGTATCAGAGCGTTTGGTAACGTTCGCAAATATCTGGGCACAAAAATAACCCGGCCAGGACTCGAACGACTGCCTTATATCCGGGCTTAAAGTGCCTCTCATGAAATTGGTGGCACACTATGTGGCACAGTTGGAGCTGGTTCTGATTCGGTGGCACAAACTTCCTGCCAGAGTATCTGATTGTTTGCTCGTATCACGCACATTGGCAGTCCGAGTTGCGTTGGGTACAGGAGAACATTCAACGGCATTACGGTAGTTCGCATCCACAGTGGCTCACCAGTGCTTTTCGTGGTCTCGCATCTGCCCTGAACCTTTAGAGAGGGTGGCAAACGGCCCATTCGTACCATACCGAATCGACCCGCAATTGCGTATAATACCGCTACGCAAAGCTCTGACGGCGATTCAGGCGAATCCGAGAGCATTGCAACGCTATTAACCTGCAAGGGATTGTTATGTCGGTCGCAACATTTGAGGCGGAACTTTTGACCCGGCAGGAGACTGTAAAGCTCCTCCGATGTTCGCTTAAGCATCTGGATAACATGATCAGCGGTGGCCTGATGCCTCGGCCAATTCGATTGGGAAAGGCTCCTCGGTTTCGCAGGTCTGAACTGTTGGAATGGATCAAGGCCGGGTGTCCTGCTGTTTCGGCACCATCGGCAGGCTAGAGGATTAGGTAAACGTTGAGATCGTCCTTTTTCGAACGGCCGGGATCTGTTTCTTGGCACCCCTCTCCAACTGACTAGCAAGATGCTCTGTCATCCTTTTTTCTGAATGGATTCTTTTCATGACAAATTCACCGTGTTCGGTTAATCTCAAATTGATCTCGGAAGACGCCGAGCTTCAGATGCGGGCTGCGACATCGCCGGAGGTTGTTGCGGAGTACCGCAGACTTCTCAATGAGGCGATGGAAGCATGCGATTCAAGGTTTCAACCAGAGTGGCCGTTCTCGGCTCCCGTGACGCTCTACAACGTTCATTCGGATGATGGCCTGTATTTGATTGCAGACGGCTTCCACCGTGTTCAGGCGGCTCGTGATGCTGGCTGGGAGTGGGTGACAGCCAGCGTTATTGTTGGCACGATTGAGGATGCCAGACTCTCGGCAATCAAATCAAATGCCGGGCATGGTCTGCCACGATCACAAGCGGATCGGCGGAAAGCGGTCCGGGCAGCGTTAATCCATCCGTCATTGAAAGATGCTGGAAATCGCGACATTGCCCGGGTATGCGGTGTCTCACATGGGCTCGTTGCGGCAGTCCGTCTGGAACCGGCGGAACAGTCTGAAGTGGTAAAATTACCAGGCAGCGATCCTGCGGCCCGACAGCAGGCAGGGGTTCGGGTAAATTTTCCCCAAGGTCGGACAGCGGACATTGGTGGAAAGCAAGTTGGCCTTTCTCGCAGAACCGCAGAGCGACTTGCTGAAGTGCTCGACGTGATTGATTCTGCCGAGGCGTCCGGCGACACAGCAACAGCCACAAGGCTTCTCGACGACTTGGAGAACCACTCTGCGGCGGCGGCACACCGGGCGGCTGTAGCGGCGAAACTGCAGACCATTTCTCAGGCGAATCCATCTAAGCCGGTCAATGAAGAACCGGAGTCATGCGAATGGACGAAAGACGACGCAAGGAAATTCAATTCGTCGTTTACGTCAATCATGCGGGCAGTTGATCGAGGGCGAAACCTCGGCCAGTTGACTGTCATCGACCACAGGGATTTCATGAATGCGATTCAGGATTTCGGCGATAAGTGGCAGGACCTGTTCCCTAAGCTGGAGTGGATCTAATGACTGAGATGGCAGGCTTCTGGCCGCATGCGTTGTGCCAGGCCTGACTCCGCGGCACATTCAATCGGTTGGCCTGAGCTTGGGGCTTCATCCAGGCTACGCCAACAAACTGGCGGAACAGGTGGCAGAGAGATCTGTTCGTGAATCGCCGAGATAAAAATGGCTGAAGCCAACGCCGGACGCTGAAAACGTCTGACGTTGGCTTCTTTTGAATCATCTGCTTTGAGCTCGGGTAGCAACCGTCTCAAGGCCTCACAAACCAGGGTGCTTGAATGATAGCAACTTTGCCCGATCGTGAAACGTCAAATTGCATTTTTGCCGACACAAAAACAGAACGCCAGTCTGGTGAAGATCGCAGTAAGCTTGCCGACATCGGAGCCGATCATTGGAATGAAATCTGTGATTCATTCCCTGTTAACGGCGTCCATTGGCGGACGAAACTTCGCCACGAAGACTGCCGTCTGATTGTCGCACACTTTGTCCGCAGTGCACTTCGCGACGAGAATCGGGAGTTCTGGTTCAATCAGAAAGTGCTCTCCGGCATGCATGGTTCAGACAAGAGAGAGGCACTCGTGAGCTACTTCGATCAGTCGAAGTTTTGCACTACCGTTAAGAAGCACTCGAAGGGCAATCACTGTAAAGTCAGAAGGCTCACAGGCGTACAGTTCCGCAAGAGTCTTGCTAGGCAACATAATATATGGATGGCTTCAGAGGGGGATGGCGTGCCATGCGATATCACATGCAATAGAAGACTTGCTACGTGCTCAAAGCTGCCTTTCAACGATACCGTCTGGCAATTCGAGGGCGATGTTGTGTCTGTTCATGACCGTGGGAACTGGTTTCAACAGTATGGCAAACGTTATCGCGATACATGTAGAGAGCTCTATCCGGAGCAGTGGCGATTTCTGCCGCACATTGAGTGGTCCACAGCAAAATGCGAAACTACGACTGCAGACTATGACCAGTGCCTGAACTTGGCCGACAAGAGTATCGCTTGGGGAACTCGCTTTTCAGACTGGCAGGGAAGGCGGACTGATCGCATTCAGGAGCAGAGCGAGTCATTCGATCGTTATGAACTCGCAAGACACTACATGCTGACTTGGGGTGATTGGTGCGTAGATCGACTGCGATATGTCAATCGCGTCGATGGGCGGCTTTACTATCCGTTGGTGAATCAGCCTCGGGGACTTCGAAAGGCGAACATGAGGCTGCAGTTCAACGGCAGAATGGAGCGAACCTGTGAAGTTGACATGTCATCAACTTACTACGTTATTCTGGCGAGCGAACTGCGTCCGTCGGAATGCAAAGAAAGATTGGTTCAGGATTTCTTCGAAGGCATATTCTATGAGCAGTTGAATGAGGAAGCTGGCGGCGAGTACAGCAAAGACGACCGCGACTTGCTCAAGATCGCGGTTCAGATTGACTGCCTGTTTGGAAAAGAGCGGTTCGGCCATACCAAGCTATTCAAAGCGATGGGGAGCCTGTATCCGGACCTTGCTGCATTCATTCGGGATAAGCGAAATCGTCATGACGGGACGTGGCTGAGTAAGAAGCTCACAAATGCCGAGGGCAAGCTGTTCATTGATATCATGCTTCCTGCCGTCGTCAGCCTTGGAATTCCGTGCATGACGATTCACGATGCGTTGATTGTGCCGGAATCCGTGGCAATGCAAGTTCAATCCCTGTGCCTGCACTTGGCCACAGAGAGACTTGGCTTTACACCGCGAATGAAGATCTCATCGCAATGTGAATCAACGTCGGAAAGTCTGGTACAATTGTCTTAAGTAGAAAGGGTTCCCGATGACACGCCGAGAACCCTTTGACGATTGAGCGGGAAATGAATGGCCTCACTCGGCAGAAGTTTGCGCCGATATCGGCGCGAAACGAAAAACATTGGGGTTATCGATGGAACGCCGACTGGCAACAGGATGACACCCACGGCAACACCATGACACCCACGGCAAAAGCATGACACGCCTGCGACATCGTGGCAAAATAGGATGGTAATGTCTTATTTTGGCAAGAAAGGCCCCCGGGGTGGTTCTCCGGTCCAACGGCATGACTCGCCTTGGAGCTAAGAGTTGAGTATGAACGTTGCACCTTGCACGTCGTTATTCCCCCAATCGATAGGGGTCAATTTCCTCTTCACCGATATTTGAGAGATCACGGCTTCGCAGGAGCGGAGTCTGGGATGGTCGAGGGGCTATCGAATCGGGCTTTGCAATCAAGTTGTTGACCTGCATGGTAGTCGTTCGAGACCGATTCTCTTCAAGTTGAAACTGACGGCGAGCAATACGTGCTTTAGTCTCAATCCAACGCGAAGCCCGCCGCCCGCACTCGCGAAGTCTAGGGCTAATTCGTTATCCGCCCGTCTAAAATTCAGCGAATGCCTCTAGTAAGTCGTCGGTCGCTTTGTTCGGCGACAAGATGAACAAGATGAACAAGATGAAAGAACCGTTTCGAACGTGCATTCCCCTCCCAAATTTACCAGATTTCTCAAGGCTTTCTGCTTTAGACACATCGTCAAAGACGTAGAACTCGACTGAAAAGTCGTCGTTACTGAAGTCCCCGGCCTCCGACGCACCAATCAGTTGAGCAAATATGGGTCGGTACACTCCATTTATGCCTTTCTCTTGAAAGTGCATAACCAAGTCGCCTGCCGTACGCGTATCGTGTGTGCCGCAGCCAAGCGTAAGGCATAACATAGCAGCCACGATGGTGACTGACGCAAGTTTCGCTAATGAAGTTTGCATCTTTAGGCTCAGGAAGGAGTGTTTTTGGGGGTAGCGAAATGCGAAATCAATTCGACTCACGAAGCGACATGGCAAAGGAGGGTACAACCCGTCGGCCGGTCTGTCACGTGGACTCCGAACCCCGGCAGTCTGGCACGCCAGCAGGCACCGTCCGGCACTTCCCAACAATCAAAGCTTGTTGGCAATCAAACGCGATACGAACTGCTTCAAGCTGTTGCTGTAGATTCCGGTCAGCCAGCAGGTTCAATTCCAGAAACTCGTCTTCGAGTTTGGCCCATTCAACATGCAGATCGGTGTCGGTGGTCATGGTTGGTCGGTCCGGTGCTGGTTGGATCGCAATTTAGACGGTGGCTCAATTAGAGTGCGCCATGATCAAATACAAGACACTGCTCACCTTGGCGATTCTGTTCTGCGGCTGTGATGACGCTGGGCAATCGAAGACTGCTTTCGTGAGACGAAGGAAGAGCTCGGTCTGGATCATT
>Ga0105052_10004669_pt1 | contig 14968 bp, 10 predicted proteins | sample FRY03_FD_78094 | JGI IMG/M metagenome (GOLD analysis project Ga0105052, IMG submission 78094) | Freshwater microbial communities from Lake Fryxell liftoff mats and glacier meltwater in Antarctica - FRY-03 | ecosystem: Environmental > Aquatic > Freshwater > Ice > Glacier meltwater ... | reverse complement strand
GGCATCCGCTCCTGCGTCCAATGATTTGGCAGCAGACGTTGAAACGTGGTACTCTCGTAAGAGCCGGGAAAAACCGACTCAAGCTCTGCGGGGACGCAAACTGGGAAGGGATATTCCGGTCGATAGCGCGCCAATGGTGCGGGCAGTCTCGTCGAACGTTGCTCCGCCGAGACTGCTTTTTGGACTCCCATTGGACGCAGGAGTAGATGCCTCAAAAAATCCCCCATTCTGGACAGATGCCACTAAAATCCGAGAAGAACCTATTTCATTGACAATCATTACGCTCGACTTTGCACCATGCCCGTTTCTGGCCCCGTCATTCACCATCAATTGATGCAAGCCTATCAAGAGGCACAACACGAACTTGAAACCGCACGAGGCCATGTTGCGGCTGCCGGCGTTGAGCTGGGAGAACTGACTGAAGATCGCGGCGAAGCGATGGTCAACCTTGCGCAGCATTATCTTCCCGAACTGACGCACGACGCCATCCGCAAGACATGGGCCGAAGTCCAACAATCGGTTTATAGCGTGCTTTTGAAGAAAGAAAACCACTCGCAGCGACTAACCACTCAGCTCGACGAGTTGTGCTCAAAGCGTGAAAAAACTGAGTTGCGGTTGAAGTCGATCAGCACATCCCTGGACGAGGCGATTGAAACTCAAGGAGAGATCGCTACCGCCGTCAGCCAAGAGCTATCCGCTGACAAAGGCTTTGCGGAATTATCCGATCGCGCCGCAGAAGCCGAAGCGGCACTGCAACGCGCCGAAGCAAACCTTGCGGAGATCGAACAAGACGTTCGTCGAAAACTGCCTTCGTATGAGAACAGTTCGCTGTTCGTGTATCTGCACAAACGTAGTTTTCTGACATCGCAGTACGAGCAACGCGGCATGACTCGCAGCATCGATCAATGGCTCGGGCGATACATCGGCTATCGTGACGCTCGGCAAGGATATGATTTTCTAAAGACGACTCCCGTTCATATGAAAGAGGTCATCGCAGAAGACCGGGCGGCGCTCAACACGGTTCTCGATGAACTGGAAAAACAACGTGACCTTGTCGCAGACCGACTTAGCTTGCCTAAGGCGATTCAAGGGACGAACGACTTGGCCGGTCAACGCGAAGCGGTCTTGGGCGAACTGGAGAGCGTCGAAACGCAGACAAAATCAATCCAAGCTGAACGCACGGAGATCGAAAATAGGCGCGGCCCGTACTACCGTGAAGCAATCAACCAATTCCGCGACATGATCGCCACCGTCGATACCGATTCCCTGGTGCGGAGAGCTCGAAGTACTCCCCAAATCGAAGACGATCAAATCGTGTCGACCCTCCAGGGCGTCAGCTCAGAAATAAACCAAATCGGTTCGCAAGTTCGCGAAAGACAACAACGGATCGAACAGTTGACGACGCACCTTCAATCCGTGGGTGCCCTCATCAGTCGCTTTCGAGCCGCAGGATTCGATTCGGCTCGCGCCCAATTCACTGGCTCCGAAGAGGTGGTCGAAGAACTTCGCACCGCACGTGACGATCGTGGGAATTATGAAGATGTCTGGCAACGTCTTCGTCGATCCCATCGTTGGGGCCCTTCGGCCGTTGATCAGTTCACTCGCGTGGCCACGCACCCCATGACCCAAGTTCTCATCAACGCGATGGCGCACGCCGCAGCAGGTGCTCTAGAATCTCAAGCAAGGCAAGCTGGCCAACGCCGCTCATCGTCGCGACCCAACTGGGGCGGCGGAGGTAGTTTTGGCGGCGGCGGCGGCGGAAGCAGTCGGCGTAGCGGCGGAGGGGGCGGATTTAGTAATCGAGATTCGTTCTAGATTCGATTCAATTCGGTATGTCAACTTCAGGGAGTGGCAACGTGCGTTATTTCATTGGTGTCGATGTCGGTGGAACCACTTCGACTATCGCGATCGGCGATGAACAACGAAACCTGCGTTTTGTCTCGGATCAATTTCCAACGCGTTCCTCCGCCGGCCCCGTTGCGACGATCGAGGACATCTCGCAACAAATCGTAAGCGGATTGGCAAGATTCGGAGCCACCGCTTCTGACGTGGCCAAGGTCGGACTGGCAACACCTGGTCCCGCGACACTTGATGGCGTGCTGCTGAAGACGCCGAACCTACAAGCCGACCTTTGGAACCAATTTCCGATTCGGCAAGGCCTTCAGGAACGCTTGCGAGAAATCTCGCCATCCATCGAAGTCAACTACATCGGTGACGGCCAAGCGGCGGCGCTTGGAGAGTTTGCCATCCGAACGTCAGCGATCGATTGGACGGCGTGCGAAACGTTTGCAAGCGACTTGCGAGTCCCCAAACGCACCGATATCCAATCGCTGTTTTTTGTCGCCGTGGGAACGGGGTTGGGTGGGGGCGAAGTCAGAGACGGCAAAGTCGTTCCTGGCTCACAGGGTCGCGCTGGGCACGCCGGACACCTGCTGCTTCCCCATGATGCATTTCGTCACGAGCATGATCGGAAGAATAAGGTTGGAAATGCGTTCTGCAGCGCCGAGTCCGCCATTTCTTTGACCGCACTTACCTACCAGCTTGAGTATCGGTTGTCGCTCGAAATCTATCGCAATCATCCGCTCAATTCACACACGGGCACCATGAAAGATCGTGCGAAGACTCTGCGGCAACTCAGCGACGCGGGTGATGCGCTTGCGATCGAATTGCTTGATGATCAGGCGAAAGCCATCGGGATTGTGATGCTGATGGTGAACTACATCGGCGACTACGATCTGCTCGTCATCGGGGGCGGTGTTTGCGATATGAGTGACACGATGCGAGAACGCTATCAGAAGATCGCGGAGCAATCCTACTACGATCATGCGCTTGACGGCTTCCGCAACCTCAGCAGCCTGGCGTTCTCGATTTGCGGCGACGAAGCATCCGTGCTCGGGGCGCTGCGATATTCGTACGAGTGATCGCTGGCCTAAATCTTTGTCATTTGAATCCTTATTCATCGCCTTCGGACCATCACCCCTTCGGAACCGCTACGCCGTGAGTGCGGTTTCGCTTGGGAAGGAGACAAACATGCCGTCCTCAGGGCCGATCCCAGTGCCTCGTCGAGATCAGTCGTTACAAAGATGGCAAAATCGCTTGCCCTTGGGATAATTGAGGGCTGTGCTGGTGCCGTGACATGAGGAAGAAGAGAGACAAACCTGCATCACATGGAATCGCGTTTCGAGACCAATTATGTCATCCTTGAAGCCCATTAAACAACAGATTCTGATCCAATTTCTTCAACGGAGCGATCTCGGTGCTAATTTGGCCAGCCATTGATTTACGACACGGTAAGCCCGTTCGGCTGCAACAAGGCGACTACGGGCGGGCGACCATTTTCGGTGACTGCCCCGCGACGATGGCAAAACGCTGGGTCGATGCAGGTGCAAAGCGACTCCATCTGGTCGACCTGGACTCAGCCAAGGGTGACGATCCGCAACCCAATGCGGAGGCGGTCATAGCAATCCTCGCGGCGGTAAACGTTCCGTGCCAGCTAGGCGGCGGCGTGCGAGACGACGCGTCCATCGACCGACTGCTTGAACTCGGTCTTTCACGACTGGTTGTCGGCAGCGCCGCGCTCAAACGGCCAGATTGGTTCGCGTCGATGTGTGATGCTCATCCAGGAAAACTAGCGGCGGGAATTGATGCCAGAAATTCCATGGTGGCCACTGAAGGTTGGCTGGAAACAAGCGAAACTCGCGCAATGGACCTGGCAAAACAACTGCGCGCATTGACGGAGAACATCGCTGCGATCATTTACACGGACATCGCCCGTGACGGCATGATGCAAGGCCCAAACTTCGACGGCTTGGCGGAAATGGCTGCCGCGACCGATATCCCGCTTGTCGCAAGTGGTGGAGTGACCACGATCGACGATGTTCGAAAGTTGGTAGCAATGCAGATGCCCGCATGCATCATCGGACGGTCGCTTTACGATTGCGCGATGCAGCTCGAAGAGGTATTAAGCATCTCGGGTGATTAAAGTAGGAGTTAGTTACTACCGCAATTCCATTGAAAGTGCCTTTATGACGCCCATCCGCTTTCTGGTCACAATGACTTTCATCGTTTCTTCCGTTACGCACTCCGCCGGCCGGATCGTGGCGGAAACCTACAAGCAATTGCCGCCGCCAGGCATCGAACTCCCTGCGGAAACGTTAAGTGCACTGAAGAAAGACACGCAATCACTTCGTGAGCGGATTGATCAAACCGTCCAAGGTTCGCCGGATGCGGATGAGTGGCGAGCGGATGTCGAGGTTTTCGCTCGTGCCGTTGAATTAGCAATCGAACAGAACCTGTTCTATAAGCCGAAGGACGCCGATGCGGCTCAAAGGGCGTTATCGATCGGCAAGGATCGCCTTGCAGCCGTGGAGAGCGGCAAGCGAGGTCTTGATATTCTCAGTATTGGATCGAATAAAAAACAGAATGGAAGAACGGTTGCGGGAGGCTTTATTTCGACCATCGATGGCTCGGTGCAACCTTATGGGTTAGTGATCCCTGAAACGCTTCTTACGACAAAGCCCCATTCCAATCGCATGGATGTTTGGTTGCATGGGCGAGGAGACACAACGACCGAAGTTCCATTCTTATTGGAGCGGCTGGACAAGCTTGGCCAGTATGCGCCGCCGGGCGTTATTGTGCTTCATCCCTTCGGTCGCCATTGCAACGCATTTAAGTTTGCCGGCGAGACGGATGTTTATGAAGCTATCCAGCATGTCCAAAGCATCTTGTCCATCGACGATAATCGAATCAGTATCCGCGGATTCTCGATGGGAGGTGCCGGTGTGTGGCATCTCGCCGCTCATAACCCAGGTCAATGGTTCGCCGCCAATCCAGGTGCTGGATTTGTTGAAACGGTGAAATATCAGGGTTGGGAGAAAGAATTTCCGTATGAACCGGGTGTTTGGGGGCGTCGCTTGCTGGCCTGGTACGATGTGCCGCCGATCGTCAACAATCTTGTCAACACAAAAGTGGTTGCCTACAGCGGCGAAAATGATAAGCAGCGGGAATCCGCCGAGATGATGTTGGAAGCGTCGACGCCGTCATCCTTACTAAACGACGCTGGCTTCAAAATAAACCATGTGATTGGCAAAGGAATGGGCCACAAGATAGACGAACCCTCCGCAGTTGAAATTGATTCCCAGTTAGCGATTTGGGAAGCGGACTCCGGAAAACATCCAAGAACAAAAATTCACTTCACGACTCCGACGCTAAAGTATCATCAGATCGATTGGTGCTCGATCGAAGGCATGAACGAGCACTGGAAACTTGCGACCATCGACGCTTCGATCGAAGAAGCTCCTGTGGTCCGCGTCGAGACGACCAACGTGACATCGTTTCAATTGGACTTCTCACGCTCAGGATGGCCGATGCATTCTGGCTATCTAGAAATGATCATTGATGGTGAGAAGATCGACGGACCCGCCGTCACGAAGGGGCAGACGCTTGTGACTCGTTGGTCAAAGATTGATGACCATTGGGAAGAATCGCCGCCAGAAGTAATGCCAGCCAATGACCTGCGAAAACGACCTGGCTTGCAGGGCCCGATCGATGATGCTTTGACATCCTCGTTCTTATTTGTGCTGCCGAGCCGTCCCTGCCGTCACGGTGTCGTCCAGAGATTCGTCGATCGCGAAGTTGAACATGCGCGAGCCACCTGGCGCCAGATCATGCGGGGCGATGATCGCTTTGTGCTGGACCAGAACCTTACCGCGCAGCAGATCGCAAATTGCAATCTCATCTGTTTCGGTGACTTTAATAGCAACCGTTACCTCGCCTCAATCGCTCCCTCCTTACCGATCAAATGGACCGATGAAACCTTAACCGTCGGCAATCAAAGCTTTGACCCGTCGAAACATGCCGCGTTGCTCGTTTATCCCAATCCACAATCGCCGAATCGTTATATCGTTGTGAACAGCGGCATCACCTTTCGGCAGTTCTCCAACACGAGCAACTCGCGTCAAATCGCGATGCTGCCGGACTGGGCAGTCGTCGATGTCACTGAGCCGTCGAATCAAATCTTTCCGGGAAAAGTTGTGGAGGCGGATTTCTTTGATGAGACTTGGCAATTGAAACAGCCCCGCGGATCCCGATAAGTTGTCCCATAGGGTTTTTACATGGGCCTTTCTTGGGTGCAGGCTCTTCGCAGTTAAAGAATGATGAATTTTCTTTCAATAAGACCGCTGTCTCGATCTTTGCCAAAGGTAAGGACGCCGGTCTGTTTTCGGCCAAAGGGACGAACAATTGCATTCAAACGGTCGGGTGCAGCAATCATCGAACTTGCGGTCTGCCTGCCCCTCCTGGTTCTCATCACGCTGGCCACGATTGAGGCCTATCCGATGATTTTCTTGAAACAGACTCTCACCATTGCCGCCTTTGAACACGCTCGAATCGGGATATTGCCTGGGAGCGCGGCACAGAATGTCGAGGCCCAAAGCCAACTCGTTTTAACCGATCATAGTCTCGCCAATTTTTCAATTTCAATGACACCGGACGACCCCGCCGCGCTATCGGAAGGGGGGCGCGTGCAAATGTCACGGCGCCATATTCCCCGAATTCACTCATCGGCGGCTGGTTCTATGCGGGTAAAACGTTCACGGAATCGGTTGAGTTGGCGGATCACTAAGCTAAGCCAGCACTTCGCGGATCGGGTTGCTGCCGAAATCGGCTAGCGGAATCGGACGCGATCCGAGCATGTATTCGTGCTGGTGGTCGATCCCCAGCGTCCGAGCGAGATCGCTTCAGTCGCCGCCCAACGACGACGTCCTCGTTCGACACGCTGCTCGTGTCCGAGAACATCTTCCTAGGCAAAATCCGCAGCATCGAACAGGCCACTGATTGCACGAACGTCGCAATCCGCGAAAATGCGAACGCTGACCTCCTGATCTAGTCTGAATCACATTGAGAGAATGGCAACGCCCGCGATGAAATACACTATTACGCTCTTGATTGCCTTATTGCTGTCGCCGCTGACCACGCTGCACGCGGCCGAATTGAAACTTTTTTCGCCATTGGATTACCAAGTTGTCCAGCGAAATTCGGTTGCCCAAGGCCGGATGGAGATCGCGGGGGAATTGGTTGGGCCAGAAATCCTGGGAACAGACGTGGATGTTCGTATTCATTTCGGGAACACAGCTGACTGGATCAAGGTGCCGATCAATTTCAAGGGCGCGAAACTCTCCGGCGTAATCGATGCACCTGCGGGAGGTTGGTATCGAGTCGATGTGCGCGTCGTGCATCGTGAAAAGGTAATTGCGGAAGCGTCGGTCAAGCACGTGGGCGTTGGAGAAGTGTTTGTTGTCGCTGGGCAATCGAACTCTGCGAATCACGGCGAAGCAAAGCAGACACCGCAGACAGGCCGTGTTGCTTCCTTCGATGGAACCCGATGGCAGCTCGCCGCAGATCCACAACCGGGCGCCAGCGGCATGGGCGGAAGCTTTATGCCGCCGCTTGGCGATGAACTGGTAAAAAAGTTGGATGTGCCAGTCGGCTTTATCGCATGCGGCATCGGTGCCACAAGCGTGCGCGAGTGGCTGCCGAAAGGAGCAACTTTTCCAAATCCGCCTACTATCGAAAGCCGCGTGGAGAAGCTCCCGGACGGCACTTGGGCCAGCAAAGGCAAAGCCTACGACGCTTTCATCGCGCGGATGAAGCCATTTTGCCCTGAAGGCTTCCGCGCCGTACTCTGGCATCAGGGCGAGAGTGATGCGAACCAGAAAGAGACGACGCGCACGCTGTCCGGAAAGCTCTACCGCGAGAACCTGGAGAGACTCATTCATGACTCCCGCCGCGACACGAGCTACGACGCGCCTTGGATTGTTGCTCAGGCGAGTTACCACGTTCCCGGCGACGAAAGCAGTGATGACATTCGCACCGCGCAGGCATCTCTTTGGAAAGACGGCATCGCCCTTCAAGGCCCGGACAGTGATGCATTCAAAGGCAAACTGCGCGAACGCGACGGACAAGGCGTCCATTTCAGCGACGAAGGCCTTCGCGCTCACGGCATAGAGTGGGCGAACAAACTGGCGCCGTGGCTACAGTCACAACCATAAAACACACTCTTATCGGCCCTCGCGCAGTCGACTAATGGCAAACAAGTGAAAATGGGCGCGCAACCTAATCGACTAGCTGCTGTGCCGTCGGCCTGCTTGATTTTCTCTCAGCCTTTCTCACAACCAACGCCGAGTTCTCGTCTATGATCGACCCGATTTCGCCTCGACATAGGTGTTTTTCGGAGTTGGCCGGCGCTGCTTATTCCGCCACCCTTTCGATTAACACAGTCAACGATTCAAGAATCTGACCGCGATATGGTTGAATACAGCAAGCCGAGATGCTTTAATATTTCTATCCCGCCCCATCCCCACCTGCCTACCGCCTGCCGCTTTCCCCAAGAGGCAACCTTGGTCACAAAGTCTATTGCCTTATTGCTCTTCGCGTTGCAATCGCATGTGGTTGCTGCGCAGTTGACGGTGTCACCCAGCAAGCTTGAGCTGACAGGCCGTGATCCTTTGCACGGCATGGTCGTTTCGTTGACCGATGACGACGGCAAAGTATCAGACGTCACACGTCGCGCTGCGTACGAAATGGATCGCGCCGATATTGCATCGGTTGATGCTCGAGGGATGGTCACGGGGCTGTCCGATGGTCAGGCGACGCTGACAGTCAAGCTTGATGACCTTTCTGCTGCGGTATCTGTTTCGGTAGCAACATTCGCTGAAAAGCCAGCCCCTTCTTTCAAGCATGATGTCCTTCCGGTTTTGACGCGAAGTGGCTGTAACATGGGTGGATGCCATGGCAAACTTGCCGGACAAAACGGCTTTCGCCTTTCGCTGCGCGGTTACGCTCCGGAATGGGATCACGACTGGATCACTCAAGAAGTAAGCGGTCGAAGAATCGATCTAGGTTTTCCCGATAAAAGTCTGCTGCTTGCAAAACCGTCTGGCGCAATGCCACACGATGGCGGAGTTCGGTTTCGTCCTGATTCTAGGATGTTCCAAACACTTCGTGACTGGATCGCGTCGCGGGCTCCCGCAGCATTGTCAGATGAACCGGATGTAGTTCGTTTGGAAGTTCTACCAGGCGACTGTGTTATGTCTCCGGGTGAGGCGCAGCAACTGCTCGTACGAGCTCACTATGCGGACGGGCGAGTGCGCGACGTGACCTGGCTTGCGCAGTTTTTCTCCAACGACGAAACAACCGTATCGGTGAAAGCATCGGGCCTCGTTAAGTCTCTGCGAAGCGGAGAAGCGGGCGTGCGAGTCCATTTTCAAGGAATGGTGGCGGTTGTCGGTTTTACGATGCCCTTTCCTTATACGATCAAGCCAGAGGACTATACGGCTCAGCAGAATGATTTAGATGGCCCGCTGTTTCAAAAGTTAAAGCAGCTTCGAATTCCTCCTGCAAGTCCGTGCAGCGACGAGTCATTTCTGCGTCGTGCCTATCTGGATGCCGCAGGTATTCTGCCAACGCCTGCCGAAGTGATTGCATTTCAGTCGGAGGGTGATGCTGACAAACGCGTCTGCGCGATCGATGCATTGTTACAACGGCCGGAGTTTACTGACTACTGGACACTGCAACTTGCCGACCTGCTTCAGAACCGCAAAGAGCGAGATCACGATGTACGAGGGCAGAAGGGAGTCAAGGCGTTCCATGGTTGGCTGCGTGAACAAGTTGCAGCCAATCGACCGTGGAGCGACATTGCTCGTGATGTGCTGCTAGCCAAAGGGAACGTTGTCGCACAACCCCAAGCGGGCTACTTTGTCACCGTGGTGGGTGAATTTAAAAAAGTCGAGGAAAGCGAACTCCCTGACAGTGTGGCCCAATCATTCCTTGGGACTCGTATCGGCTGCGCACGTTGCCACAATCATCCCCTAGAACGCTATACACAGGACGACTTCTATCATTTCGCGGCCTGCTTCTCAAAAGTGAATCTCGATCGTAAGAATCCTCAAACCGGCGTCACGTCCGTCACAGCGATGGGTCGCGAGGAACGGGAACAGCAGAATCGTATTGCCGAAGCGGCGACTCGGCTTGCGGAAGCATATCGAGCCGAATTGCAAGACGAGGAAAAAACGAAACGCATCGCGGACCAGCAGCGTGACCTGGAAAATCAAACGAAGCGGCTTGAGGAGATCCGTCTAAGAGCGCCTGGAGTAAACCAACCCCGTACCGGAAAGTTCATGAAACCTCAGACGTTGGATGGCGTCGAGTTGCAATTTAAACCGGGAAGCGACCCTCGTTTACCTTTCGTGAACTGGGCGCTCAACCATGAGAATTTCTCCGGGGCGATGGTGAATCGTTTGTGGAAACATTTCTTTGCTGTTGGGCTAGTCGAACCCGTCGATGACTTGCGAGCCAGCAATCCACCGTCGAATGCCGCGCTGTGGAAGGTGCTCAACGAAGAGTTCCGTAATCATAACTACGACTTGCGACATGTGATTCGGCTGATCCTCAACTCGCGCGCCTGGCAACTCGACGCATCAACGACACCTGAAAATGAAACCGATAGCAAATACTATTCGCACTACAATGTGAAGCGGCTTCCGGCAGAAGTCCTCCTGGATGCGATGGCTGCGGCGACCGATGTACCGAATCAATTCGCCGGCTATCCGGTTGGCCTGCGAGCTACGCAAATTGCTGATCCAGGTACCGATTCCTACTTCCTGACGTTGTTTGGGCGCAGTGACCGAGTCACCGCATGCGCTTGCGAGCGAAAGGGAGAAGTCACGCTGCCTCAACTATTACACCTGGGAAATAGCGAAGATCTCTTGGCTAACATCCGCACCGCCAGCGGTCGGCTGGCAACCTTGCTGCAAAATCCTGATTCAACGGTGGTGACGAATGAAGTTTTCCTTTCGACGGTGAGTCGCCTTCCGAGCGAAGCTGAGCGATCGGCAATCGATACTGCACTATCGTCCGATAGCCGTGATTTAGTTTTCGCTGACTTGTTCTGGGCTCTGCTTAACTCCAAAGAGTTCGCGTTCAACCACTGACCTCCTTGTGTCCACACGCAGTAGGAAATTACGCAAATGCTCGACCTTTCTCTTTCCAATACACGCAGCCGGCTCTGCAACGGAGTCTCCCGACGGAACTTCGTTAGCATTGGGGCACTTGCACCGTTGGGACTTTCATTGCCTCAGTTGTTGGCCGCCGATGCAAACGCAAGAGCTGCACGAGCCAAATCGGTGATCCTCATTTACTTGGGAGGTGGTCTTTCGCATCATGACTCGTTCGACATGAAGCCGGAAGCAGTCGAACAGATTCGCGGAAAGTATAAAAGTATTGCGACCACAGTACCTGGTCTCCAAGTTTGTGAGTTGCTGCCCAAGACGGCTCAGGTGATGAACAAAGTGACGCTCGTACGGAGCGGGACGCATGAGAATGATCATCACGAAACGGCGACCAATTGGGTGTTGTCGGGACGCTTTGGAACTCCTTTCGGCGATCATCCCGCGATCGGTGCAATTGTCGCGCATGAGACGGGGTTTTCCGGTGCTGTGCCTCCCTATGTCGCGGTCCCAAAGAATCCATCTTTCACATGGGAATTGGGGAAGAGCGTTTGGCTTGGCGGGCGCTGCGAATCGTTCAAGGCTGGTAATCCCAATGATGCCAATTACCGAGTTCGCGACCTATCCGCTCCAACGGGAATAACACCGCAAACGCTCGATCGTCGCAAGTCGCTGCTAGCAGCGGTAGACCGACTTGCGGACCGAGTGAAGGGGAGCGACCAGATCGCGACCTACGACGAGTTCAGTCGCAAGGCTGCCGAGATGGTGCTCTCGCCTCAAGCGCAAGCTGCCTTCGCTATCGAGCGCGAAGAAACGAAAACGCGAGATGACTATGGCCGCAGCGAGTTCGGTCAGAGCGTTCTTTTAGCGCGACGTTTGGTTGAAAACGGCGTCCGCTTCGTGACGGTCAACTATGGTGGATGGGATCATCACGGCGATATCTTTAAGGGCCTCGACAAAAAGCTACCTGAGTTCGATCAAGGATACAGTTCCTTGATTCTTGATTTGGATCAGCGCGGGTTATTGGACGATACGCTAGTGCTGGCAATGGGAGAATTTGGACGTACACCCAAGGTCAACGACAAGGCGGGACGTGATCATTGGGGCCGCGCAGGTTCGATGCTTTGGGCTGGTGCTGGAGTGGCCCGAGGACAAGTGATCGGGGCGACCGATAAAAACGGAGCGTTCGTCACCGACCGACCGGTTCGCCCGGCGGATGTGGCGTGGACTGTTTACGAATCGCTTGGCATTGATCCGGTGAAAGAGCTGCGGACACCGGAAGGTCGCCCAGTCTCAATCCTGGCCGAAGGGGCAAACGTTACGGAACTCTTTTCATGAAACGTCCATTGGTAGTTTTGGTTTTTGTGGCTTGTAGCTTGGGCTGCGTTGGCTTCGATTGCACTTTCATCGGGTGTTGCTCTCTCGCTGGAGCTCAGGAAGCTAAGAACGATGCTGCTCGAATCACTGCCGTCGAGCCTGCATCGATCGTTAGCGGAACCAAGACGACTTTAAAGCTACGTGGTTTTAAGCTCAAGGAGTCCACAGAGATTCGATTCCCGATGGCCACCGAGGTGAAAGGTGAGATTACAGAGAAGAAAGACTCAGGCCCGCCTAAAGGACTGGAAAACAAACTCGTCGGTGACACCCAGTTGCTCGCAGAGATAACGCTTCCTGGCAATCATCCCGCGGGCATTTTGGACTATGTGATCTCAACGCCCGCCGGTGATGCTGCGGGCAAGCTTCGAGTACTGGCGGTCGATACTTCGATAGACGAGGTTGAACCGAACAGTGGATTTCGAGAAGCACAAAAACTGCAACCAAACCAGTTTGCACGCGGCTCGATTCAAAGCGATAAAGATGTCGATGTCTATGCGTTTCCCGCGAAGGCCGGACAGCAGCTCAAAGTGACAGTGACCAGCGGCGGTCTTTTGATAATGGATGCGGCACTGCATTGCTACGACGCTCGCGGCCAGTTCCTTGCCGCAGCCGACGACGGGGAGTCGCGTGACCCGGTCTTGATGCTGAAGTCACCCGCGGATGGCTCGGTCTACCTTTGCATCAGTAGTGCACACGATATCGGCGGTGAGTGGAACAGTTATCTATTAACCGTGGAGGAAGTGAAGTGAATCGATTGCCTCTTATCATTTTGATTCTTCTTCTCTCATCCGCATTGTGCAGTTCTAGCGAGGGAAATGATGAAATAGTTTCATTTCATCGCGATGTGTTCCCGATTCTTCGAACAAACTGCATCGCCTGTCACAAGCCTGGCAAATCCAAGGGAGGTCTGGATCTGACGACTCATGCAGCATTGCTTAAAGGAGGCGACGACGGTCAGATGATCAAGACGGGGGATGCCTCAGTGAGCCGACTTATCGAGACCATCTGCGGCGACGAGCCAGAGATGCCGAAAGAGAGCGAACCGCTGCTGCCTCGTGAGATTGATCTTATTAATCGATGGATCACACAGGGTGCGGTTGAAGACGCACCGGTGGACACCCGTACGCGACGACCTGCCGAACTAATAAGCTACCGCTCCTTGCCAGCGGTGCATGCTTTGTCGTTTTCTCCAGATGGAGCACTGCTGGCAGTACCTGGGCGACACGAAATTCTTTTGCATCATGCAGATGGTTCCGGCGTTGTCTCGCGATTGGCGGGTGATTCGCCTCGACTGGAATCGGTCACCTTCTCAAAAGATGGAACATTGATCGTTGCCAGCGGCGGAGCAGTCTCTGAGTTTGGTGAGATTCAAATCTGGGACACGCATAGGCGAGAGCTCATTCGTTCGATCAAAGGGTCAAACGACACTTTCTACGGAGTCTCCATTTCCCCTAACAATCAACAGGTCGCAGTCGGTTGCGCGGATAAGTTAGTACGAGTTTTCAACATTGCAGATGGCGTCGAAGTCATGCGATGTGACAACCATCTCGACTGGGTGTTCGGTTCAGCCTTTACCAGCGATGGCCTTCGTCTGGCTACCGTTAGCCGCGACAAAGCGGCAAAGCTAATTGATATTGCCAGCGGTCATCTCATCGACGACGTCAATCGGTCACGCGATCCGCTGATTTGTCTAACACGGCATCCCATTGAAGATTTTATTGCTACAGGTGGCACCGAGGGGAAGATCCGCTTGTTCAAAATGGAACCGCGCGGCGGAAGATTGTCCGAGGGAGACAACAAAGAAGAAAGCTTCGTTCGCGAGTTCGAACACATGGCCTCGCCCATCCAGGCAATTGCCTTTAGTCCCGATGGAATCAACGTCGCTTGCAGCGCACTAAGCGGGGAAGTCAGAATTTTTAAAACCGAAAACGGGCAACGCGTCGCACAGATCAAAGGCAGCCACGGGCCCATCTTCGCGCTCGCCTTCACTGCAGATGGAAGGCAAGTTGCCGCTGGAGGCTATGATGGTCATATCCGTTTCTACGACACGAACAACGGTGAAGCGCTGAAAGAATTCAACAGCGTCCCGCTCCAGTGACGGTTCGTCTACAAAAAAACTGCCGTGGCTTGGCGTTGTTGTGATAGAGCGACGAACAAGCGACGACGTCTTTCTCTCCAAGTTGCTCGGCCCGCTTGCGATGAAGCCGCGATCAATCCAGGACTAAAAACAAGCGGCGCTTGACGGTATACCATTTTTGTCTATGGTATACCGTATGAGCAATTTAAATCCTTCCACCTTTGCCGCGTCTGCTGTCGATCGTCTGCGGCGGGAAATTTTCGCCGGCCAGCTTCCTCCGGGAACTCGGCTTGCCGAGGCCGCTCAGGCCAAGCGCCTTGGCGTTAGCCGCGTACCGGTGCGGGAAGCGTTTGCCGCGCTGGAGCGGGACGGACTGCTCGAGTTCACCGACACCGGACGCACCGTGGTGAAAACGCTGACCCCTCAGGATTTTGAGGAACTGTTCGCCATGCGCCTGCTGCTCGAACCCGCGGCGGCGCGAATGGCCTTTCCGCTGAGCCTAAAACATCAG
>Ga0105052_10004658_pt1 | contig 14997 bp, 3 predicted proteins | sample FRY03_FD_78094 | JGI IMG/M metagenome (GOLD analysis project Ga0105052, IMG submission 78094) | Freshwater microbial communities from Lake Fryxell liftoff mats and glacier meltwater in Antarctica - FRY-03 | ecosystem: Environmental > Aquatic > Freshwater > Ice > Glacier meltwater ... | reverse complement strand
TGCATGCAGCCTTCACAAGCAGACCCGAAAGGAAAGAATAAGTTATCCTTTTGCGACGGGCGTGAAGAAAGTCTCGTCGGCAAATGCATCTACTTTGTTCGCACCAACCCCAAAGTCAGTTCCATCCGCTTTCACCCATTCTGCCTTTTCATTCTTCCCTTCCCTCTTTCCCAATCTCAGATGCCACTTTCCGATGAGAAAAAGTTCCCGCCCTACATGAACCGCCTGGCCTACAGAGTGCTTTCTGAGCGAAAAGAACCCTTAGAAATCAGCAGGCATCTTGCAGTAAGCATAGCGCGAGAGAAAGCGAAGAATGCAGGTAAAGAGCCGAAGCAGGCCATGGTAAAGGCTCGCAAAATTTGTAGAAGTGGTGGTGGAAGGCTTCCAAAGTTTCCAGAAGATGGTGCTTGTTCAAATTGGAGTTTTGGATTCTGACCCGTGTGAAATTTAACATGTGCAGGGAATTGATGTGAAAACTATCGAGACCGACATTTCGTATGGCGAAATTATGGGCAAGCCCCTCTCAAGTCTGCAGAGTGTGCTGCAGGACCTTTTCAAGCCATGGATCGAGCAGAACGAAATCCTGAATAAGTGCAATGATAGTGACTGGAAAGAATACCAGACAAGAATGGGCAAGTTCAGTGATCTCGTCACCGAGGCCGTGCACAGCTTGGATATTGGCATTGAATTGAAAATGCCCGATGGTAGCCAGTACGGAAATATCCCGCCTACTCAGACCGGATTCGCCAAGGCAGCTGTAGACAGGTGTGTGATGATAGAGTTGGATTGGCGAAACCCCAGTGCTGATTTTCTGTGGGTGGGTGCGCGTTTGTAAATGTAGTGCACAGGACCTTTACTCAAGGCCTGACGTACCCTAGTAAAGATTGGGTGGTACACTATATTGCAAACGATAGAATCCGTATTATAGCAACAGCAACGGAGCTCGTTTACTATTGCTATAGTAGTGCGTTTACTATTGCTTGTAATCAAGACATGAATTGAGTTGAAAATCCCTCTAACCCCCATCTGCTTTCCCCTCCTTTGTGTGAGCAGCGAAGTGGTGAATCACTTCGAAACAATCTGCGATAATTGGTGCGACGAAACTGAAAAGATGCTCGACGAGCGCCAGAAACAGCACAAGGAAAACGACGAGCAAGGTCCTGAGACAGAGTTTGAGTACTGGCGCACGCGTATGGCCCAGTTTAACAATATCGTCGAGCAACTCAAGAACCCGTTGGCACGCATTGTCACTGGTGTCTTAGTGACAGCAAAGTCAAAGGTGCTCAAAAGGTGGAGGACTTGCGACAATGGCATCACGGATGCTCTGAACGAAGCCAAAGACAACGTCAAGTACCTTTCCACACTCGAGCGTTTCACGCAGCCATTGTACTCTGGCAAGCCTGAAGAGATCATCGAGTCCCTTCCCTCGCTCATGAACAATGTCAAGATGATGCTTACGATTGCCCGCTACTACAGTACGCAAGAGCACATGACAACCCTCTTTGTCAAGATCACAAATCAGATGATCAAGACCTGTAAGACAAATGTTGAATTTCCCGACCCTGAGGGCTCGAAAGTGAAACTGTGGGATCAGAATCCCGAGGACCTGCTTGAAAGACTGGAGATGAGCCTTAGGCTTAATGATGCATATCAAGAGCTTTACCGCATCACTAAGGAGAAACTGCAAGGACAGCCCAAGGTAAAGCAGTTTGACTTTAACGAGAGCCGTATTTTCGGCAAATTCGATCTATATTGCAAGCGTGTTCAGAAGCTCATGGATATGTTTACAACTATCGTACAATTTACGGCGCTCGAGCAGAACAAAGTTGAGGGAATGGAAACCCTCATGTTTCAATTTTTTTCGCTCGTGGATGACTTTAAGAAAAAGCCCTACGATCTGCTTGACTACACCAAGAACACTTTTGATCGCGATTTCCTTGAGTATAACGTCAATATTGCGGAGCAAGAGACGATGTTGCAGGGCTTCATTAACGCCTCGTTTGAGAATATTTCGAGTACCGAACACGCGCTTGCCCTTCTCAAGCAGTTTGAGATCATTTTGCAACGTGAGACCCTCAAGTCGGACCTCGACAGCAAGTACACAGTCATCTTTCACAATTATGGCCTTGACCTCGAGACCGTGCAGAAAATCTACGACAAACAGAAGAACTCCCCACCAACCTCGCGCAATGCACCACCGGTGGCAGGCAATCTGAGCTGGGCGCGCCAGCTATTAAGACGAATCGAAGACCCGATGAAGAAATTCCAGGCCAACAAGAGCATAATGACCACAAAGGAGTCAAAGAAGATTGTCAAAACCTACAACAAGGTAGCGCGAGCTCTCATTGAATACGAGACCCTGTGGCATCATGCTTGGTGCAAGTCGATCGACGCCGCCAAGGCGGGTCTGCAGGCATCCTTAATTGTGCGTCACCCCAAGTCCGGACGCCTCTTTGTCAACTTTGACCGCGAGATTTTGCAGTTAATGCGAGAAACCAAGTGCATGCAGCGCATTGGCGTGGAAGTGCCCGAATCGTCCAAGATGGTGCTGCTTCAAGAAGATAAATTCAAGCGCTACTTCTATGAGCTCCTATTTGCGCTGCGCGAGTACGACAGAGTATTGGGCCGCGTCATCCCCGTAATCCGTCCTATGCTCAAGATGCACTTGGATGATTTAGATCAAAAGATCAGCCCTGGCATGATCATGTTGACATGGCAGTCGATGAATATCGACAGCTACTTGCACAAAATCCACTATGGTCTCAGCAAGTTCGAAGACCTCATCTCGAAGATCAATGACCTCATCGAAAACCGCGTGGAGCTCAATTTAAAAACGATTAGCAGAACTCTGCTCGTCGATATCAAGTCAGAATCGACCTTTACGTTAGAACAGTTTGTCATCATGCAAGAAAAAGTGACAAAACGCAAGACTGTGCTCATGGATGCCAAGAACCTTGAAGTGGAGAGGGCGGTGGAGGATCTGATCAACGTGGTAGTAAGCTTCCCGATGGATGAAGGAAGCTGTCCCAACGTTGCTGACGATACCATCCAGAAGCTTCGAGATCACTACAGTCGCCTCATGTATCTAGCCATCCTCAACACCACCAAAAACTCGTTCCACACTCTGAAGCGCCGACTTGCATCTCGCATCCTTGCGCCGGGTGAAGTTGCCACTGCAATTGATAAGCCCTTTTTCGATGTGAATGTCGAGCTTTATGTCCCAAATGTGAGCATGAACCCTACGCTGGAGGAGATCCAGATGGCCATTAACAGGTGCGCTATCAACGTTCTCAAGTGCTCCAAGCGCATCTGCCAGTGGGGACAGGACCGCTCCCATGATATTTCCAAGCTCTCTACTTTCCATGCCCTCATTGCACAAGATCGGGAGATTGTTAAGGTCGTGCTATTGCTCACGGGCAGCGTGGAAGGCACGAAAAAGCAGGTTCAAGACTTTTTGCAATCTTTCATGTCTTTCAAGGATCTGTGGACAATGGACAAGCAGGCAGAGTACACCAAATTCATGGAAACCGAGCCAGACCTCGAGGCCTTTGACAATGAGCTCAAGAAATATGTCGACATTGAGATCACTGTCGACGAGATCCCCTCAGTGAATGTCATTGGCTGCATGTCGCTCGAGACCAAGCCTGTTAAGAATTCTTTAAAATCAGAGGCAGCAGCCTGGAAGTCACAGTATTCCAAAAATTTGCATGAATCTGCGCGGGACGAAATGTCGGCCCTACAGGATATTTTCAAGGAAATGCTCCAGAAATTAGATCGACCTATGAAAGATCTCGATGATGTGCGTGATGTGATGGCGGTGATGAAGCTTATCCGCGAGACTGATGCGGATATTGACTATCGATTCGTACCCGTCGAGGAAAAGTATCATCTTTTGAACAAGAACGGCGTGCATGTGGAGAAGGAGGAGATGGAGGACCTTGGCACTATGCGTGTGACTTGGGAGAAAGTCAAGTTGCAGTCCGGCATCTCCAGTGATAAACTTAGCGCCATGTCGGCAGGCTTCAAAGAGCAGCTCACCACCGACGTTGAGGTCTTCATTGTCGATGCCAAGGAGTTCCGGACTGACTTTGTTGCTAACGGGCCCATGGTCGAAGGCGTGCCGCCAATGGAGGCAGCAGAGCGCATGCGGAAATTCAAGCGCCTTTATGAAGAGCGACAACGCAAGTGGGATTCGTATTGCGAGGGTGAAGAGCTATTTGGGCTGCCCATCACAGAGTATCCTGAGCTTGAGGCATGTAAGAAAGAGTTGGATTTGCTTGACAAGCTCTACTCGCTCTTTGTCAACGTGGTGCAGACTATCAAGAACTATGGTGACATGATGTGGACCGACGTCGTCGCCAACATTGAGGTCATGACAGATACTGCAACTGGCTTCCAGAGTTCGTGCAAGCGTATGCCCAAGGCACTCCGTGACTGGGACGCATATGGAGAGCTCAAGAAGACCATTGACGACTTCTTTGAGGTGCTACCTATCCTTCAGCAGTGCGCAAATCCCAGTATGCGCAGGCGCCATTGGGATTCTATCCAGACTGTCTGTGCGAAGACAATTCCGATGGATGATGCGGGTCCATCCATTGAGCTTTGCAAGCTGCAAAACGTCCTGGACCTTGGCATGGTGGGGTTTGCGGAGGATGTCGAGGATATTGCTGGCGGTTCTGATAAGGAGCTCCAAATTGAGAACAAGCTCAGTATCATTATCGCACAATGGGATGGCCCCGAAGGCTTTGCCTTTGGATTCTCCAACTTCAAGAAGTATGGACCTGTGATCCTTGAGGGCAAGTCGATGGGAGAGATCATGGAAGCGAATGAGGAGTCCCTAATGGCACTTGGGTCCATGGCTGGAAATCGATATTCAGCTCCTTTCCGCGATAGTGTGCAAGAGTGGATCTCGAACCTTTCGACCATTTCCGACTTGCTTGAGCAGTGGATTCAGGTTCAAAACGTTTGGATTTATATGGAGGCTGTGTTCTCGTCAGGTGATATTGCCAAACAGCTCCCCCAAGAGGCCAAACGATTTGCGACAATTGATAAGAATTTCCAAAAGATTGCGCACAAAGCCAACGAAAACCCCAACTGTGTTATGGCCTGCTGCGGAAACGACTTGATGAAAGGCCTTTTGCCTCAGCTCGCTGAGCAACTCGAGCTTTGTCAGAAATCGTTGACTGGATACCTTGCAACGAAATGCAATGCGTTTCCCCGATTCTACTTTTGTTCAGACGGTACTATTCTGGAAATTCTATCTCAGGGTTCCGACCCGCATGCTGTCGTTCCCCACCTGCAAAACGTCTTTGACTCCACTGCCGGTCTATTGTTTGACAAGCAGAAGAAGTACATGGCTACCCACTTGGTGGCAAATGACAAGGAGGAAGTTCCTTTCTCAAATCCTTTTACTCTTCAAGGAAACGTCGAAGACTACTTATGCGAAGTTGTGAAAAGTATGCAGGACACCATGCAGGATATCTCCCGCGATTGCGGCAGCGAGGTTGATGGCATGGGCATGGAGGATATTGTAAATCGTTTCCCTGCCCAGATTTGTATCATGGGTCTCCAGTTCCAATGGACCACTGAAGTCGAAGACAGCTTGAAGAAAGCGCGACAGGATAAGACTGCGATGGCGACAAGCAAGAAGAAGTCTATGGCCACCCTCAACGAGTTGATTGGTCTGACGGTACAAGACAGATGGAACAAGTTAGAACGAACCAATATTGAGACTCTCATCACGATCCAGGTGCATCAATACGACGTTTCGGATCATTTTCTCAAGATCAAGATCAAGGATCCCCAGGATTTTGAGTGGTTGAAACAGGCGCGAATCTATTGGAGTGTCGAGAAGGACGTGTCCATAATTGTGATTTGCGACGTGACGTTTGATTACCAGCACGAGTACCTTGGGTGCAAAGAGCGCCTGGTTGTAACACCCTTGACCGACCGTTGCTATGTCACACTTTCGCAGGCCATCGGCATGTTTCTGGGTGGTGCTCCTGCAGGTCCTGCGGGCACAGGCAAGACAGAGACCACGAAAGACATGGGCAGGATGTTGGGCAACTGGACTGTCGTTTTCAACTGCTCTGACCAGCTTGATGTTAAGAGTATGGGCAAGATTTACAAGGGTTTGGCCATGGCTGGCTGCTGGGGATGCTTCGACGAGTTCAATCGCATTGATCTTGACGTGCTGTCAGTGTGCGCCTCGCAGGTTGCTTGTGTGCTGGCCGCGCAGAGGGAACGCAAGGACGAGTTTGTTTTCGTGGATGGAGATCGCATCCCCATTCGGCCTGGCTGCTCTTATTTCATTACCATGAACCCCGGTTATGCTGGACGGCAGGAGTTGCCTGAGAACCTCAAGGCCTTGTTTCGCGGCGTGATGATGATGGTTCCTGATTTCATGTTGATCATGACTGTGAAGCTTGCGGCGTGCGGCTACTACGAGAACAAGGTCATTGCAATCAAATTCGATCTGCTTTACAAGCTTTGCCAGCTGCAGCTGACCAAGCAAACCCACTACGATTACGGCCTACGCAACATCCTTTCTGTCTTGCGTACAGCTGGTAGTGCAAAACGCGCCATGATCACGGCACCAGAGCAGATGCTCATGATGCGAACACTCCGTGACATGAACATGTCAAAGTTCGTGCAGGAGGATGTTCCACTTTTCCTTTCCCTGATCGGCGACCTTTTCCCAGGTCTGACAGCTGAAAAAGCGACGTTTCCTGCAATTGAAAAGGCTTCAGAAAGGATTGCCACCAGCGAAGCAAAGAACCTGCAGTGGGGCAAGGCTAAGGAATGGGCAGGCAAAGTTGTGCAGATCCTTGAGGCCTACTATGTGCGTCACGGAATTGGGCTGGTCGGTCCGACGGGTTCGGGCAAAACATGTGCTCTTGAAGTGCTTTCAGAGGCTTTGTCTGAGACTGACATGAAGCATGTTATTCTTCGAATGAATCCTAAGGCCATCACTGCTCCACAGATGTTCGGTAATCTGGATCCCACCACGGGTGACTGGACTGATGGTGTGTTTGCCTTCTTGTGGCGCAAAGCTGCCAAGTCCAAGAACAACAAGACCTTTATTCTGCTTGATGGACCTGTGGATGCGATTTGGATCGAGAACCTCAACACCGTGCTCGACGACAATAAGCTTCTCACCCTTGCTAATGGAGATCGAATCCCCATGACTCCGGAGATGAAGGCCATTTTTGAGCCCGAGAACCTGATGAACGCGTCGCCAGCAACAGTTTCTCGTATGGCAATTATCTTCTTCTCTCTTTCCATCCTGGGATGGGAGCCTTTGACTATCTCTTGGCTGCAATTACGGCGTGAAAAGGAGGCCCCTTTCCTTAAAGGACTTATTGACAAGTACATGGAACCACTTCTTCAGTGTGTCACAATTGAGTGCAAGCCGGTCATGTATTCTACCGATGGAATCTACGTAACTGGATGCTTCCGTATCCTAGAGGAACTTACGCAGCCTTTCGTTGACACCAAGCAGTTCTTGTCCGATGTGCACATGGAACGTTTCTTCATCTACTCCCTGTGCTGGTCATTTGGGGCTCTCATGGAGCTCGAAGATCGAGCAAAGTTCAGTGAGAAGCTCATGTCTCTCGCTAGCAACGCCCCCAAGCTCAAAAACGATACTGCCTACGAGTACTTTGTAGACGCAAACGGAGAGTGGGCGCACTGGAGCTCGGTGGTTGAACCGTATGTGTATCCCACCGATTACGAACCTAAGTTTGCTGATCTGCTCATCCCAACCATGGACTCGCTGCGCTACGAATCTATGCTCAACATGTTGGTGCCCGCCAAGAAACCGGTTCTCTTCACTGGTGGCGCGGGAGTTTCCAAGTCAACCTGTATTTTGATGTATATGCGCAACCTGGACGAGGAAAAATTCTCCAAGAAGATGACGCCCTTCTCATTTGTGACTTCGCCCCAGATTTACCAGCGCACTCTTGAAAGCACCGTCGAGAAGCGCCAGGGCACAACCTTTGGCCCCCCCGGCGGCAGGAAGGGCTTCTTTTTCATCGACGATGTCTCGATGCCCCTCATCAACAGCTGGGGTGATCAGATCACGAACGAGATTGTGCGCCAGAGTATTTCTGAAAATGGCATCTATAACCTTGACAAGGCAGGCCAGGTATAAGTGTGTGCGTGCATTTGTATGTGTGTGTGTGTGAAAGAGAGGGAGTTGGAGTGCGAGATTGTGTGTGTTTGTGTGTGTGTGTTTGTGTCGAGATTCGTGATTGTTGCAAACGTGCACGCTCTCTCTTGAATACACAACACATCTATCGCTCTTCCTCTCTCTCTCTCTCTATCCCTCGCCCCACCCTTTTGCTCTCTATGTATATCACACGCGTACGCTCACACGCGCGTGCTCTATCTATTTCGTGTTTTGCTCTCTCGCGTGCGCACTTTCCGTTATTTTCTCTCTGTCTCGCTCTGTTTTGCACGCTCCACTTTTCCTTTTCTTTCACACACGCCATCTCGTTTACACGTATACACATACAAACACACACACACGCACACACACACGCACAGTGGATTACATTGGCAGACATGTGCTACTGCGCTGCAATGATGCACCCAGGTGGAGGACGCAACGACGTGCCGCATCGTCTCAAGCGGCAATTCTGCCTGTTCAATGTGACGATGCCCTCGTTGGCAGCAGTCGACAACATTTTTGGCTCCATCATCCGTGGCCGTCTGTCAGACCATGCTGGTGTTCCCAAGGTAGTCCAGGAGGTGGCTGGAAAGCTGACGGAAGCAACCATCCAGCTGTGGCAGAAGACATCCAACAAGATGTTGCCGACGCCGGCCAAATTCCACTACATGTTCAATATGCGAGAGCTCTCGCGTGTTTTTGCAGGCATTTTTGAAGCTCCTCAAAACACGGTCAAAGACGAAGTGTATCTCGTTAAATTGTGGAGGCATGAGTGCGAGCGAGTCTTTACTGATAAGCTCACCAACGGCCCGGACAAGGATTGGGAGAGCAACGCAATCCTAAATGTCCTGGGTGATGTGTTTGGACAAGATTTGGTCAGCAAGACGAGCGGATTGTGTTATTTCGTCAATTTCCTTGGTGATCCTATCATCGACGATGATGGCTGCGTCGAAAACGCACGTCCGAAGCTCTATGAAGAAGTCCTTGACGTTGAGCAAGTGAGAGGTAAATCACTCCAGTTTCAGATCCAGCACAATGATGAAAATAAGATTGGCAAGCTCGAGCTTGTGCTGTTTGAATACGCGCTTGAGCATCTCATGCGCATCAACCGCGTACTAAATCAAGATCGAGGGTCAATGATGTTGGTTGGTGTCGGCGGCTCCGGCAAACAAAGTCTAACCCGACTTGCAGCCTTTATCTGTGGGTGCTTCACCTTCCAGATTGTCATTACCAAGAGTTATAACACCAACAACCTGTTTGAGGACCTCAAGGCACTGTTCAAGACAGCGGGCATCAAAGGAACTCCCGTGTGCTTCATTTTCACAGATGCAGAGGTCAAGGATGAAGGCTTTCTTGAGTATATCAACCAGATTTTGTCAACTGGCGAGGTTTCGGGCCTATTTGCCAAGGACGAAGTGGATGCGATCATCGGAGATATGCGACCTGTCGCCAAGAAGGATGGTGGCAAAGGATTCATTGACACAGCCGATAATCTGTGGCGCCTTTTCCTTCAGCGCTCCCGCGCAAATCTGCATATTGTTCTCTGCATGTCTCCTGTCGGCATTTTGCTGTCGACTCGCACCCGCAAGTTCCCGGGTCTTATTAATTGCACTACGGTCGATTGGTTCCTACCCTGGCCCGAGTCGGGTCTGAAGAATGTGGCTGAGTCCTTCATCGAGAAATTCGATATGGCATCAACGCCAGAAGTCAAGAAAGCCGTCATGGTCCATATGGGAATGGTGCACAAGCTGGTTCAAGATGCGACTTTGGACTATTTGACAAAGTATCGCCGCTATGTATACGTTACGCCAAAGTCATACCTCTCGTTCCTCAAGAGTTACCTCGTGGTGTACAAACGCGAAAAGGATGGCGTTGACATTCTGAAGATCAAAATTGATAACGGACTCGAGAAACTCTACCAGGCCCAGGATGATGTTGCAAAGATGAAGATCGAACTTGCGGCTTCTGAGATCATATTGGCGGAGGCAGTCAAAAAATCGAGCGAGCTGATGAAAGAAATTGCCATCTCGACCGCATCGGCAGAGAAAATCAAGGCCTCGGCTAAGATCGTTGCTGATGCCGCCAATGAGAAGGCTTTTGTGATTGGTGGTGAAAAGGCAGAAGTCGAGAAAGATCTGGAAGCCGCAAAACCAGCACTTGCGGAGGCTGAAGATGCCTTGAAGGCGATCAAGCCCGCCGATATCAAGAACCTCATGTCGCTCGGCAAACCTCCCGAAGTCATCAAAATCATCTTTGACGGTGTGCTTATTCTCAAACGCCGCACGATGCTCAAGTGCTCCATGATCGACATCAAAGGATTCCCATGCTATGCTCCCAACTACTCGAAGGAAGGCGGGCACCCCGAGAAGAACGCTGCATCAGTGATGCGCGAGCCCACTTTCCTTGCTGAGCTCCAGGGCTTCCCCAAGGAGTGCATCACGGACGAGGACTGTGAACTGCTTATGCCGTATGTGGATCACCCGCTCTTCACGGTCGAAGCGGCGTTAAAGGCGTCTGAGATGGCTGTCGGCCTGTGTAAGTGGGTCAAGGCAATGGTGACGTATCACATGATTGCCAAGGTTGTGATCCCTAAAATGGATGGCTTGCGTCTCAAGGAAGCAGAGTTGTCAACAGCCCAAAAGAAGTTGGCCGGTGCGGAGGCTGAGCTCGCCGGGGCTCAGGCTGAGCTGGACGCCATGCAAGAAAAGTTTGATAAAGCCATGTCGGAGAAGCAAAAGCTGCAGGATGAGGCAGACAATACCAAGCGGAAAATGGACGGTGCAACACAGCTGCTGACTGGTCTGGCGGGTGAGCGTGACCGCTGGACGAAACAGTCGGCAGATTTTGCTGACCAGATGGCCCGCCTCGCAGGAGATTGCGCCATTGCCTGTGGCTTCATGTCGTACACTGGACCCTTCAACAAAGCTTTCCGTCAATTGCTTCTGGACAACAAGTTCCTCGAAGACTTGCAGGAAAAGAAAATTCCTGTGACAAAGGGATTGCAGGTGGCAGCCATGTTGGCTGATGAAGCCACCACCGGATCATGGAATCTGCAGGGTCTACCAACAGATGATCTGTCAATTCAAAATGGGATCCTTACAACCAATGCTTCGAGATATCCTCTGATGATTGATCCCCAGGGCCAAGGCCTCGCGTGGATCAAGAACAAGGAAGCCGCAAACGAATGCAAAGAGACGAGTTTTGTTGACAAGTCCTTTCGTAACTCCCTTGAGGACTGCCTCGGATTCGGGCGACCTCTCCTACTTGCCGGTGTTGAAGAATCACTGGATCCCGTGCTTGATCCTATCCTCGACAAGGCGTTTCAAAAGAAAGGCAAGGGCTACATTGTGGCGCTGGCTGACAAAGAGTGCGATGTCGAGCCGCTCAATTTCAAGTTGTACATCACCAGTAGTCTCGGTAACCCTCACTACACACCTGAGCTCTCGGCGAAGGTGACTATCATTGATTTTACCGTGACGATGACTGGTCTGGAGGACCAGCTTCTGGACAGGGTGGTGCAGTTTGAAAAGCCTGAACTCCAGCTTGAGCGCACAAAGCTCAAGACAGAGGTAAACGCGTGCAAATCTCAAATCCTCCAGCTGCAGGATGACCTGCTGTATAAGCTGTCGAATTGTGAGGGCTCCCTGCTAGATGATCCCGACATCATTGATGTTCTCAATGTGACTAAGAAAACATCGGGCGAAGCCAGCGAGAAGCTCAAAAACGCGGGAGAGGCTGAAGAACGCATCAGGGTTGCGTGCGAAGAGTACCGACCTGTTGCCAAGCGTGGCTCCATCATCTATTTCTTGATTGCAGAACTTTCGCCTGTGAACCCCATGTACCAGACATCCTTAGCACAATTCATTGGAGTCTTTAAGCAGTCGATGAAGGAAGCGCCAAAGGCTGCCATTCCCGCTAAGCGCATTGCGAATATTGTCGATGATTTGACCTTTCGTACATTTTTGTATATTTGCCGCGGCTACTTGGAGATCCACAAGAAGATTTACGCGCTGCTGCTTGCGTTGAAGCTGCAGATTTCCTCGGATACCATTAGTATGGATCACTTTAGCTGTTTGGTCAAGGGCGGCGGCGCGCTCGATATCGCGTCCGTGAAGAAAAAGCCCAAGGAATGGATTAAGGATACTGATTGGCTCAACATTATCCAGTTGAGCATATCCATTCCTCTCTTCAAGGAGCTGCCTGACGTGATTGGTCGCAACGAGGGCGCGTGGCGCCAATGGTTTGATCATGAAGCACCAGAATCGGTGGCGGTACCAGATTTAGAAGATCGCTTGGACAAAATGCACAAGATGCTGATTGTGCGTAGCTTGCGTACAGATCGTACGATGGTGAGCGCAGACGAATACATTGAAGAAGCTATTGGTTCTAAATACATCGACACGTATCCCCTCAGTCTAGACAAGTTGTATGAGGATATAGAGGCGCTTGTCGAATCTCCCGAGCGCACTCCCGTCATTTTCATCCTTACTCCAGGGTCGGACCCCACGGAACTCATCAATAATCTCGCCAAGAAGAAAAAGAAGGAGGTCTTGTCTGTGAGCATGGGGCGTGATCAGGATGTGATCGCTCGTCGCTTCCTCGACTCGTCTGTTACAAGTGGAGGATGGGTGTTATTGCAGAACACACATCTGTCCATTGCATACATGATTGAGCTGCAACAGCAAATGTATCTCATCGAAGAAATCAATCCGGAATTCCGTTGCTGGGTGACTGCAGAGCCACTGCCTGCTCACGTTCAGCCAGGGTTTCCCCTTGCCCTTCTTCAAGTGTCCATCAAGTGCACCAACGAGGCGCCTGTGGGCATGCGCGCTGGCCTTAAGCGCTCGTATGCTTGGGTGACACAGGACATGATCGACACGGTGCCGCGAATGGAATGGCGCCAGTTGTTATGGGTGCTTTGCCATCTGCACAGTGTAACGCAGGAGCGCCGCAAGTTCGGCGCGATGGGTTGGAGTGTCCTCTATGAGTTTAATCAGTCGGACCTCAACGCGTGCTCTCTCTTCTTGCAAAACCACATCTTGGACATGGAAATGAAGAAGGCTAAAGACGTGACATGGACAACGGTGCGATACATGGTAGCAGACATCCAATACGGAGGCAAGATTACAGACGACATCGACAGGCGCACCATGATTACGTTTGCTGAGAAGTTTTTCAGCCAGGTTGTTATGGAACCCAACTACCAATTCTTGAAGGGTTACACGGTGCCCTTGGTCACAGACATCAATGCGTTCCGCGAGCACGTCAATACCTACCCTGTCACCGACAGTCCTGAGGTGATGGGTCTGAATCAAAATGCCGATCTTGTGTTCCGTCTCAACAACGCTGCAATTGTCTTCTCGACTATTCTTGACACCATGCCCAAGGGCGGCGGGTCTGGAGGTGGACAAACTCGTGAGGAAATGGTGATTGATATCTGCAAAGATCTTCTTGCCAAGACGCCCAAGATTTTCGACAGGCAAGAGCTGAAGACATACCTGAAGAAGGCGGGAGAGACGAAGCCCATCAACATCTGCCTGAAGCAGGAGGTGGACGTGCTCGATATGATTCTGGGCAAAGTCGCCAAGACGTTGAAGGACCTCCAGCTCGCCATTGACGGCACGATTGTCATGTCCGAGGACCTAGCTGCGTCGCTGGATGCGCTTGCGAACGCCAAGGTACCGCCTCTTTGGCTAAAGGGTGCGTGGTTTGCGCCGGGAAGCGGCATCTGGTTCGTGAGTCTGCTCCAACGTCAAAAGCAATGGCAGGATTGGATCACAACAGGACGCCCCAAGTCGTTCTGGCTGCCTGGTTTCAGCAACGGCCCTGGTTTCCTCACTGCTAGCCGCCAAGAGGTGACACGTGCACATGCTGGATGGGCCCTCGATGCCGTGGCTGTGTGGACCGAAGTGCAGAAGTTTGACCCCGAAGATGTCAAGGAGCCCCCCTCCGAAGGTGTCTACGTTCATGGATTGTTTTTGGATGGTTGTGGTTGGAGCAAAAAGGAAAGCAAGCTGGTTGAAGCACCAGTCAAGGTGCTTTACGTACCCATTCCTTGTATGTGGGTGAATGCAGTGCAGAAAGCCACGAAGAAGATGGATTACATGGTATACGAGTGCCCAGTATACGAGCGCAAGGATGCGCGTAAGCGCGGCATGACAGCAGCCCAGCCCAACTTCGTCTTTTCTCCCGAGGTCCGCACCGAAGAGCATCCCTCCAAATGGATCCTCCGCGGAGTTGCCTTGATCACTTACTTTGGCGAGTGAGCAAACCTTGGCGAGTGAGCAAACTTACTTTGGCGAGTGAGCAAACCTTGGCGAGTGAGCAAACCTTGGCGAGTGAGCAAACTTACTTTGGCGAGTGAGCAAACGTTGAACCAACGTGGAATTCAGAGGAATATTGCAAGCCGCATGTGCTACACATACGGCTTTGCATGTGAGTTCAACCAACGAGGCATTCAAACGAACATTTAGGCCACACGTGCGATAGTGTGAGTGCTGCACACAATTTCGTGTAAAGGCTGAACGAGTGATAGTGCTTTTGTTACATTTGAGAAATACAAAGACACACGAACATGAGCCGTGCCGTTGATTGCAGTCCATCCAGAATTTTCTGGGGTTTGCCCCCCATCATCAGCATCTGCTCTTTCTATCAGCTCAATTTTACGTTTTGCGTGCCACATGTTCAATATAAATGTATTTGGATACACGTACGTGTGTGTGTGTGTGTATATATATATGTATATATATATATATATATATATATATATATATATATATATATATATATATGTATGTGTGTGTATATATATATATATATATATATAT
>Ga0105052_10004649_pt1 | contig 15021 bp, 9 predicted proteins | sample FRY03_FD_78094 | JGI IMG/M metagenome (GOLD analysis project Ga0105052, IMG submission 78094) | Freshwater microbial communities from Lake Fryxell liftoff mats and glacier meltwater in Antarctica - FRY-03 | ecosystem: Environmental > Aquatic > Freshwater > Ice > Glacier meltwater ... | reverse complement strand
CTGATCCGATCGTCAACCCTGATCCGATCGTCAACCCTGATCCGATCGTCAACCCTGATCCGATCGTCAACCCTGGCCGACTTGATATCGTGGCCCGTGAAAGTGTTTGCAATCAGTGTCATCTGCAGTCGGCAGCTAGAATTCCTCGCTATGGACATTCGGAGTTCGATTTTCGTCCCGGTCAAAAGTTCGAAGAGATCTGGACGGCGATTGATGCCGGTACGGACGTTTCTGAAGATGGCAGAACTCGCGCGGTCAACCATGTTCAACAAATGCGGGACAGCCGCTGCTACATCGCAAGCGAAGCAAAGCTCGGGTGTATTTCCTGCCATGATCCGCACCGGTTGCCTGCAGAAGATGAGAAGGAAAGTTTCTATCGGCAGCACTGCATGAAGTGCCATACTGCAGAGACATGCACTGAAGCTGAGCCCAAAAGAGTTGAACGCAATGATTCGTGCATCGCGTGTCACATGCCACACCGAGATTCCAATAACATTGCCCATGTGACTCAAACAGATCATCGCATCCTGCGGCGTCCGGAAGAGTCGACGAACGATAACAGCAATGGAATTACACAATTGCGTTTTTTCGACGACGCACACACTCGCATGCCGGAATGGGAAAAAAATCGAGCGATGGGTGTCGCGATCTGGTCATATCTGATGAAGAAGGGACAACAGTCCCCATCAGATTTGACGAGCTTGCTGGAACCAGCTTTGGCAGTTCATTCAGGCGACGGCTTGGTCCTATCGACTCTGGGGGCATTTGCGATTCAGCAAGGACGTATAGAGATGGCAGTGAAATATCTGACGGAAGCTCAGAAAATCCCTGCGGCGGAGGAAGTCGCAGTGGCCGGATTGCTGGACATCTCTTACCAGCAAGGTCGTTGGGAGAAATCGCTTGAATACGTTGATCGCTGCATCGAAATTGATCCTGGTCATCCGGGATACCATGCGATCCGGGCGGACATTCTGAAGAATTCCGGTCGGCTGAAGGAAGGAATTCTGGAGGCGGAACAATCAGTGGATCTGGACCCCACGATCTTGCCCGTTCGGAACTGGCTGGCGAACGCATACGAAAATGACGGGCGAGATTCAGACGCTCAGGCGATGCGAGAGATTGTTCGTCGCATGCAAACCGCTAAAGTGCCTGAATAATCATGAGTTCTGATGTTGCGATTGCACTGTTCCTGCATTTTCAAAACGACACGCCGGAATATGATCCCGATTTCAATGAACTCGCCGCAAACACCAATCGGCCAATCAGGTGAGACGAAATCCATGAGCGTTGCCGATGTCCCATCGACACAATCCGATCTGGAATCACAACCGTCTTTGGATAAGAAGAAGTTGGCGGTATACGGATTTGTATTCCTTGTCGTCGTAGCAGCCATTGGTGTCTATTGCTGGCCACATAATTCTGTGATACTGCCAGCCAGCGTATCGCCGACCGAATATGAAGAGGCAAGGCGGGAGTTTGCCGAGTTATTTCATCGAGAACCGAATGATGCGGATCTGATGATGGTACTTGGTGAAACAGCGGTTCGAAATGAACAACCTGACAAGGCGATCGATTGTTTCGAACGCGTTCCGTCGGACAACATTCGATATGGCGCGAGCGCCAGGCTGCAGGAGGCGCAGGCTCTGTTACGGAGAAACGACGCAGAGGAGGCGGAGGCGAGTTTTCGTGCGTTTCTGGAACTGGCAGATTCCCAGCCGTCGGTCCCTCAGGAACAGGTGAGAGTAGCTCGCGACTGGCTGGTTTTTATGATGGCAGTGGAACTGCGATTTCAGGATCGGAAAGCCATCCTGCAGACGATGATTCAGGAGGGTCGGTTTGATGTCTATGATGCAAAACAGTATTACTTTCCGACATTGCTGATCTGGCAATCGAATCTGGGCAGCAGCCGCCTACGCGAATTCCTGGAGAAAACTCCCGATGATCGTCTGTTGCGCATCGCTGATGCTCGCTATCTGGTGGGAGAAGGGAAACTTGATGCCGCCGGTAAATTGCTGGATACACTGCGCACGGAATACCCCGTCGATCTGGCGATCATCGCGGCATCTTTGGAATGCCTCTATGAACAAGTGGACTGGAAACAATTCGAATCAATTGTTTCAACGGCACCAGGTTTTCAGGACAATGAGCCGTGGCTGCTGACTCAGATGCGAGCGCAGTTTTCTCTTCAATCCAGGGATTGGGCTGCTGCTGAGAAGTATTTTCAACAGGTTTTGAAAGCTGATCCGGCCAATCCAACCTGTCATATGGGACTGGCAGAGGCACTTGGTGGTCTTGGGAAGACTGAAGATCAAAACATTATTCGGGAACGTTCGCTGATTCTGGCACGAATTCGAGTGCGACTTTCCGCCGTCAATCAAAACTCGGCTGCTGAAGCGAGAGCACTTGCACGCGACGCCAGTCATGCAGGTCTGAATGATGCTGCACATTCTTTTGAACTGCTTGCCGAGCACATCGAACGCGGAGCGCACTGATGCCCATTCGTCTTTTGTTCTCTCGTCCGGTGGCGGTATTTACAGCCGCACTCATCGTGTTCGGCACACATGCAGGCTGCTCTCAAAAGCCTCTTCCAGCGGATTCGACAACGACCGGTAAGTCGAAATTGCAAGTCGAGGAATCAAACGACTTGCGTAAGACGGCCGAAGACCACAGCCGCGACGAGAAAATCGCATCGACGTTTCGATTTCGGGAGCTCGGCAAGGAATCAGGCTTCGATTTCGAGCGTTACGATGACATCAAAGGCCAGCACCGCATTCTCGAAGTGAATGGTGGCGGAGTTGCAGTCTTCGATTTTGATCACGACGGATGGCTCGATGTCTTTATGAGCAACGGCTGTCGGTTGCCGCTCAGCCAGGATACTCGAGAGACGCCGGGAAAGTTATTCCGCAATCTCAAGGCGATGAAGTTTCAGGACTGTAGCGAAACATCAATGTTACGGCAGTTCGGCTATTGCTACGGTTGTGCAGTTGCGGATGCCAATGAAGATGGTTTCGAAGATCTGTATCTCACAGCGTATGGGGGAAATCAATTCTGGATCAACAATGGCGATGGTACCCTATCTGAAGTGGCTGCCAGTAATGGCACTTTAACCGGCGTCTGGGGCTCAAGTGCCGCCTTTGCAGATCTCAATGGTGACCAGTGTCAGGATTTGTACGTCGTGAACTATCTCGAAGAGTCCGATGAAAATCCTCACCTCTGCCCGGAACCCACAAGTCCCGACGGATACGTGGGATGCTCGCCGGCTATATTCAATGGTGTGCCTGATTCCCTTTTTCTTTCCGATGGAGCAGGAAACTACATCAATGCGTCATTCGCAGCAGGGCTGAAAGAACTGCCGGGAAAAGGACTGGGAGTCGTGATCGGAGACTTCGGAGGTGACTATCGCCCGGAGATCTACGTCGCGAATGACGGTGAGCCCAACTATCTTTTGACGATTGCGCCTGCAGCATCGATAGATGGGCGAATCACTGGAATTCGACTGCATGACAATGCAACATCGGCAAACGCAGCCTTGAATGAACACGGGTATGCTCAGGCGAGCATGGGGGTAGCGGCTGCGGATTTTAATCGAGATGGCGCAATGGATATTTTCCTGACACACTTTTTCGGTGACACAAACACACTCTATCTGAATCGATCTGCAGGAAACAATCTGCTGTTTGAGGATGCAACCCGTCTATCACGTTTGGGTCCGCCAAGCCGTAGTGTCCTCGGTTTTGGTGTCGCCAGTATCGACATCGACAACAACGGATGGATAGATCTGCTGGTCGCCAATGGCCATGTCGATGACCGAACGTGGGGCAAGGCTAGTCAACCGTATCAAATGTTGCCTCAGGTTTTCGAAAACATGCAGGACGGCTCATTCCGTGAGATGTCAGATGGAGCAGGTTCATATTTCAATCAACCAACATTAGGCCGCGGTTTGGCTATCGGCGATCTTGACCGTGATGGCCGTCTGGACGCCGTCATCTCGCACCAACTCGTTCCCTCTGTGATGCTGCAGAACGAAACAAGTTGCGGAGATTCCGTCACGCTGCGATTGATTGGGACAGCATCCAGTCGGACGCCGATTGGTGCAAAAATCCGGGTTCTAGGAAGTTGGCTGCACACGGAAGAGCAATTGATCGGCGGTGAAAGTTTTCAGGCGGCGTGCGCAAACGAGATCCACATTGGCGGAATTCCAGCGGCAGCGTTGAATCTGGAAATCACATGGCCAAATGGTTTTGTTGAAAACGTCGAAATTCCCGGCAAGGATGGATGGATAATTCGCGAGCGAGGCAAGACAACCGTCACAGGATTTTAGCTTTACCTACCAAAAGTGGCCGTTTAACGCGCTCTTAGCCGACGACGATATCACCGCGGTCTCCATTCCATCACGGTTATCCTTCGCGCGGCCAGAAATGAGACCGGCGAGCGGAGCGGCGTGAGCCCTCCGGTACCTCGTTCTTGTACCAGCACACTCACTCACGCACGCCGCTCGCCAGTTCTCTCACTCTTCACCGCGCGGAGTAAGAACCCGATCGGATTCTGGATGATTGTGATACATGTGATCAGTTTTTTTCCGGGTTGTTGCAAATTTCATGAGCTCAAAGTTCACTTTATTGGACAATTTAGAATTGAGAATCCATCAATAATTCTGTAGTCTGCACGAACCCTGTGCTCTTGCAGGACAGATTTTGTGAATTTTTACTAATTTCGGAGGTGCGTATGATGGGTCGTCGCGTTGGCCGCAAGGCCTTTACATTGATTGAACTTTTGGTGGTGATTGCGATTATCGCAATCCTCATCGCGTTACTGCTGCCTGCAGTTCAACAGGCTGCGTGAAGCAGCTCGCCGTACGCAGTGCAAGAATAATCTGAAGCAGCTGGGTCTTGCGATCCACAACTATCACGATGTGTTTAATGCCATTTGCCCTGCTGAGACGCATACGGATTATAACTTAGGTGCTGGCATCCTTGGACCACGACGTCTCAGTGCATTTGTCAATCTTCTGCCCTACTTTGAACAGGCAAATCTTTATCAGCAGATTCAGGCTGCAATTGCCGCGCGAACCGACAGCGGCCCTGTGCCGTGGGACGGAGGGTTTGCTCCGTACACGACGAAACTGCCCGGGATTCTGTGTCCATCAGACCCAGATACGACTGAAGGCGGGGCCATAGGCAAAACAAACTATATGTTCAGCCGTGGTGACGGCAACTGGGACCACAATCAGTGGTCGGGTAACGGTGGTCGTGGCCAGCGGGGATTCTTCTCTTCTTCGGGCGACGGTAGAGATAACAATAATGGCTTGAATCGACAGTTCCGCGACGTGTTGGATGGACTCAGCAACACGATTGCGATGTCGGAGCGTACCAAAGGTCAGACCGGGAATCGAAAGGCTAATAGTGGTGCTCTTTCCATCAACAACGGCGGCGCGATGCGTGACAATCCAGCCAGCGTTCTACCAAGACTCGTCAACGGCGAATTTCCAGGAGAATTCAGAACCTGGAGTGGGACTCGATGGCCTGACGGTGCTCCTGCGTTCACTGGCTGTACAACCCAGCTCGGCCCAAACAAAGGTTCTTATGTGCAGGGTGGCTGGGACGGTGAAGACGGCATTTACGAACCTACCAGCAAGCACACGGGTGGTGTGCAGGCTTTGATGGGCGACGGTGCCGTGAATTTCTTCAGCGACAGTATTGATACGGGCCTGACCACTTGTCCGGGGCCGGACAGCGGAGCTGCTCGTTCAGGCGCATGTGCTCCGTTCTCGCAGTTTGGACGTTCACCATTCGGTATCTGGGGTGCCTTGGGGTCGGTCTCTGGAGGAGAAGTGTCTAGCTTCTAGTTTGAATGGTGCCGTATTTCATGATTTATGACGGAAGGATGGGGTTTGCCATCCTTCCGTTTTGTGTGACTATGCCGTGTGCGGTTAAGACGGGACATTCGTTCAACCGCGTGGGTATCGCCCCGCGATCGCGAATCTGGCCCACGGGACGCGGCCCGCTGGGCACGCGGTTAAACGAGCCAATGCCAACCGCGTGCGTTATTACTGCGTCATTTTGCTCGTTCGATACTCCCAACAATTCTGGGAATATCGACGTAGACCTGTTGATGTTACCAATTTGTTCAAGGGCTGTGTTTATGAGATTTTCTGGAATAGCATTGTTGGTTCTTTCACTGTGCGGCTGTTCGGGTTCCAGTGAGGAAAAGACAGTTTATGAAGTCTCGGGAACTGTCACATTCGGTGGTGGGCCTGTTGCCAAAGCAACAGTCATGTTCAGCCCGCTTGACAAGCAGCCGGTGGCGACCGGGATCACCGACAACAAAGGTGTTTTCCGGCTGACCACGTACGATTCTTTTGACGGTGCCGCGGCTGGAAAGTACGACGTGCTGATTTCCAAAGTGGCTGTACCAAAGGGAAGCAGTGAACCTGCTCACGATCCGACAGGAAAGGATACGGCGAGTTCGGCACCTGTTCACAACGCTGCCGATGCAGAGACAGAAGATGGTGGCGCGACGCTGGATCCCAAGTATGGAAAGCCGGGAAATGGGATGACGGCCGAGGTGAAATCAACCGGCGAAAATGTGCTCGACTTTAAGCTGGAATGATGCGGAACCAGATCACCTTGGATCGCTCGATAAATGGCTGTCCGATATGAAGAGCGGCAGGGCGTTAGCCTCCGATATACTGCGTCAATATCACCGGCGGCTAGCGCTCTGCCGCTCTCTTATTGATCGAGCGATTCTTAGACGATTTCAGACGCCAGGCAGCAACTCGTGCGAAGAAGGATTTTGATCATTGCGGCCCTGGGATTTCTGATTGGAGTTCCAGGGCTTTTTTTTGTCCTGCGGGATCGGGAACCCGAACCAGAGATTCTTCTGGAACAGGCAAGGTCCGCTCTCAGGGGAAAGCGGTTCGCTGATGCGGAAAAACTGGCCGCCTCGATCCTGCCCTCATGCGCTCAGTTTAGTGAAGCCATGCTCGTTGCGGGCGAATCCGCCACAAGGCTGAAACGCCTTGAGGACGCTGCCAATTATTATCGCTTGATTCCCATTGATAGTTCAGACACTTCCGGTCTGGCTCAATTTTCTCTCGCCAACGTCCTGATCCACGCAGGAGATCTTTCAGGCGCCTTCAACGCCTTTAATCTGGTCCTTGAAACCGATCCCGGGGACGTCGCCACGCATTCCAGACTGGCTTTTCTTTATGCCGCGTCCACGCGTCGCTGGGAATCTCGCCCCCACCTGGAATTGATTCTGCGGAGTGGCGGTGCCACGGTCGAGGAATTGGCTCTCCTGGCCGATCTCGAACGTCCAGTGGACGAAGAAGAATACCTGAATAAGTGTCGACAGTCGTATCCGCATGACCCCAACGTACGCCTGGGGCTGGCCTCAATCGCAGCTCTCAACGGTAAGCCGGAGGCTGCCGTTACCGAACTGCAAAAACTTGTTCAGGAACAGCCGGATCTCCTGGCTGCCCAGTCGCTGCTTGGAGAATTGCTGGCCAGCGAACGCAGCGACCGCTTTGACACCTGGCACGATGCTTTGCCGACGAAAGCCGATCAGTGGCCAGACATTTGGTACGCTCGGGGAATCCGAGCGCAGTTGCAGGACAATGCTCAAGTCGCAGCGCGATGTTTCTGGGAGGTGCTGCGAATCTCACCGATTCACCGACGAGCCAACTATCAGCTGGGACGACTTCTTGCAGAATTGCAGCATCCGCAGGCGGAATCATTTGCGGAATTGTCTCGTCAACTGTTCCGTCTGACCACGTTGCTCAATCACGCAAATCGCTCCGATGGTCGCAACGAAATCGTGATGCGGGATATTGTGCAGTTGCTGGATCAGATGGGACGCGTCTGGGAAACATGCGCGTGGGCTCAGCTATCACGACGGAATTTTCCCCAGTCCGAATGGCCGTCTTCTTTTCTGCAGCGGCGCGCTCCTCTCCTGAGTGATCAACTGCCAATGGTTGTGCCTGAGATGAATCTGGCCCTTGCGTGTGATCTCAATGCCTTTCCTGACTATCGGGAGATTCTGTCGAGCGACCGCCCGGGATCGTCGTCAACTCATGACCCGGAACTAGACACACCGATCCGCTTCCGGCTGGAATCGCAGAGTGGAATCGACTTTGTCTACCAGAACGCCGCTGATGATTCCACGCGAGGATCACGGATGCAGGAGCAAACGGGTGGCGCCGTCACGGTTGTGGATCTTGATCAGGACGGCTGGCCAGATCTGTATTTTGTGCAGGGGGCACAGTGGCCCACCGGCAGCAGTGTGCCAGTCATGAGCAATGCCCTGATCGATCGCATCTATCGCAACAGATTCGGTCGCTCGTTTCAGGACATCACAGCGCTGACAAACATTTTCGAAGAGGGATTTGGCCAAAGTTGTGCATCCGGGGATTTCAACGACGACGGATTTGATGATCTGTATGTCGCCAACATCGGCCAGAATTCGCTGTTCCTCAGTAACGGTGATGGCACTTTCACGTCCGTTCCGATCCCCATCGAAGCACCGGTTCACTGGACGTCCGGCTGTGCGATTGCCGACATCAACTCCGATGGTTTTCCGGATCTGATTGATGTCAATTATGTGTCGGGATCGGATGCATTCTCTCGCATCTGCAGTGGCCGCGCCTGCTCTCCTTCAACGTTTAACGGGACACTCGATCAGGTCCATTTCAACGGTGGCGACGGAAGCTTCAACACGCTCGCGGTATCAACGCCTGTCGCAGAATCCAAAGGACTAGGACTGGTCGTGTTCCGCAACCCCGACGCGGAGTTCCCTTCGATCTTTGTCGCCAATGATCAGACGCCAAAGTTTCTACTGTCTCTGACACATAATGAATCAGGTCAGCCGATCTTAACGGACTCAGCATTTCAGACAGGACTTGCTTACAGTGGTGACGGACTGCTGACAGCGGCGATGGGGATCGCGGCGGACGATGTGGACAACAATGACCTGATCGACTTCTTCGTCACAAACTTCAAGGATGAATCGAATACGCTGTATCTGCAGCTTACCGAAGGGCTGTTTCAGGATCTGTCCCGCTCAGCAGGGCTTGCTTCAGCCGGTATTCATTACGTTGGCTGGGGAACTCAATTCCTGGATGCTGATCTGGATGGCGATCTGGATCTGGTCGTCACCAATGGTCACGTGGAAGATTACCGCGATGAGGACGGAGAGTATCACATGCGACCTCAACTGTTCCGCAACTTGGGGAACACACAGTTTCTGGAAGTTACACCTGATGAAGCTGGAGACTACTTTGAAAAGAAATTTCTTGGTCGAGGCCTCGCAAAGCTGGACTGGAATCAGGATGGACTGACAGATTTTGCCGTGTCGAATATCGGGAGCCTCGCTTCTTTAGTCACAAACACGACAGAAGACGCTGGGCATTTCATCAACATCCGAGTTCATGCCACGACGAGTTCTCGTGACGCATTCTTTACACAGGTTGAGGTCTACACCGATCAGCAACACTGGACTCGTCAGCTTCTTGCGGGCAATGGTTACCATGCGTCAAATGAACGTGTGCTGCAGTTTGGACTTGGTTCAGTCGTTGATGTAAAGTCTGTGCACGTGCGTTGGCCATCCGGAGCAGAGACGCTTATCGAAACCCCTGGCGTAGATTGCACACTTGAACTTGTCGAAGGGAAGAGACAAGGAGTGCTGTGGAAAAACGGGGATGTGTATAATTTCAATGGAGCGAAGATTTATCCTCCAACTGGCCGGTAAGCGATATGGCAACAACGAAAGTTCAAAATGGTTATCGGATGTTGCTGACCGTCCGATGGATTTTTGTAGCGCTCTTGATTTCACTTGCTGCTTACTTTGCCTTGCCAGACTCATCCGTGCCGATCGAACACCTGCTTCAAGATGCTCTTAAGTCCTATCAACGTGCTGAATTTGAAGAAGCTCTTCGAAGCACAGGAAGTATCTTGCAACGTGAGCCGGAGCATCCAGATGCGTTATGGATTTCCGGTCGCAGTCATGCACGTCTGAAGCAATACACCGCTGCCGTCCGTGACTTGAATTTGATTGTTCTGAATAGTCCAGACGGAATTGATGCGAGACTGCTTGTCGCTGAAATTCTTCACTATCATTTGTATCTGTTCGACGAGGCTGAGCATGCCTACGGTGCCGTGCTGCGCCAGGATCCAGCAAATCCAAACGCCAATGACGGGTTGGCTCGGCTTCTGTCAGTTTGCGGGCGGCGCAGCGAGGCGATTCCGCTAATACTTCGGCTCGTTCAATTGCAGCAGGCTTCGGATCTCTTGATGGTGCTGGCCAGAGAATCCGGCGCGATCAATGATGAAGATCTCCTGACCCGAGCACATCAGGCAGCCCCAAATTCTGCAGGCCCTTTGCTTGGGCTCGCAAGACTGGCGGATCTAAAGAAGCAAACTGATGAGGCCGTTACGCTGTGTCAGAGGGCGATTCAAAAGTCTCCGAAATCCGTGGCCGCACATATTGAACTTGGTCGCTACTTACTGCAATTGCAAGAATATGGAGAGTTGAAAGATTGGCGCCGCAATTTGCCGCCTGATGCCACATCGTCCGCAGAAATCCAGCGGCTGATTGGGTTCGCGGAGTTGCACGACGGACACCGCACAATAGCTTTGGAACGGTTTCTCTCAGCCGCAAAGTCGTTACCGGACTCCCGAAGCCTTTGCCATCAGATTTCTCAATTGCTGTTTGCTGCGGGAGATCCGGGCGCGGCGCAATTGTATGTGGAACAAATGGAGAGCATTCGTCAGCTCTATGATGCGCAGGATGGCGTGTTGTTTGCTTCAGGTCAGCCTGCCACTGAATCGATGTTGGAATTGATCGCCGCGTATGAACGATGCGGACGTTTGCTCGAAGCGTATGGCTGGACTCAACTGGCAATCCTACGCTTTCCACAGAATCCAGTTTTACGACAGTTGAAAGTGCGACTAGCCGAAGAGACGGCAACAATGAAGCCAGAGTTGGTTCCAGAGTCTGCTAATCCGGCGTTTGTAGTGTCACGCAATCGATATGAGATTCCGGATACTGTCGGGCTGGGACCGAATCCGGAACTCAAGCATCCAGGCATCGCGCCAGATGTCTCTGCGCCATCCCTGACGGGCATTTCATTCTCTGAGGCATCAGCTGAATTGGGACTGGATTTCACGTACGTCAATGGAGGTGAGCTGAAGCAACGGATGTTTGAGTTTGGTGGCGGAGGAGTCGGCTGCGACGACCTTGATGGCGACGGATATCCGGACATTGTGTTTTCGCAGGGCGGTGACTGGAACCGTCGCGGCACACCAGACAATCAGAGTGACGCGTTATTTAGAAACGTACGAGGCGAATCGTTTCGCGAGGTTTCAAAGGTGGCATCATTTGGAAGCACGGACTTCGGTCAGGGAGTTGCCATTGGTGATATCGATCAGGACGGTTTTCCTGACGTCGTAATTGCCAGCATCGGAGGCGCAAAGCTTTGGACAAATCTGGGTGACGGAACTTTTCAGGAAAAAGGACAGCCTCTGATTCCTCGCACTTTCGCAGTGCCATGGCTGACGAGTTGTGCAATCGCCGATCTAAACGACGATTCTTATCCCGACATCTATGTTGCGGGTTACCTGAGAGGAGCCGATATTTTTGAACGAGTGTGCATGGATAGTGACAGAACCAGTCGACTCTGCCAGCCATCGGCCTTTCGGGCTGAAATGGATCATTTGCTGCTGAACGACGGTGTAGGTAGCTTCGCAGATTCATCACATCTTCTGCCTGCTTCCGTCGCGGAAGGAAAGGGTTTGGGTGTACTGATTTTTTCTCCCGCAGAAAACGGCAGCCCCGGCATCTATGTCGCAAATGACACAACCCCCAATTCATTGTTGGTCAGAGAAGACAACCATGAAAACTGGATCGACACCGCTTTCGCATCGGGAGCTGCAGTCAGCTATCAGGGAAAACCGGAGGGGTCAATGGGTATTGCCCTGGGAGACACAGATGGTGACAGCCATTCGGATCTTGTTGTGACGAACTTTCTGAACGAAGGCTCGGCGTTTTATCACAGTCTGGGAGATTCGGCGTTTCGGGATGAACGATCGGAATCGGGACTGGAGGGCGCATCGACAAGCGTTCTGGGTTTCGGCGTACAATTTCTGGATGCCAACCTGGACGGCAATCCTGAAATGTTCGTCTCCAATGGTCACGTTGATGACCTTCATCGAGAGGGAAAGCCCTACAGGATGCCAGCACAGCTTTTTTCAGTTCGGGATGGACTGTTTCGTCTGCTAAAGTCGGACGATCCGGGTTCGTATTTGCAAAGGAATCATCTTGGGAGAGCCGTTGCTAAAACTGACTGGAATGTCGATGGAAAACCAGACCTCGTCCTCGGCAATTTGCAGCAGCCATCTGTTGTACTCACGAACACAAGTGCATCGTCTGGAAAGTCACTGCAACTCCGTCTGATTTCATTGAGCGGCGATCGCGAAGCCATCTGTGCGTCGGTCACTTGTCAGACTGGAAAACGGCGACAGGTTCAGCAGTTGACGGCCGGAGACGGTTATCAGTGCAGTAACGAAAAGCTCATCACGTTCGGGATCGCTGGAACTGCCTTCGCAGAAGTGATATCGATTTGCTGGCCATCCGGAGAAGTCCAGCAATTTAATAATATCTCTCTGCCTAATCGGCTTACTGTAATCGAGGGCCGTGCTACCCTGTTCACTTCGCCACAATAGCGTAGTGCTCCTGGGAGCATATGCAGATCGCAGATATCGTACGTGCAGATTCAATCATGAAATTTTGCTGTGCTGAAGCCGTCAGTTGTTCAACCAAACTCGCTGCACTTTGGTTGCAAACTGGCTGGCGTGGAGGATTACTGCGATTGATCGTGCTCGCGGGGTTCTTCATGACCGTCTCCGTCTGGGCGGTGTGGCCAATGCCTCAAGTGATGGCATCTCAGATCCCGACGTCTGCACAAGGAATTGCCACCGTTCCTCTCTTCAACGCCTGGACAATCGCGTGGAATGCACACTGCGCCACGCGAGGAATGAAGGGGTACTGGGACGCACCAATCTTTCACCCTCACAAGGGTACGTTTGCGCTAAGTGAACCTCAGCCCGCGACTCTTATCGTTGCACCTGCGATCTGGTGGTTGCGATCTCCAGCGCTTGCATACAACGTTTACATGCTGCTTTCATTGACGCTGAATGGTCTGTTCACAGTCTATCTGATGCGAACTTTGAACACCGGTTGGATGGCGTCCGTTGTCGCCGGCACTGCCATGATTCAGCTTCCAGTCATTCACCTGCAAATTGATGTTCTGCAATTATTGCCTGTCTGGGGAATTCTGTGGACTCTGGCCGCTATCCTTCGGCTTCGAGAGGCTGCGAGTGCAATGATTCTGCAGAAGTCTCCTCCGCAACCAAGTCCACGAATTCGTGGTGTAATTCTTCGTGGCGTTGAAGTGGGTGTGGCATTCGTGGCAGTGTTCGCCGTCGCAGTGCATCACGGGATTTTTCTGACTCTCTTACTGGCAGCAACAGCGCCGTTGATTGTTCCGGGGCGCTACTTTTCGCGATGGCTCCCCGGGGCTGCGGTTGCTTTGCTTATCGCTCTCGGACTCTTGATACCGCTGCTACTGCCAATCAATCGTGTCATGCAGGAGCACTCATTTGAACGAAGTGACACACTTGTCGCTGAGCTATCTATCGCGCCAGTGGATTATCTGGTGGAACCAAATACAGCCGGCATCAAATTCCACATGTTCGCAAAGGAAAGCCGCTGGCAGATGTCGCCTGGCTGGACGAGAACTGTTCTTGCCGTGTGTGCAATCTTCATTGTGCTGCTGCCTCGTTTTAGAACCAATTCAATTGGAATCTGGTTCCTTTTTGCTATTGCGCTTGTCGCGTTTTTACTTTCACTCGGCACCAATCTTCAGATTGGTCATTGGAATGCGTGGAAAACACTTAGTCGGTATGTACCCGGAATCTCCCAGGTTCGAAGTGCATTTCGGTTCGCCTATTTCGTTCAACTCGCGATCATCGCGATTGCCGGCGTTGGCCTGGATTGCCTCTGGAAGCAATGCCGTTCTCGACTGCGTAACAGATTGCTGCGGCAATGGATCAGCGGCGGCGTATTATTGCCTCTGGCGTTGCTGACGATGTTTGAAATACCGCCTCCAACGGTACAGTTGGTCGGTGTTCCAAATGTATTCTCAGCAGAGTGGAAATTGTATGTGAAGGCTCATTTGAAGAATGGCAACGGCGTCCTGCTGATACCCTATGTTCAGGGTGCCACAGTCGGGGACTTTGATGTGACAACCCGCTGGATGTTGAATACAGTGCTTGATGACATTCCGATGATCAATGGATATTCAGGGTTCTTTCCGGATTCACACTTTCGATTGCAGAAGGCGATAGAAGCAGACCCGTATTCTGACGCGACACTGGGGCTGTTACACGATGCCAAAATTCAGTTCCTGGTTGTAGGGAGGCATTCCGTTATGCACGTAGTGGCTGCTGGTGATCGCAACTCTGGATTGCGAATTGTGTTCGAAGACAAGCACGGCACACTCGTACTTGAACTGCTGCATCAACTCGAATAGCGAACTAAGGGACACGACCCTAGCGGTGCGATACGTGGCCGACAGGTTCGTTGTCCATGGTTTCTCATGCCACTTCCGAATTCACAATTTTTTAGATATTCGTGATAGCGTTTGAGATATTCCATCAAGGCCAAGTGTAATGAGTACATTGCCCTGCTCACGGTCCGCCGTGTGCGTTGGTTTCGCATGGTCGAGCGGGTTTGATAATCTGCGACCGTATCGGCTGACAGGCGGATCGAGATACGCCACAATTCGCTCTGACTCTTACGCCTTAGCTGGAGAGCGACATTTCCTTAGTAAATTCAATGAAAATGCTGGTCTTTGTGTGAGCCGCAGGCGCTAGCCTCGGGCATTGGCACGAACAAGGTTTTTACTGCGAAAGCCCCGACGCTAGCGCGTTCGGCTCATCTGAAGTGACGCTGCCCAATTAGGAAATG
>Ga0105052_10004637_pt1 | contig 15045 bp, 9 predicted proteins | sample FRY03_FD_78094 | JGI IMG/M metagenome (GOLD analysis project Ga0105052, IMG submission 78094) | Freshwater microbial communities from Lake Fryxell liftoff mats and glacier meltwater in Antarctica - FRY-03 | ecosystem: Environmental > Aquatic > Freshwater > Ice > Glacier meltwater ... | reverse complement strand
GCACCGTGGCACGCGCGACGGAATCGCAGTGATCGGTTGCTGCTCGGGCTTGATAAGGCGACCCGAGACTCTGGATGCAGAGCGAAGGATAGTGCGTGAGGTGAGGGGAGTCAAGGGGTGTGCCAGAAGAATTTGCAGACATGTCTGTTCGTCAAGTTGACTCCGTCACCCAGACAGCTGAGAAACGAGAAAGAGCTGTTAGAACTACTTAGTGCAGAAGAATTTTACAACTTTATGTCTTGATGCCCAATTTTTCCGCCCAGCACTCATTCACCATCGACAGACTCCAAGGTGAGCCCCGACATCTTTCTTACGGCCGCAAACGAGGTGTCCTTCACTGCGTTTACACTCAGGAATCCTGGTGGTGAGCAGGTCACACGCAACGACATCGCGTGCGGTCTTTGTTGCCTCGGCTTAAAATGGTCGTCTGAAACTCTGGATGTGGATGGAGAAATGAGGTGGGGGAGTAAAGGGGTAGAATCGCTTGAAGACTGGAAGAAAATCTTGACAAATTGGAGAATGGGCTACAATCGTGTTCGTCCACACAGCGCCTTGGGCATGCTGACGCCCAAGGAGTTCGCTGAATCAAGTCAGAGGAATGAGGTCCCGATTGGCCAAATTTTCTCGCGCTAAAGATGGACCTGAATTGGGTATAAGACCAAAGTTTCCTGTAGAACTTCGTGAGTGGACAGGACATCGTTCGGGTGGTGTGAGGAGGCTATTTGACAAGGATAGCGGTCGACCTTCTGGCACTGTTATCAGGACGAGCTTGCTAGCACGGCTAGAGAGGTGGATAGATTCGCTACTCGAGGGAGCAAACGGGACTCCTCGCATCGTTCTTCTTATCGGAGGGCCAGGAAATGGCAAGACCGAAGCTGTGGAAGCAACTATTAACGCGCTGGACCGAAAATCGAACAGCGAAAATCTGATTGCGAAAGCCTTCGGGTCTCAATTTGCTCCAGACTCGGGAAAGTCAGTGCCGCGACTTGCACAAGTTAACGTTTCGGAGCTCCTCAAGAAACCAACTATTGGGACACTGACCGTTGTTCAGGATGCGTCCGTTACCGACCCCGCGTTTCCAGATAGTTCGCCTGCGTTCCTTCTCATCTCTGACTTATCTAAATATTCGGCCGATTCTAATCTTGGTGTGTATCTCGCATGCGTGAACCGCGGAGTTTTGGACGATGCACTTATTGCAGCGATGGACTATGGGTTTACGGATGTGCAAGGGCTTCTGTCGGACATCGTGCGGGCCGTTGGACTAAGTCCTACGGCTCCCTGTTGTTGGCCTCTAGAGCGGCATTCTACGGTTGCAGTGTGGCCCATGGATGTCGAGTCGTTGCTCCTACCTAATTCTTCTGAGGAAATGTCTCCGGCCCGTCAGTTACTCGATTCCGCCACACAAGCTGACTTCTGGCCCGAGGCCGATAGGTGCCCCGCTGGAGATCGATGTCCATTCTGTCTCAGCCGTGCGCTGCTCGATAGCAACCCCCATCAAGCCTCCTTACTCCAAATCTTGCGGTGGAATGAATTAGCAACGGGAAAGCGGTGGAGCTTTCGAGACCTTTTCTCCCTCGTTTCATTCCTTTTGGCGGGTGTCTCGAACTCGGGAAACAACGAGACGATTAGTCCATGTGAATGGGCGGCAAATCTTGTTAATGTCCAAACCGATTTTAGCAGTAAGTCAAAGGCGCTTCGGCTTCGGGCACCATTCCTGCTGGTGGCATCACAGTTTCAACATGCATTATTTGGTCGTTGGCCGCGCCTTTCTGGTCGTAATTTTCGCGCCGATATCAAAGCATTGAAATTGGAAGGGAATGACATTCTGATGGGGTTACATTATTTCATAAGCGCAGGACGTGGCCTTACAGTTCCGGCCACTTTAGAGCCTCAATTAGTGAACCTCAATGAATTTTTGGATCCCGCGTTAGCAGATCCAGATCAGGAAGTAGAAGTCAGCTCCCGAACCTCTGTCAGGCTTCGCGAAATCGACGCTCGCTTTAGCCAATCGACGCGAGAGGGATTGCAGTTCCTTAAAAAGTATCGTTGCCTAAGCCCGTTGGAAGTGGACCTGCTCCAGCGGCTCGCGGAAGCAGACGATGAGCTTGGTGAGGGCGAGGTTCGGCGTCGGTGTCCGGCCGTCGCGTCGCGCCTCCAATCCTTTGTTCGTGAGTTTGCTTGTCGGTTGGTTCGTCGCACGCTCGGAGTGAGATCTGGAGTTGTTCGGGATGTTGTAACTTTGAAGAGATTTCAAGCAATCATCGACGGAGACAAGGAAGTGCTTCATAAGTCAGTGAAACTCGTAGGAGACTTACTAAACGAGAAAGACCGATTCGTCGTGACGCTCAACACGACTTTTGGAGAGCCTTTGCCTCCAGAGCAACGACGAGCCCTGCTTACGACAGACCGTCAGAAAGTGAGACCTCGAGAATCAGCAGCGGGAGAGCGGCCTACAGCGTCGCTGAGATACCTGACGGTTGGTACCGATCCTTCTGTGCAATCGATCCCAATGACATATGAGCTATTTAAATCAGTACAGGAGCTTAGTGTTGGAATGTTGCCTGCGTCTTTGCCGCGCTCGGTTGTTGCTTTGCTGGACACTACTCGTGCACGACTATCGGGACAAATCGTTCGAGACGAGAACCTATTGGATGGTGCTGAAATCCGAATAGGGCTTAGCAATGAGGTCATTGTTCGTGAACTAAAGAAATTCATTGTGCGGAAGGGAGAAGAGCGATGAGTTTAGAAAGATTTATAGACGACCCGTGGAGGGCAGAACATAGGGCGTATGACGAGTCCGCCTTCAATATTCGTCCCGCTCCGGAATTTGCTACGGCAGAAGTATTGGTTGCATCCCTGTATCGTTCACTGGGATTTACGGAGTATCCCCAGTCCGAAGTGCCAAAAGCCGGTCGTGAGTTTGATCGAGTGAGTCAGCAGAATAGGTCGCCTGGCAAAGTACAAGCCAATATCGGGGCCGATACCTGGCGCGTAGTTTTACATGGCGTGCTTGAAAGTCCAAAGCATCCGAACCAGAATGCATTGCGGTTTTTACAACTCTCGCCCATAGTGCCTGACATCGCGTTGTATTCTGGCACCTCAAGACAAAAAGGTAATGCTTGGAATCCTGGCAGTCTAATCCAGCGCATGGTGCAGTTAGGATCGAACTCAACCGCCGAGGCCAACGATTTGTGGAATCGGATGTTTGATGCCATGTCAGTTGGCGAAGGCGACGACATCTGGGCGCGGTGGCTACAAGAGGAGTTCGAAAGTCGCAAGACAGTTGGCGGCCCATGCTGGAAGCGGGGAGCATTGAAGCAGAACCCCAACCTTCCTGACCACGAGAAGCCTGGGCTGCACTTCCCGTCGCGTCAGTTCGTTACAGATATCGAGGCGATTATAACTGCAAAGAGCTGCATGACGCGTCGCCAATGGGTAAGTCTTCTTGAGGCCGTAGTACGGCTTGGATCTGTCACTCATGTGTTGTGGCTCTGCGATGTCAACGACAAGCTATGGAAACAAGTTAAAAAAATACTGGAAGGTGCCGAGCCCTGTACTGCGAAACAGCTTAAGGAGCAGATCGTCTCTCGCACGGGTCCTTATCTGGCCTACGGAAAACCAGCACTCCCAATAGTTCGCGATTATGCTTCACGTTTTCTGATATCCCGTCTCGGGATCAACCTGCTGCTCTGGCGTTTGGAGGCATTAGGCAGTCCAATCCAATCTCTTTCATCGTGTAGCGATCTGCATAAATTTATGTCTGCGGTTTTAGCTCAACGATCTCAGCTACAGAAAGTAGATTTTCTGAGCCAACTCTCATTGCTTCAAGATAATCAGGCCCAAACCATCGCTTGCAAGAACGGAATTGGTGCACACTTGGTGGAATTCGCGCGATACGCTCTCGGACAGAGACAAACCACTAACGAGAGTCTTCGTGGGTACGATCAGGGTTACATCTTGCAGAAGCGAGCTAAACACGCCTCCGCGCCTTGGGTGGTCTCGTTTGGGCCCGTAGCGGTGCTTGCTCTTGTCCACTGTTGTTTACGCGAGGCGGCGGGACCGCGATCGGTTCAGCGTCTGTGTCAGCATCTCGAGAAGTATGGAATCGCCATAGATCGCGCCGACATCACCAATAGTGACCTTGGCCGTAAGCTACGCATGCTTGGGCTGGTGCTTGACAGTCCAGATGCTGAAAGTGGCATGTTATTGGTGCCCCCCTTCGAGGCAGCATCAACGGTAAGCCTATAGAGGGAGATCCATGAGCAGACTTATAATTGAAGTAGTCAAGTATTTAAAAAAACAAGTTGAGTTGTCAGCTAGGAGCATGGAGGGTTCCACGTCGGAACTACGAACGATATTTCACGGACCTCCTGGGGATTACTTGGAATCTGTATTTAATGAAATCGTTAACAACCAAGGCGGTGTCGAGGCATATCTGTCGTCTGGCGAGCGTATAAAATTCCCCGTTTTGCAGGTTGACAAGTTGCCAGAAGGCACAAATAACCCGGCGGTTGGTGATAATGGTTTGTGCAACGAGAGTCATCTTATTGTCCTGCGCAACTCACCATCGTGCCCCAGATTCGTGGCTCTCGTTCCACCTGGTCAACATTTTAGTGATTCAATATCGTCCGCCTGTAATGAGTGTGGTTTAGTCGCGCACAACAACTCCGGGACAGCCCTAATTGCAGAATGGTGGGGAGACGATTTTATTCAGTACCTTGTCGACATCGGACTTTCTCGAGCTACTTGGTCCAGCGAGGGGCAGCGAGAGCAAGCGAAGCATTTGATCGAATATGCTATCAAAGCCGCGGACGCGGCTGATCCGCATGATGCTTCACGCCGCAACGCATGGGACGTGCTCTCGCGAATCTTGTCGATCGCAGATGCCGAATTACCATTCGGCTCACTCCTTAGCCTTGCTTGTGGGTATCCGCCTTTAGATGATGGGTCTGTTCGTGCTGACGAGCAGGTAAAGGTGCTGGAGCAACTCGCCAATGCGTTGGTGGATGACGGATTCAGGCCGAGTATTATGCAACTTCAGCTCCAGGCTGAAGAGCTTGATGTGACTGCTTTAGGCGAGTGCCTGAAACACATCCAAAATACCTGCGATATTCCTACAGCATTTGCTCGAGCCACCCCGTTCTACTACGGGCCAGCCCAAGAAAAATTGATGGCCGACCCCCCCCAGTGGTGGGCTCGTTTGACCGTGGAACGATGGACCGAACTTCTTGATGAAGAGCGGCAACCAGTTGGTGCACTCATAATCGAGTGCACCAACTCGATAATCCCTAAGTGCAAGGGCGTCAATGCGCTTGTGCTAGATGAGATTAAGCTGAAGGTCTCACTACCCGAGGATGAGGTCGGCCCCGTAAACGCAACAGTTATTCGTGAAGTAAGTGGTGCTAAGAACCAATTCAAATGGGACTTGCGATTGCCAGAGAATGAGACAGTTTTAGATGCTGCTATACCGTCGCACAAATCTCCGGCGCGATACGCAGCGCAGGCCGTTGGTCTGCGCAAATCCAGCGTGAAGGTTATATCGCTACAAACTTGGGAGCCGGGGATATTTATATTTTGCCGTTCGGCAACTAAGGTCACGCCGCCAAAGAAAGCACGTGCCTCGAGGGACAACATTAATTTTGAAGCCAACCTGACGCTCTCCGGTCAAGGGCGTCACTACTTCGATATTTATGTTCGCCCAGGAGTTACTGTGAAACCATTGGCAATCGGAAAGGATGCGCGTGGCAGAGATGACAGCACGCGGGAGTCGCCGATTATAAAAGTCTCCGAACACATTTACGGGTTTGAAGTTGACGCATCGGCAGAGTGTGACTACGACCTAAAAATTAATCGTGGTGCGGAATTTAAAGAAGAAATCCTGCGGCTCCATTTGACGAGCGACGAAACCTCCGCTGAAGGGTGTAAGACCGAGTTTGAGAGACTGATCAGATTAAACCGACAACAAGAGCGAAGTCGTGCTACCACGGAAATACAGATTGATCGCCAAATGCGATGTTCGGACTTGGAAACCTGGATACTCGAACGTGGTAAAGTTGATAGATCCTATTTCCCCCTCGTGCTTTCGTCAGACTACTCGTCGCGATGGGGATCTCCGAAATGGGAAGAATTGAGTGGCATGGTCTTTTCCCAAGGGCGGTTCCTCCACGACCCAAGACCGACCGTCGAGGAGATGCGAGCTCCCAAAGAATTCGTCGATGCGCGAGTGAAGCTTGCTGAACGTGTTCGCAAGAGTGACGACAGTGGGCTCATCGAATCCGCGCCGCTAGGGGAGTGGTTGGCTCGCGATCCACAGTTTGGAGAGCTTGTAGAGCAGTATCTCCAAGCATATTTATCTTGGCTGGAAGCTGAACCAGACACAGCAGCTTGGTCGGATCTGATTGTGGTGACTAATGTGGAAGCCGACGGCAAGACGCTTGTTCAAGAGCCGGACGCCGTGCTTGTGTCACCTCTTCATCCCCTGCGTTTTGCTTGGCATTGCATTGCGCAACGAGCTTTGTTCTTGGCATACCATGGAAACTCGCCTTGTCCTGCAGCGAGCATTCTTGATCCGAACAGCATCCTAGATGCCTTGTTTCTGCCAATTCGCACCACGGATGGCACTGTTCGTCGTCAGGTTTACTTCGCGGTGGAGTGCAGTTCGGACTACTGGTCAATTTTGTGGAACGGTGGGCGGCTGGAGCGACTCGTCTCTCGCGTAGAGCAAGCCCCATTTGACCAAGAGTTCGGTTTAAGACTTGGCGGATTATCAAGCGGATTTAGCGTGTCCCAAGTTCAGAGGGCGTTGGACGATGTGACCAATATGCTCTCAGCAAAGCCGATACTTAATATTATGGTATCCAGTGCGGCCGGGCAGAACAACGCATGCAATGAGGGCTTGCTTGCGTGGTGTGGTGACAAGTTCGCGCTAGCAGAGCGAGAAGACCACTCCATCCCATTCCTTGGCCCTCGGCTCGTCCAGATTTTCGACGATCGGAAGGCATCCGTTAGACCCGAAGACTCTGCAATCTCCAATTTAGCAGAAGATACTGGCAACGCAATTCGCTGGTTCGAAAGAATGCCAGATGGTGTGAAGCCAGATTTGGGCATCATTGCCCAACTAGAAACCTCGAATCCAAGCAGTATCCCAATTGACGTAGGCTCCCCAGTTGGAATTGGGGCACTAATTAGGCACAGGATTAGACGACAGCTGCAAGCGGCAGCGGGTGCTTTCTTGTGCGAGTCGAGAATGGGGGTTGCCCGATCACCTTCCGGGGATGGCCTCGCCGATAAGGTAATGGCGGGTATTGTTCGACTTGAGAACCTCGGTGACACGCGCCTTGGTTACACATTCGCGCCAAGCGTTCACTCAATCGAGACTATGCTGAACGATAGGTTGGCTGACTTTGTAGCCGTATCGTCATCGGCGGTTGATCCCGCCTGTTTCCTTGGTGACTGGATGAAGAGTGCGTTCCTGTGGGACTACGACTTACCCTCTTATTCCCATCGGGCAGGGGACACCAACGGCTATTATTTGTTGTCGCGGGTAAAGGAAATTGATCGAGACGCTATGCGTGGTGTTTTGAGCAGACTGCCCGAGTGCAACGAATTTAGTATCGAGGCCATTAGAGAGTTCATTTTAGAGGTATCACGGAGAGGCATTCCAACAGTACGAGGCCTTTCGGGCGGCGATTCCGAGGCGTCGGGTAATCTTGGGCTTTTTGTTGCTGGCAGACTCTTGCAGGACGAATTCCGAGGGGCTACATCTACCCAAAGCCTGCTGCCGATCCTTGTGACCGAAAATGGATCGTATACACTATCAATCACGGTTCCGGTGGATCCGTTCAGGGGTTACCTCGAAGATCTTCATCGTGGATGCGGTAATACGCAGGCACTGCGGCCAGACCTGCTCGTTGCCTGTATCGTCATCTCTGATTCCTCGGTGCGCTGCAAGTTAACCCCCATCGAAGTCAAGTTTCGCAGCAAAGAAATAATGTCCGTTGATTCTTGTAAGCAGGCTCTTCAGCAGGCGAAGTCACTATCAGTATTACTCAACGCCCTTCAAGATCGCGCAAATCAATCCGACATGCTGCTTTGGAAGCTCGGTTTCCAGCACCTGCTGATTTCCATGCTTAGCTTCGGTTTTCGTGTTTATAGTCAGCAGTCTAAGGTTGCAAATCAAGCACAAACATGGTCTAAATTACACCAGCGGTTTGTCACCGCGGTCTTATCTGAAGAGCTTGTTCTTGAGGTCGACCAATGTGGGCGACTGATTTTGATCGACGGCTCTTTAACAAGCGAGCCTCGTGACATAGACGGTGACGGTTATAAGGAAACTATTGCGATTAGCGCATCTGATGCAGCCACCATCGTGAAGGGCGAGGCTAATGATCTCTACCAGGTAATTCGAGATGCAGTGGGCGACTGGGGATTTATGCCAACTAATAATGGACCTGCTGTTGTAGGGGGATGCATAGAACAGGAACTTTCGTCCAGCTTTGAACGGTCGCAACCACCCGAGCTCGAGGCTGAGTCTCTGCAAAGCCTTGAATCCCCTCGCGATCCTTCTGTAGCGGTGGCTGCTGCCAGCTTCGATGATGAGAACGGTGAGTCAGTAACTTCTGTGGATGTCATTAAGGAACCAAATCCGCCGATCACAGCTGATGCTTCTATAGTGCCGACAAATGGAATCGATCTGATAGTTGGAAGCACTGTTGATGGGTTTCGGACCGAAGAAATGCATCTGAACCTTAGCGATACAAAACTCACCCAATTGAACATCGGTGTTGTGGGCGACCTCGGGACGGGCAAGACCCAAATTTTGAAGTCACTCGTTTTCCAGATCGCTCAAAGTACCGAGGCCAATCGAGGCGTTCGACCCCGCTTTCTAATTTTTGATTATAAAAAAGACTATAGCTCTGACGACTTTGTGAAAGCAACTGGTGCGAAGGTAATCCAGCCGTATAAGTTGCCGATCAACCTTTTCGATGTGTCTGACGCGGGAAACTCCCCAACGCCTTGGCTTAACCGTTTTCAGTTCTTTTCGGATGTGCTCGGCAAGATTTACTCCGGAATCGGTCCCGTTCAACGCAACCAATTGAAGCACGCGGTCCGTCAAGCCTATGAAGATTGCAAAAGTAAGGACCGACAGCCAACAATCTACGATGTTCATACGAATTACCGCGCCTTGCTTGGCAACAAGACCGACTCTCCACTCTCGATCATTGATGACTTGGTGGACATGGAGCTTTTTTCCAGAGAGCCGACAAACGCAGCCACCTGGGGGCAGTTTCTTGATGGCGTCGTTGTAATTGCGCTTGATGCTCTCGGACAAGATGACAACACAAAGAACATGCTCGTAGCAATCATGCTGAACATGTTCTACGAGCACATGCTCAGAATTCAGAAGCGACCATATATCGGCACTGAGCCGCAGTTGAGAGTCGTGGACTCCTATTTACTCGTCGATGAGGCCGACAACATCATGCGCTACGACTTTGATGTGCTTCGTAAGATTCTTTTACAGGGACGGGAGTTTGGAGTAGGAGTTATTTTGGCATCTCAGTACCTCCGCCACTTCAAGACTGGGGCCACTGACTATCGTGATCCCCTAAAGACTTGGCTGATCCATCAAGTGCCAAACATAACGCCGCAAGAACTTGGCGCACTTGGCTTATCAGGCGATCTCGTTGTAAGGCTTGCCGAACGAATCAAGGCACTCCCAAAGCACCATTGTCTCTACAAATCTCAGAGCGTTGTCGGCAATATTGTTGAAGGTATGCCATTCTATAAAATCTCTGCGGACTTCAACAACGCCCATCGATCCAAACTTCTTTTTCCAGCGATAAAAAGTTTGCTAGGAAACGCCAGTTCGCCGCCAGTTTCTTGAGCAAGTGTATATACAATTTGCTCTTCAGTGAAACGCTTCTTCTTCATGCAATCCTCCATTGATTTGGAGGCCCCAGTGTCCCAAATAACTCTCACTTCACTTGGACCTGGAATCGGGGTAGGGACCAGTAGGGACCACCACTAGATGACAGGCCCTTTCAGTTGAATCGTCCGCCCCATACCTCTCGATTGGCGAGTCCAGTTAAAACCTGTCCCGAAGCCAGCGCGACTTTTCTTCAAGCGAACTTTATATTGGTCGACTGTTCTAATGTGGTCGTTACAAATGACAAGATCAACAATCTGATCCTTTTCTGCAATTCCTAGATGGTGCTTGCCGAGTATTACCCACTCGGCAAGTATGTCTAGCTTATCGGCCAAAGCACTTTTGAGCTGCCGCCTTTGATCAACAGAAAAATTCTTTGCGCTCCCGTCATCCTGGTGCTGTTGGATAAGCTGGCGGATATGGGGATCCGTGATTGAGAGAACGCAGCAAAAATCTTCGGCGGGATATTCGTGAAACGATACCTGTAGTTTAGTCGATTGCTTGCACGAGAATCGATACTTGAGGACTTCTCCTTTACATAGATGTAGGGACAAGACTAAATCAGTCTTGGGGGGTCCCCCAGAAGAAAGTGGTTCGATATTTGTATTGACCGTTACCGACTTGATGTCGGTCGACGTGAAGGTTCCTGTCGGCTTTGAGATAAAGGGCAGAAGCTCGCGAATGACTGGCTTGATGTTAGAAGTCCAGTTATCGATATCTACAAAGAGATTTCCAAGGTCCGTCTCATAGCACTTCCCCCTTCGGGCGTCGCGTTGGCCAGTTCTGCTAGTATTTGACAAGGGCGATTGTTCCAGTTTGGGCAAAGAATTTGACCGCACGTCTGGGGCTCACATTCAACAGGTTACCGACTGGTTCGGCGATTTGGTCAAGTGACTTGTCGTCACCTGCTGGGATCAACGGTCGAGTAACTTCATGTCCCCGCGGAAGAGTTGAAATTGACCAAATTCTGCCAAATGCCCTCATTCTCAATTGATGGCGCCTGCAGTTGCGAGGGGCAATTTTCGCAGTTGATTGCCGCATTGGCTAAATTGATAAGTGGATATGATTTCCTAGAAAAGGCTGTTATGCCCCAATCTCGGTCACGCGGTGCGAACAAGAAATAGTGCCTGATCATGCTGTCAATTGGCACAGCGTGTTATTCTGAGCGGATCGTCAAAATGGGTAAGTCGATTGAAGAAGATCACATCATCAAAGTCTAAAATTAGGTTCATAGACCTGTTCGCTGGCATCGGCGGAATTCGGCTCGCATTCGAGTCGGCGGGATGTGAATGCGTTTTCACTTCGGAGTGGGACAAGTACGCCCAAAAAACCTACGCAGCAAATTTTGGCAATGTTCCCTTCGGGGATATCACGAAGATCGATGCAACCGAGATACCAAAGTTTGACATACTAACAGCCGGATTCCCATGTCAACCGTTCAGTTCTATGGGACGACGCGAGGGCTTTGAGCATCCGACTCAGGGGACGTTGTTTTACGACGTCGTAAGAATTTTGGATCATCATCGACCCAAGGCGTTTCTGCTGGAAAATGTTGCCGGCTTGGTGACTCACGATGGTGGTCAAACTCTTAATCAGATTCTGAAATCACTTGAGGATTTGAATTATGACGTTTGGTATCGAGTACTCGATGCGGCAGACTTCGGCGTGCCTCAGCATCGCGATCGGATTTATCTAGTCGGTTTGCGCGTTGATACCAAGCGTCGACCGATGATGTTCGACAGCTCAAGCGATTCTCAGTCGCTTTGGACGGACGAGAACATTTTTTCGCGCTTCCAATTTCCACGACCGCGACAGTCTGTGGTGGGAATTGGGAAGTTCTTGGAGAGTCGAGTAACTGGGCATTCAATTTCCAAGCATCTACAAAAGGTTTATCTGTTTAAGCATGATGATGGCCGCCCAGAAATTGTTGATGCGGCAAGTGATTTTCCTGTGAAAACGCTAGTGGCGTCCTATCACAAAATTCAACGGCTAACAGGAACTTTTGTTCGTGGCGGTGAAACTGGGATTCGACTCTTGACCGCGAACGAGTGTAAAGCTGTTATGGGATTTCCCAAAAGTTTTGATGTGCCCGTCTCTCGGACGCAGATGTATCGGCAGTTCGGAAATTCTGTCGCAGTTCCTGTCGTAAAAGCTATTGCAAAGCAACTCGTCATCGCAGTCAATGGGATTCGGAGTCTTCCGACAGCCACTGTTCGAAGAAAGACACTGTTGAGTTCGTAAGTCATACCCTAATCAAGCCGTGAAACAAGGCTGTACTTTCTATCTGTCAATATCTCATTCGGCCACGAGGTTAAGGCGAACGAATTGTTCCAACCGCCAGAACTCCATCCACCCATTTCTGTACCTCGGCTTTAGTGCTAAACCCTCGCGATCGCAGAATCCGCGCAATGTCTGATGCGGCGATGATGACTACTGGATGCGCGTCCTCGCGAATCTCCTTATAAGCCTGAGTGCCAACATATGAGGTAGTAACTATCACACCAAATTGTCGGTGTCGCAGGCGCGAAATGAGTCGACTTGTATCCTTGACTCCGACGCCAGTTGATTCTGAATATGCCTTCGCTTCTAAAGCAAAGTCGACATAAATGCCGTCAGAGTCGCTCTCGTCACCTCCGATGCGGATTCGACCGATTGCGTCTCTGCCGCCATCCGCGCTCATTTTAGTAATTTCGAGGTCGAAAACACGAGGTTCGATCATTCGGAAAATTTCCGCTGCAACGAATTCGAAGTCATGGGGGTTGTGTGCGAAGCAACTACGAAGCGCAGCTAGCAGTACCACGGACTTTGCGTCGCTTGCACTGGGCAGCTGTTGTTCCTTTGACCGATGCTGTACAGTTTTTGGTGCGCGAAGAATGTCGCGCGCACCGCTAGTAATCCATTTTTTCCAAACCGCAGGCGCAAGCTCCGTTGCTTGCTTAGTGTCGCCACCCGCGAGAGCGGATATCCATTCGCGCGGGATTTGCTGGCATTTCAGTATTTCGAAGCGCGCTCGATAGTTTTGAAATCGCTTCCCGTGCGTCTGACGCCAAATTGCAACGAGGCCCTCTTCTTGGTTCTGCGATGGAACGGCGAGACCGCGAAAAATCACATCACGGCCGCGCCCAGTCTTTGTGAATACCAAAATTGGAGGGGTGTGCTGACGGTCTGCCACAATCGTAATTGCCGCAAATAGATCGGCTAGTAATTGATTACCCTTCTTCGGAGTAGAGTGCAGCTCATGACCAGGAGCCTTGTTGTCACCGTAGTAGGTATAAACGCCAGTTTCGCTGTCGAGCTGGTCTGGCCAGTCAGCGTCAGCCCCAGAACTCGATAGAACCAAGATCGTACACTTTCCAAAGGACTGTCCTCCGATCGCACGGAATCCACCTTGATTCGGACATCTTGGAATTAGTCTACAAAGGGGATCGGCTCCATGGCCAACTACACCACTTCCGCCATATATCGCATCCACGATCAATGGAGCACTCGCAAGTTCCGAAAACGCAAACCGTCGCTCCTCTTGCGCGGAGTGTGGATTTAGCGATTTGTACGCATGGGTTCGTCGATGGACCTCAGGCTTCGGTACTTCGGGCGGGGTGGGATCAGGATCTGAAGCGCCGTGCACCGATAGAAGCTACCAGCGCTGTAATTCCATCGAGCGATTCCAGCCGCGCCAGGATTCTGACGCATTGCCGCCTTGAATGCAGGCGGTCGATTTGCGTGAGTCCCACTCCCGTATAAATTGCTCGCACGAATCCTCCCGCGCACAACTCCACGCTTGCTCTGCTTGAGCGCATTCAGACCCTGCTGCGCGACAGCAGATACACCACGACTTATAAATTTGCGCTCCTGCGCACGCTGTGCGACTTGGCGATTGAGCAACCAGACGACAACCCGCGCATTCCACTCAGCGTTGTGGCCGATCGATTCATTTACTTGTATTGGCGCCAAGTGGAAAATTTCAAAATCGTCGATCAAGACAAAGTTATTCAGCTGAGTCAATGCACGATGGCGACGCCGGCGAAAATCATCGCGCTCGTCGCGCAGCTCAGTAAGGAAAGCGGGGGGCGGCTGCGTGCTGCGGGCAACACCGATCGCATGCGCAATTATTCCAAGCTTGTCGTCACGCAACTGAAGCGCGATGTTCTCCCGCGACTGCAGCCCGCCAACGAGGATCCGTTTCTATATAAATGGGACAGTGCCCAGGACAGTATCGAGCTGCTGCCCGGCGTGCGTGACACACTGCGTCGATTTCACACGCTGCTGTGCGACTTGATCGATGGCGCGTGGACGCGCTGGGTCGAGAAGCGCAATGCGCAAGTGCGCGGCAGCGATGCACTACGCGAGCATTTATTTGGCGGGGAGCGCGCGAATATCGAAGCGGTCCGCAAACCGATGCTTGATTTGCAGGAGGGGAAATGTTTTTACACGGGCGAAAAGATTCAGCGCGCAAGTCACATCGACCACTTCATTCCATTTAGCCTGGCGCGATACGAAGCCGTTGGAAACCTGGTGGTGTGCAGTGCGGCCGCCAACTTGAAGTGGAGCGACCGCTTGAAGCCCGTGAAGGATTTTCGCAAGTGGCGCCAGCGCAACGAGGAGCAGTCGCCGCAACTCGAGAACATCGCGCGCACTTGCAACTTGCGCTGGGATCCGCGCGCCACGCTTGCCGTGGCCGAGTGGGCTTACGCGCCAGTGGGGTAGTCATCCAAGTCAGTAATGAGATGGTTTCGTCGACGGCGGTAACGACAAGAGAGTCGCACAATCATCACCGACGCCTTCAAACACCCGAGGCGCATCGATCGCCGATTCAGTGCCATCATCAGTGCGGTACAAAGCGTTGGCGTTACTGGCGCTGAACTTGCGCGCGCGCTAGCGAAGTTGCCGCGTGATGCGCGCGCACGGCCGAGTGCGGACGCGCTGGCGTGGCATGGGGCGAATGTGTTTCGGGCGGGGTAGGGGAAGCGCGATGCGTTAGGTGTTTACTAAATCAAGTGCAAGCAGTAGGTTCTCGGCTGACCAAAATCCCTCGCACTGAAGGTGCATTTGAATTGGGGACAAGACCAATCCCAACATCCGAACATGTCGCCGGTTTCGACATGTTCCGAAAACGTGTC
>Ga0105052_10004636_pt1 | contig 15047 bp, 9 predicted proteins | sample FRY03_FD_78094 | JGI IMG/M metagenome (GOLD analysis project Ga0105052, IMG submission 78094) | Freshwater microbial communities from Lake Fryxell liftoff mats and glacier meltwater in Antarctica - FRY-03 | ecosystem: Environmental > Aquatic > Freshwater > Ice > Glacier meltwater ... | reverse complement strand
TCAGGCATTTGCCTTTTCAGCGTCAACAGATGAGACTCGTAGTTGAAATCTCGGTTTCCGTTGATGACAATTCATGAATGCTTGTGCAAAGAACCGTGCAGAAGCTGCCTGTGCTGAGACTATCTTGAGTTTAAGCACGACCCACTAACGTGTTCTCACCGTCACACCGCTCTGCGATGTGAAGCGTTCTCGTGATCCCGATTTATTCCCACCCGATTGTAAGGACCTACTCATGCGTTTGTTGAACAGTGCACTCCAATTTCTTTTCCTCGGTTCTGTCCTGACAGTTGTCGCTGGCTGTGGTGGCACAACAGACCCTGCCGCTGGAATTGAGCCGGAACAGATGGCTCCAACGCCAGAGAATCTCGGAGATAATCCAGAATATGCCAAGCAGTTTGGTGGCGGGAAGAAGAAGTAACGTTCTTTGATGATAAGCTGCAGAAATGTTCTGGATCGCGGAAAAATCCTGTTCCAGAACGTTCCTAAGCGATCATCCCTCTTTTTCACATGTCTCGTGTGGCTGGGTGCTATCCCAATGGCGGTTGGTTTGACAAAGTAGACGTCACTCTCCGAGTGACGAAGGCCGCAAAACGCGGCCCCTGGCATTCATCACTCAGAGAGTGAAGGCTACTATGAATCGCAATCGACTTCCATTGGGCCGTCGCCCAATGGCGGTTGGTTTAACAAAGTAGACGTCTCTCTCCGAGTGACGAAGGCCGCAAAATGCGGCCAGGGCATTCATCACTCGGAGAGTGATGGCTACTATGAATCGCAAAGTGACTGCCACTGGGCGAGCGCCTTTAACAAGTCACTCACCGGTAGTTTTCAGTCCGCCCTTCGATGACATTGACGGATTGCCCGGCGGTGATGTTCCGTAACTCCTGAGTGAGTCCGCTGGGCCAATGAATTCGCACAACGCTGGCCGCCGCATCTGCTCCAAGACCGACAGTCATCACGTTCGAGTTGGAAGAAAGATAGCCGGCATTCCGCATCAACACGTGCATTGTTGTTCCGGATGCTGTTTCCAGCTCGATGATCGCTCCCTCTGCCGAACGACAGCTTTGCGTTCCTGAAAAACGCAGCTGAATGCTGTTGCCGCTCAATGAGGAATCATTCACCAGCAGCGCGGCGGGGGCATCAATCAGGCTGACCGCAAGATCGTCCCTGCCATCATTGTTCAGATCGACGCGGCAGGCCCCGCGCGCGTGCCACGCCGTTTCAAACCAGGCTCCTGCGTTGCGAGATTCTTCAAAGCCGTCAGGGCCGCCTCTGAGCAGACTGGACCGTTGCGCCCAGTCTTCGGACGGCATTTGAGTCACATGTCCATTCGCGACGAACAGATCCATATATTGATCGCAATCGGCATCAATGGGAATCGCCGACCAGCCAACTCGCAGTCGACTGCTGCGATCAATTTCTGTCCCCTGCGTGGTATCTACAAAAGTCAGGGGGCCGACCTGATGAAACAGGGCATTGGATTCGTGTGAGAAATTAGTCGTCAGCAGATCAAGTTGACCATTGCGATCGAAGTCGACGCAGGCCACTCCCATGGAGCCCATCGTTTCGCCCTGACCATTGAACGCAACCCCGCTGGTTAATGCAATCTCTTCATAAATCCACGGGGCTGTTTGCCGGAAAAGCAGGTTGCGATCCCCATCGTTGGCCACAAAGATTTCCATCGTACCGTTCCGATCCAGATCTGCCACGACAACCCCCATTCCATATTCGCGGTAGGCGGCAATACCTGACGAGTCCGAACGATCGACGAAGTCACCATTCCCCAGGTTCTCAAACAATAAATCTGTGACGGCCCGATACGAATGAGGGTTGCAGTGAATGCGAACTCCACCGGACTCACAGACCGGGGTGGGAAGAGTTCGAGGCGTATCTGCATAACACGCGATGTAAAGATCGAGATCGCCGTCTGCATCCAGATCACTCCAGCAGCCGGTGACACACCAGTGGTCGGCAGTCATCGTTTTTACAATGTTCGCTTCTTCGAAGGTCCCGTCCCCCTGGTTCAGGTAAAACGCAGATGACTGGTACCCCGTTACCAGCAGATCATCAAACCCATCGTTGTTCACGTCAGCAACGGAGCAGCCATGACCGTAGCCAGTCCATGCGATGCCAGACTCGTTCTTCACCGGTGCGTACTGCAGTTCTTTCTCACATCGAAACAGTGAAACACGCGAAGTGCGGTTGGATGGCCATTCAACGGGGTTGCCGCCATCAACAAACACGAGGTCGAAATCTGAGTCGCTGTCAAAGTCGATTGCGGCGACGCCTCCTCCAAGAGTCTCAGCCAGGTGGTACTGATTCTCTGGACCATTGTCATAGGCAAATGTGACACCTGAACCAACAGCCTCTTCGAACCGAATACCTGACGCGGAAGCCAGATTTCCCTCCGCGCCCCGATACACCGGAAGCGGTTCTGGCTGAATCTTAAGCTCCTCCAGCAGCTGGCGGTCGTCGTCCCAGACAAGACGACGCTCTTCGAATTGTCCCAGAAGGAAACCAAACGCGGTCATCCCGAAAAGACAGATCATCATTAAAAAGAGATGTCGGTTCCGCATTGAGATGTGCCTATTTGCCAGCAACGGCGGTCACCAGTTGCGCTGCCTCGGCCGCATCGACCTCGCTGCACATGTCGGCGAGAGCGAGCAGAGAAGCTCGGTCAGAAATTTCCGGAGTATTAATGGACACCTGCACAATTCGAATCACCTTTTCCAGCTTCTCCGCCTGAATCATCTCTTCCTTGTTCTTCTGCAATCGGCGAAGAATTTCGCAGTATCGCGACCGGAACAATTTGTTGAGTGGACGCTCGCGAACGGCATTCTGAAAGGCGTGTTCTGCGTCCTTCCAGTTTTCCTGTTCGACACAGATCAGACCCGTAGCATGCCAGAATTCTGCTTTCATGACTGTCGGCTCGGTTGCAGGCAGCAGTTTTGAGGCGGCTCTCACGTTCCTTTCTGTGGCATGTGCGACAGCCTGCAGAATGGCCACGCGAGAGTCACGGCAGTGCGTATCAAGAAGTTGGATACATTCCTGGTAACGCCCCATCGCCAGAAAACATCGGGCGAGGCCCAAGCGAGATTCCACATCATTTGCGTCGGCCGCCAGACTTGCTTTGAGCCAGTCTTCGGCCGCTGAAGCTGCGCGACTGTCGAGCGAGGCAAGCCCGAGAAACATCACGACGAGATCCTTTGGCAGTGTTCCCCGTTTTGACCATTGGATTAACCGAGTCTGCATTTCTTCGGCATTGAGCTGCAGCCCTGGTAACGATGCATATTGCCTCTGCAAAGAATAACTTCCTGGATACTTTTTTATCCCTTGCGCGAACAGCTGATCGGCGATACGAAAGAGGCTTCCGTGCATCGCAATTCGACCGGCTTCGGTAAACTGAGCCTCGGTTAATTCTGATCGATTCTGATTGCCAATGGCAAGTGCCAGTTCAATCTCAGGGCGTTGCAGAGGCCCCGCAAGTTTGCTCAAAATCTCTTTGGCGCGCGAAGAACTTTCACTTCGTCCCAGAGCCTGTCTTGCCAGCTGCTCGGCTTCAGCCAGTTTTGTTTCATTCCATGCTACAGACGCCTGGTACTCCAGTTCTTCGACCGTGGGGCGTCTGAATGTCTGGATTACAAATCCGCCGATCGCAAAGAGAATGGAGAGAAAGAGGAATTTCATGAGCTCGTTGTTTGATGCACAAAGGTATGCCGGGTGGTTGTTGACAGCATATGTGTCGGCAATCCGCATGGCCAGTCAGCCCCGCGATTCCGCTGTCAGATTGAGGGGGCCAATCAGATTATCAATTCTGAGGGCTGGAGTGCGAAGTCGGTCTGAACCCCTGAGATGAACTCGGGGGCGTTTTGGGCGGTGGGAAGGTGGCGGCAGCATTTCAGGTGCCGTTCCTGAAGTGAAGAATGTCGGCCTGACGATGTTCAAGCTGGGTGAAGCGGTGCTTGACAGAGGCGAAGGGCATGATCACTCTGTGTGGAGGCTGGAGCCTCCGGTGCATTGCGTTCCAGGGCTGGAGCCCTGGAACGAGAGGTGGTGGCCGCGGGTGTTTTCGTTGTGTTTTTAAGACACTCACCCGCAGCTAGCGCTTTGCGGCTCATGGTCCGCAGAAATCATACTGGCCGACAGATATTTCTTTCCCACGCAAAGACTGAGAGATCACTCATGGCAAGTCTTCGTCAATCAGCAGTCCTGCTGCTGGCGACAGCGGTTTGCTCCGCTGTTCAGGCGCAGGATTCTATCCAATACAACAGAGATATTCGTCCGATTCTGAACGATGCCTGTTTTGCCTGCCACGGGCCGGACAGTGCTTCTCGCAAGGGCGAACTGCGGCTCGACGTGCGCGACGCGGCCGTAGAAAAAGGCGCGATCGCTCCGGGACATGCCGACGAAAGTGAAATGATCCGTCGCATTCTTTCGGACGATCCCGAAGAAATTATGCCGCCGCCGGAATTGAAAAAGACGCTCAGCCCCGAGCAGAAGAAGCTGCTGACCGACTGGATTCAAAACGGGGCCGAGTATCAGCAGCATTGGTCTTACATCGCACCGACTCGTCCAGCCCTGCCTGAGGTTCCCGAATCTGTCCGAACGACGTTTGGGAACTGGCCGAAGAACGGGGTGGACCATTTCATTCTGAAAGATCTGGCAGCGTCAGGACTGACTCCTGCTGCTCAAGCCGATCGTCGCACGCTGGCTCGTCGAGCCAGCTTTGACATTATCGGTCTGCCGCCGACACCCGAGATGGTGGAATCGTTCGTCAATGATTCTTCTCCGGACGCTTACGAAAAATACGTCGATCAACTTCTGCAGTCGCCTCAGTGGGGCGAGCATCGTGGCCGTTATTGGCTGGACTACGCTCGCTACGCAGACACGCACGGCATTCACTTCGACAATTATCGCGAGATGTGGGCTTACCGTGACTGGGTCATCAAGGCCTTCAACCAGAACATGCCGTTTGATCAGTTCACGATTGAAAATCTGGCCGGCGATCTTCTTCCAAATGCAACGCTCGATCAAAAGATTGCGTCCGGTTTTAATCGCTGCAACATGACGACCAACGAAGGCGGAATCATCGACGAAGAATACGCGGTACTTTATACGCGTGATCGAACGGAAACTGTTTCAGCCGTCTGGATGGGGCTCACGGCTGGCTGTGCGACTTGTCATAACCACAAGTTTGATCAGCTCAGCCAGAAAGAAGTTTATGAGATGTCTGCGTTCTTCAACAACACGACGCAGGCCGTGCGAGACGGCAATATCAAAGATACGCCGCCCATCATTCCTGTTCCGATGGAGGCCGATCGTCCGCGGTTCGAAATGCTGCCGCCATTGATCGCAACGGCGAAGACCGCGGTCGAAGAACGACGCGTGGCTGCTCGACCGGAATTCGATATGTGGGCGGCCACAGCAAAACCCGAAGTGCTCGGAGAACCGGTTTCTCCAGACGGTCTGCACCTGCAGGCCGGGCTCAACGAAGGTGACGGGAAACTCGTCCACTTGAATCTCGACGGACAAGCCGTCGAAGTGCCGCTCAATGAATCCGCGAAGTGGCAGGATGGTCTGAATGGAAAAGCTCTGAACGTGCAGGGAGCCGCGTTTGATGCTGCTTCCGCCGGTGACTTTGAAAGTGATCAGCCATTCTCCAGTGCTGCATGGATCAACGTTCCGGCCAATGACGGAAGTGGAGCCATCTGGGCTCGCATGGAACCAGCTCCCGGTCATCGTGGCTGGGATTTCTGGCTGCAGCAGCGTCGCGTAGGTATGCACATCATTCACAGCTGGCCCGAAAAAGCTCTGAAGGTTGTCAGCAAGAATCAGATTCCAGCCAATGAGTGGGTGCATGTCGCAGTCACTTACGACGGAAGCCGCAAGGCTTCTGGTCTGCAGATCTATATTAATGGTGTCGTTCAGGAGAAGAATATTGAGAACGACACACTGGATGACTCCACCATTCGAACTCAAACACCCTGGCGTCTCGGTCAGCGTTCGGACGCGTCACAGCTGACAGGTGCTGTTCAGGATCTGCGAATTCAGAAGCGAGTTCTCACGCCGGCGGAAGTGGACTCCCTGGCGCGGCTCAGCCGATTCCAGGCCACACTTGTGAAAGCGGCCGATCAGCGATCTGAGTCCGAAGTCAGCGAACTGTATAACTTTTGGCTTAAGAAATTTGATGCCGCGTTCAATGAAAAAACCGCCAGCCTCGCGGCTCTGGAAAAAGAACAAGCCGACATTCGCGCACGCGGGACGATTGCTCATGTGATGAATGAAAGAGCCGAACCAGCGACCGCGTATGTTCTGTTTCGCGGTGAATACGATCAGCGGCGTGAGCAGGTATTCCCGGGGACTCCCAGTGCGTTTCCGGCCTTTCCAGAGACTGCGCCGAAGAATCGTCTGGGCTTCGCGCAGTGGTTGCTGCGTCCCGATCATCCTCTGACGACACGTGTGACTGTAAATCGTTTCTGGCAGGAAGTTTTCGGGACGGGAATCGTCCGGACCACGGGCGATCTTGGAGTCTCCGGCGAACTGCCATCGAACCAGGAGTTGCTCGACTGGCTGGCCGTTGAGTTTCGCGAAAGCGGCTGGGACATCAAGAAGCTGATTAAGCTGATGGTGATGTCGGCCACGTATCAGCAGAGCACCGTTGTGACGCCGGAGAAGCTGGACAAAGATCCGGCCAATCGTCTGTTGTCACGCGGTCCGCGCTATCGCATGGATGCAGAGATGGTTCGTGACAATGCGCTGGCTGTCAGCGGTTTGCTGGTGTCGAAACTTGGTGGTCCGAGTGTTCGTCCTTATCAGCCGGACGGAGTCTGGGAAGCGATCGCCATGCTGGGCAGCACGACGCAGCGATACACGCGTGATTCGGGAGAAAATCTTTACCGACGAAGTCTGTACACGTTTATCAAGCGGATGGCACCGCCCGCATCGCTTGATATCTTCAATTCACCAAACCGTGAAGCCTGTCTGGTGCGCCGCGAACGAACCAACACGCCGCTGCAGGCGCTGGTGACTATGAATGATGAGCAGTACGTCGAGGCGGCTCGTCGGTTTGCAGAAAACATTCTGCAGCAGGGCGGTCAGTCCAATGAACAGCGACTGCAGTGGGCGGCCAAACATCTGCTGGCTCGCGAGTTCCGGGGTGAGGAACTGCAGATTCTGAACGAATCGCTTGAGCAGCTGGCGGCGTTCTATCAGGCTCATCCGCAGGAGGCGGGCGAACTGATCGGCACCGGAGAATCCATTCCTGACGCCAGTCTGGACGCTGCAACTCTGGCGGCGTGGACGATGCTGTGTAACCAGATGATGAATCTGGATGAAGTGTTGAACAAATAAACAGCCGGTGTGCCTGCGTTCGCATTCGCTCTGAGGCTGTGGATTTCTACAAGCTCGAAGCGCCAGCGAGTGGGCTGACAGTGCTCCCTGGCCCACTCGCTGGCGCTTCGAGCTTGTATGGGAAGTTGAACATGGTGGGCCGGCGCTACGCTTGTCCCACCCTACATAAATTCGCAGCCTCAGATCGAAAGGCGACTCTAAAAAGTCGCACGATGATTAATGAGAAGCCAACATGCGAACGTGGTCGCAATCGTCCACGAAGATTTGAACGTAAAAATCGCAATCAGCCATTCGGGAGTATTGAATTATGAGCCTTTTCGAAGAACTCAAACGCAACATGACTCGCCGGTATTTCTTCTCACAGGGATCCAACCTGATGGGAACAGCCGCGCTGGCGTCATTGATGGGTGGACCTTCTCTGGCCGCTGACGGGACGATTCTGAGTGACGGTCAAATGACCGGTCACGCCGGAGCCGTACCGACTCACTTTCCAGGGAAAGCCAAACACGTCATCTATCTGCACATGGTCGGCGGACCCTCGCAGCTGGATTTGTATGACCACAAGCCTCAGATGGATGCGTGGTACGACAAGGATCTGCCGGAATCGATTCGCAACGGTCAGCGATTAACCACAATGACATCCGGACAGGCGCGCTTTCCGATTGCCCCGTCGAAGTTCAAGTTCGAACAGGCCGGGCAGTGCGGAATGTGGGTGACCGAGCTTTTGCCGTGGACGAAAAAAGTTGCCGACGATATGACTTTCGTTCGCAGTATGTATACGGAGGCGATCAATCACGAACCGGCCGTGAGTCTGCTGCAAACAGGCAATCAGGTCACCGGTCGCCCGTGTCTGGGGTCATGGATGTCGTATGGGCTGGGTTCGCTGAATGAGAACCTGCCGACGTTTGTGGTGATGGTGGCGCGTCCAACCAACACCGAACAGGTTCAGGCCATCTCTGCACGATTGTGGTCATCCGGCTATTTGCCAGGCGAGTATGCGGCCACATCATTCCGCAGTGCAGGGGATCCGATTCTGTTCATCAACAATCCCAAAGGTGTTCCTTCTGATGTTCGCCGAGCCACTCTGGACGGAATGAAACGCCTGAATGAACTGAACTACCAACAACTGGGTGATCCGGAAATTCAGACGCGCATTGAGCAGTATGAACTGGCTTTCCGTATGCAGTCGAGTGTTCCGGACCTGACCGATCTTGCGACGGAGCCGCAGTCAACGTTTGATCTGTATGGCGAAGAATCGAAGAAAGGAGGGACTCTGGCCAACACGATGCTGATGGCACGCCGCATGGTCGAACGCGGCGTTCGTTTCGTTCAGATCTATCACAATAACTGGGACACGCACGCCAACGCAGCTGGCCGACTTCCCGATCAGTGTCGTGACCTTGATCAGGCCACTTACGGTCTGATCACCGACCTGAAGCAGCGAGGCCTGTTTGAAGATACGCTGATCATCTGGGGCGGTGAATTTGGGCGTACGATTTATTCTCAGGGAGGACTGTCGAAAGAGAATTACGGTCGCGACCATCATCCGCGGTGCTTCACGATGTGGATGGCAGGCGGCGGATTCAAAGGCGGCACGATCTATGGGGAAACTGACGACTTCAGTTACAACATTGTTCGCGACCCTGTTCACATTCGTGACTTCCATGCCACAGTGCTGCATCAGCTGGGCTATGATCATCAGCGATTCAGTTTCAAATATCAGGGGCTCGATCAGCGTCTGACCGGCGTGCTTCCCGCAAAGGTGATCAACGAACTGATTACGTGATGGCTGGCGGCCGATGGCACTCACTTTGTGAGCCGCAAGGCGCTAGCCGCGGGTTGGTCGCCTACAAAACACCCGCGGCTAGCGCCTTGCGGCTCACGGTCAAACGACAAAGTGAGTACCATTGGGCTGGCGGCTCGCAGCTGGCTGACGCTGAATGGGTGACGCTGAATGGGTGACGCTGAATGGGTGACGCTGAATGGGTGACGGCCAACGCCGTTAAGCATTCGATAGCGTCAGAACCAGCGAATAGCCCCCTCATCCGGCCTATCGGCCACCTTCTCCCCCTTCCATGGGAGAAGGGACTTCGACAAAGCCGCGGAAAGCATGATAATAAATCCTTCACGGCGTTGGGTGACGACCAGACAAATCACGACGTGATAAACTCTTTCGCGAGCAGGATCGAAAGTTCGATCTGATCACTGCCTGGCTGTTGGCCGGCGTACTTAACCATGTCGGCCGCTTCCAGGAACTCGGCCAGACTCGCGGATCTTTCGACTGGAAAGATGTCGATCAGCCGCATCTCCTGCAGGAATTCTTCCGTCGTCTGTTCGGGGGCTCGCAGGCCGGTCTTTCCTTCGATGTAGACTCGGACGATTCCCGTCAGTCGCACATAAAACTCTTTGAACAGGCCTTGAGACGGCAGGTTTTCGGAAAGAAGTTGGGCCATCGTGATTTGAGCGATTTGTTCAGGAGTCTGCACGGGGATCGAAGCCACTTTGGAGGCACGCATGCGGCGGGCTCTCAACACCAACAGCAGCACGGCGACCGCCACAATCAGCAGGCCAGTCCACCAGAAGTTTTTCGATGAATCAAGCGGCTGCGGAGGAAGCATCGGCTCCAGATTGCCCAGGTCGGGGATCTGACCAGACAGCTCAGATGTGACTTTGATCTCAATCGGATCCGACTTAATAAACGTGGCCTTCCCCCGCGCTTCGGAGTCCTCACGATTGTCTGTGAACTCAATCGCAATGGAACGGACCAGATGCGTCCCGCTGTGAACCGGCTCCAGCTGATAATGAAAGATCCGAGACTGCTCGTCTGCTGGGTCTTTCGCCGTTGGATTTTTTTTCGATCGTTCGCGGTAGTCTCGCACCAGAAAGTCGCCGACGGCTTCGCCAAACGCGGGCGGTTTGATTTCGACCTGCGGCGGAGCAGTGACTTCCACATCCATTTCCACGAGGTCAGAAAGTCGAGGCTCCGCGGGCGTGATTGTCACGGTCAACCTGACCGGCCCCTTTTCGGACACTCGCTGCACAGAATCTGCATTCATTTCGCCGGATTGAGATGTCTCAGTGGATTGGCTGCAGCCGGAGATCAAAACAAGACATGCAACGGAAGCCGTGATTCTGCAGGAGAACGCGTTCATCGCTGGCGCTCCCGCATCCGAAAGAATTTCTGCAGGCTGTTGGCGTACGGCTGATCAGTCCGGATTTCAAGCCGATCCACGTTCGCGCGACGCAACCAGCCGGTGAGAGTTTTCTCGCGGTCGGCGGCCGCTTTGGCAAACAGCGCACGCACCTGCGGATGACGAGTATCCAGTTCGAGCAATTCGTCGGTTTCCGCATCGCGGAGAGTCAGAAAGCCAACATCCGGAAGAACAGATTCACGCGGATCCTGCAACGTCACAGCGATGCAGTCGTGCCGCTGATTGGCCACGGCCAGTGCCTTTGAACAATCGGGGCCCAGAAAATCGCTCATGACAAAGACGACACAGCGGCGCCGCTGCACGCGGGAAATGTATTCCAACGCTTTCGTTATGTCAGTCTCCGCCTTGATGGGCTCCGCGGCCAGCAGTTCACGAATCAGTCTCAGCACATTGCCGCGGCCTTTGCGAGGCGGAATGTATTTGACAACATCGTCAGCAAAGAACAGCAGGCCAACTTTGTCATTGTTCTTGAGCGATGTGAACATCAGCACGGCCGCCACTTCGACGGCGGTTTCCATTTTGCTCAGACGCTGCGAACCAAATGCGCCGGACGCAGAGATATCGACGGCCAGAAGAATTGTCAGTTCCCGCTCTTCGCAGAACGTTTTGACGTAGGGAGCTCCTGATCGCGCGGTGACGTTCCAGTCGATGCTGCGAATTTCGTCGCCCGGAATATATTCGCGGACCGAATCAAACTCCATCCCGCGACCTTTGAACGCGCTGAGATATTCACCAGCCAGCAGATCGTTCACCTGGCGGCGAGCCACGATCTGAATGCGGCGAACTTCCTTGAGAACTTCTTCCAGTTCACGAGCAGCCATGGGGAGTCGTTGAGTTGAGTTTGATGTCGTACAAACACAACTTAACCCTAACTTTAAAGGTTGACAAAGCACTATGGCACGGGCACAGATTCCAGAACCTTCCGCACGATATCATCGGACGTCATTTCTTCGGCCTCTGCTTCATACGTCAGAATGATGCGATGGCGCAGGATTTCGAAGGCAATATCCTTCACGTCCTGCGGAGTCACATAGCCACGGCCGGCAAGAAACGCGTTCGCTCGCGCGGCCAGACACAAGTTGATGGATGCTCGTGGAGAAGCGCCGCACTGGATCAGCGGCTTCAGTTCCTTCAGGCGAAAGTCTTCCGGCCGGCGAGTCGCGGCCACAACATCCAGAACATAATCCTTCACCTTGTCGTCCATGTAGATGGAAGAAACCGTCTGCTTGATTTCCACAAGCTGTGAAGGTTCAAGAACGGGATGAATCTCGCGACGGATATCGTCCAGCACGGCATCCACAACTTTGCGTTCCTCAGCCCTGGTCGGATAACCTACGACTACCTTCAGCATGAAACGATCGACCTGTGCTTCAGGCAGTGGATACGTTCCTTCCTGCTCGATCGGATTCTGAGTTGCCAGAACCAGAAACGGTTCTTCCAGCGGATAGGTCTCGTCCCCGATCGTGACCTGATGTTCCTGCATGGCTTCCAGCAGCGCCGACTGAACCTTTGACGGAGCTCGATTGATTTCATCCGCCAGAACAAGATTTGCAAAGATGGGGCCCTTGCGAGTCCCAAACGAACCTTCGCGAGGATTGTAAATCATCGTTCCGATCAGGTCCGCTGGCAGCAGGTCGGGCGTAAACTGGATGCGGCTGAATTTGCATCGAATCGCGCTGGCCAGAGCTTTGATGGCGGTCGTTTTTGCAAGCCCCGGCAGGCCTTCCAGCAGAACGTGTCCGCCAGTCAGCAGAGCAATCAGCAGGCGTGACAGCATCACGTCCTGGCCGACGAGCGCCTTGCGAACCTCCGCCCGCACGCGCTCAATCTGATCGGAATATTTCAGAACCTGTTCTTTAATCTTCTGGACGTCGACAGACATGGTTTTATGGTTACTTGTTCAGCAGGGAGCACCGGCTGGCTTGCGGACGGACTTCAGGCCAGCCGACAGTTTTCGGCCGACAGACTCATGGAGAGACCTGTTTCTTTACCCTCTTCCCACAATGGGAGCAAGTCAACGCGCGCCTGTTTCTCTTCGCGGGGTGGCACTCGCTCGCGGACGGGAGTACGATTGGCCGTTTGCCCGGGGCGAGACGGGGTGTTGATTTAATCACAACCTGAGCCGCAAATCGCTAGCCGCGGGTGTTTTCGTTGTGATTTTAAGACACTCACCCGCAGCTAGCGCTTTGCGGCTCACTAAATTAACAGCCCCGAAAACGGCCGGAACCCAAAAAACTGGCGTGAAACGAGGTCCGAATATCCGCGAGATCGTATTGCAGGCCTGGGCAATATATTATCCTTCGACTTTTCCGTAATTCTCCTTTTCCCTGGCATCAAGTTTCTGCATGTCTTCTCTAGACGAAATTTTGTCCATCTGCGAATCCCGAATCGGCTATCAGTTTCGTGATCGAACTCTTCTTCGACGTTGCCTGACACACAGTTCGTCGGCTGAAACGCGTCTGGATTCCAATGAGCGTCTGGAGTTTCTCGGCGACGCAGTACTCGGACTGATTATTTGTGAGCATCTGTTTCAGCTTTATCCCGACCAGCGCGAAGGCCAGCTGACTCAGATGAAGTCGTATCTGGTCAGCCGCCAGACCTGTGCGCGAGTGGCCCGACTTCTGGATCTGCAGGCGCTGATCCTTGTGGGACGAGGCCTGCAGAGTATTCCGGAATCGATCCTGTCGGCCGTTATTGAATCGCTGATTGCCGGTGTTTACTTTGATGGCGGCATTGAAGCGGCGCGACAGTTTATTCTGTACGGATTCCGCGAGGAACTGTCGTTGTGTCGTCCGGTCGACCTCGAAAACTTTAAGAGCCAGTTGCAGGAGTATACCCAGCGAGAACTCGGCAAGACTCCTGAATATCTGGTGGTGGAAGAAACCGGTCCGGATCACGCCCGCGAATTTGGCGTAGCGGCACGCGTCGGAAATTCTGTCTTCGACATTGGTCGCGGCAAGAGCAAGAAAGAGGCCGAGCAGCAGGCCGCCAGGAATGCGGTAATGTCACTGCGAGCGAACTCGGATGACGCCGACGAAGTGGTGATTGAAGTTCATGCCGGGTCCCGCGACGAGACCATCGTGATTGATGTTCTGTCCGTCATAACACTGGATGAAGGCGGGGCGACAGTCACATCATCAGAAGACATAGAGGAAGCATTTGGTGAGGGTGTGGCTGATTTTTCTTCAGCCCCCGACATTGTGTCGGTTCAACGCGACATTGTGTCGGTTCAAATTGTGATCACACCGCTGGAGCTCGACAGCAGTTTACAGTGGGGGCAGAAAGTAGAAGTCATGACGACGACAGAAACCGAGATTTTGCACCAGCCTGAATCCGCCGCATTGCGATTCCTTCCGGAGGGCCCGTATTCTCTGGACCACGATCGCATGAGCTGGGTCGGCATTCAACATGGTGCGGATTCCACAACAGGGTCGATTAATGTTCTGAACCTTTCCGACGGCACAAATCAGACGTTCGATCTGCCGGGCCGCCCGGGATTTGCATTTCCGACCGATAAGCCGGGCGTGTTTGTCGCCGGAGTGGAGCGCAGCGTCGGGCTGTTCAATACAGCGACCGCCCAGTGGAGTCCTTTCATTCAGGCGATTGAATCGACCGTCACGAACACCATCATCAATGACGCGGTTGTCTTCGAAGGCAATTTGATTTTTGGCTGCAAGGAGCTGGAATTCAAAACTCCCAAGGCCGGGTTATATCTGTGGCGACGCAGTGATCGGACCACCATTCAGCTGTGCAATGATCAGATCTGTTCAAACGGTAAAGCGATTGTTCGACATGTCGATGGCACTTTGACGCTGTTCGACATCGACTCCTGCAAAAAGCAGATTATTCGTCGCATACTGGATATCGAGCAGGGCACAGTCGGTCCAGTGGAAGTCGTTGTGGACCTTACTTTCGAGAACGTCTTTCCTGACGGCATGATTCTTACGCCCGACCAGAAGAGCCTGATTGTGGCCTTGTATGATCCGGGTGACCCGATCGCGGGAGCCGCGCGGCAGTATTCCATCGCCGACGGGAGGCTCGAAGCAGTGTGGACTTGCCCGGGATCGCCACGAGTCACATGTCCGCAGCTGATCAGGCACCAGGGACGTGTGCGACTGGTGCTGACATCCGCGGTGGAACACATGTCCGCCGAGCAACTTGCCTTGCATCGCAATGCCGGTTGTTTGTTTGTCGGCGACACCCCGTTTGATTCCATTGGCGACCAGCCTGTGTTCCCGTGCCCATAGAAACGTTTGTCAAAGCCGCTCTGAATATGCAGAGCTTATCAATTTGTCGGGAGTAGGAAACATGCGTCTTGAAGGTCACGGACAAAGCTCCAACGTAGAAGATCGTCGAGGACGCCGAGGCCCAGCAATGGCGGCTGGTGGTGGCGGTCTGTTACTGGTCGTGATGATGATCGTCATGAACATTATGGGCGTGGATCGCGACAAGCAGCAGGCGGCGATCGGGATTGCGAAAGCGATCCAG
>Ga0105052_10004635_pt1 | contig 15048 bp, 16 predicted proteins | sample FRY03_FD_78094 | JGI IMG/M metagenome (GOLD analysis project Ga0105052, IMG submission 78094) | Freshwater microbial communities from Lake Fryxell liftoff mats and glacier meltwater in Antarctica - FRY-03 | ecosystem: Environmental > Aquatic > Freshwater > Ice > Glacier meltwater ... | reverse complement strand
TTTAGGCAATACTCACCCTAGGCTAGTTAAAACCTAGAAGTGAGTACCTATATGTCGCTTGAGACGAGCCTTCGCTACATTTAGGGCGCAATTAAGAGTTATCCCTTGCACAGCATTAGTTACGATATAACCACCGCCTTCCTGCGTCTAATGCTCACAGCCCATTCATGTTTAACCCAAGGATATTAATCCAATGTGGGCTCATAGGCTGCCACTCATTACGCTTATCCGACAAGATTTAGGAAGTACCTACTTTTTTAAAGAGCTGTGAGACACATATTGGACACCTGCTCTACTTGCCGTAAAGCCAAGGTATTATCCAATAGTTGGAAAATGCCCTTGACTTTCATCGTCATTTAAGAGAGCATGAACCCACTTGCAGATGGATCTCGGGGTTTGCAATCTAGCGGCCCCTGCTCTCTTAAACTAATAAACTAATCTAAAACAAATACCCCCTTAAAACCTGGGCGATAAAAAACGCTGCATGTGTTTTAAACGCAGTTAATATATTTGTGCTGGTATTGTTTAATATGTTGAGTGTAGCTACACAGCCAATAATGCTTGCTAATTCTCTTTGTTGTGTTAAACTTTGCTTGTTAATGATTCAGTCCTACGTTGCAGCTCAGAACCGGTCTAAAAGTGTGCTGAGCTGCAAATTTAAAATATACCCCAACCCTAACCCCAAACCATAAAAAATGCTAGTCTAGATATTAAATATTTAATAATATAAGATCTGTTTCCGCTATAATTGGTGCGCCCGTAGGTGACGATTATGAAGCGGGGAGCAATTCCTATCTTTTAGGGTTTCCATTAACCAGGTTGCGTTTCATTTGTGAGTACCACATTAGCTTCCGGCAAAATGGGCATGGGATTTGTACGCAGGGTGATTGATCTGTTGGGTGTTCGGGACATGCGTCTATTGGTATGCAGCCTACCAAATATGGTTTTTCTTCTTCTTTCATTTTAAATACTTCCACAAATTAAAGCTTATGTTATCTGTCTGGACAAAAACGAATAACAGCTTAATGTAAATGATGCTATCGCTAGAACTATCACTGTAAAAAGCATCTTCTCAAAAACCTCAAGAATCTTATCTAAGATTCGGCTCATGTCGAATGCTCCATGTCTCAATAATTTTATTCAGGGATTAGTGCGCTTACTATGAAATCTTAACTGTAGTCAAAAAGGATTAGAATTGACGAGGACGTTCAGGGAGCTGCGCACTAAAGATTGGATTATAATTAAACCAAACCCATTAAGCAATAATAATAATAATTATATTATGATCTAGATCTATAGTTATTATTACTGAGCCATTTTTTTGTTAATAACTATAAAAACTTTAAACTAATAAATAGCTTGCATGATGTATAAACCTGGTGATTGACATGTATAAATGCTGTGTGTAACTTGTGCATAAGTTAAAAAAATAATTGTATAGAGGTTATTATATTAAAAATAAACAGTATATGCACAGGCTTGTGCACAGAGTTATGAACAGGGTGATTTAAGAGATGAAGTTATTTTTTGTCTTCTGATGAGTCATTTAAGATCATGGGTGAGAAGCAGAGAAACTTATTGTCTTGGGAAAGGTTTTCAACATCAATACCAGCAACCCCTATTTGTTTTACAGGGGCGAGTTTGTGTTCATCGAGGCGAATTGAGATTCCAATATTTCCATATTTTTTATAAATGCGTTCAGCTAAATCAATTAAGTCTTCGATCCTAAATATATTTTTTCCATCCATGAATTAATCCTATTTGAAACAAACTTGCTCTCCAAGGCACGCAAGTAATTGATATTCTAAATTGTTAGTTCTATCTTCAAGCATCTCGCAACGTATCTGCAAGTCCCTGATGGTCATAATGCTATATGTACCCATGCCCAGAGTTAAGATTAAAAATATGGCAATGATGATGAAATAATACTCTATGTCTTCCATGAATTAAGACGCTCCTCTATTAACCATTTTAAATGGTTTAATTCTTCCTGGGTGAACTCTTCTAATTCTTTAAGCTCAAAATATGAATCGTCTTTTTTGTTTGACAATATTCTTAGCCCAGCCACCTGCTTCCAGCTTGTATGAATATTTTGTGTGCAATTTCCTTTAAACATTAGTTTCCTCACGTAGTTCTTTAAGGGTTGTCAACAGCTTTGGCATTAAATTTTTAACATCACTTTTATTGTCGGCCATTAGCCCAAACTTTTGTTTAGATTTGGTGTCGATTATTTTTAGTTGATATTTAACGCGCTCATCTTCTGATGGAAGAAGTGATAGTTCAACGCCATCAACGTGTTCAGCGGTTATCAACTCGGATGCATACTTTAATAAATCTAGTCCCTTAAGTGCCATTATATTTCCTTATGTGTATTGCTGGTTGTGAATCATTATGCTATCTTATTATTGAGTGTTTGGCTAGACGGTCACCTAGTTAAGTTCTTATTTTTGTTTACCCGAACAAAGAGTATGTGATTTCGCAAACGATAGAAAAGTTAGGGAAGCCAAGATTAAAACCTTGGCTTTTCTTTTGTAAATGGAATTTATTATGAATTTATCGTTAATGGATGGGGCTTCAGACTTCACCAAATTATTAATCTATATTGCCTTTTTAGTAACTATCTTCACACTGATGGGTGTTGTACTAGTATCTTTCATATTTAATCGTAATGCTTTTTCAAGACAGGCTGAGATTGAGCGGTCGCATATTGAGGAAGTTAGGTTCTATCCTTTGTTTGAAGCGGATTATCATCCACCGGCAGAATAAGTTGTCATTACAAAATAGGTAATGTTAATCTCTCCGTCCCCCAGTTTTACATTGTAGATTCGCCATGTTTGATAGTTGTTCAACATTAGTATTTCGTGAGCTTCAAATAGACAGCCAAACTTTTTACCAATGGTTTAGAGAGGGCAATGATCATGAAGAGCGAATCGTACCGCTAGAACACCTCTATTCTGAGCAAGAGCATTGGGCGCTATATTATGAGTTGTTTACTTAGTAATATGGTCTTTGCGATTTGGTGCCTCCTCCACTTGTCTCCTCATCAAAGGTATTTACATCCAATGGGTTGCTCAAATAGCCGCTGTCACGCATTCTGAGTAACACCTGCGTCATTGTATCTACCAAGTCTCTGGACTCAGCGGCTGGGAATATGCTGGCTTGTGAGCACATTAAATCGGCATAGTCTCGTAGGCGCGTGAACTCAGGTGGCTTTGCAGGTAGCCAAACTTTACCAGCTTCTATTAAATGCGTAATTAATCGAACCCGCAATATCTTATCGCCATGCTTATCTGGATCGAACCTTGTTACAATCACACCGGCTTTATGTAAATCTTGAATTAAAGATATACCAGAAGACTTCGCTTCAATTAAAATTAAATCAGGGGTGTGTTGTCTATCAGGTGAGATTGGATCATTCAAATCATCATCTCTATAATCTTGAGCCATACGCTGTGCCATTTGGCGTAGCTCAGGATATTCTAATTTACCGCGCCATAGGCTTAACAAGATAATGTTCATTCGATTTTCATCATCGAGAAATAGCCCCCAAGTTGTACATGCTGAATAGCAGTTACTATCTTTAGCACCAAGGGCTGTATCCCAACTTTGAATTGTGTGTTCAATCTTTGGAGGCTTTGCATACTTCCACCATTTGAACCAGTGCTTCTTTATAATACCGCCAGACTCAGGAGCTGGGCGCTGCTGTAGCTGTCCAGCTATACGATATTGAGAGCCTAAGCTTTGTTTTAACTGCGCAAGCTCTACATGCCCAATTCGTTCAGGCCATAATAGTTCGCCTTCCTTCTCGCGTGGATCTTCCCAGATTTTTCCATTAGTGGATGGCAGTATAATTGTTTTAGCTCGGCGATTGGTTTCTAACTCCATCGGCAGGATTAATCTTGTCCATGAATTATTATCATCATTTCCAATAATGTGTCCTGTTATATCTTTCTCATGTATGCGCTGCTGCACTACAATCTTGCAATCTCGTTTTGGATTGTTCATACGAGTAGACCATACTTGGTCCCACCATGTATTACGACTTTCTCTGATTAAATCAGATTCGGTATCTTTAGCATTATTTGGATCATCTGCCACCAATATAGATCCACCTTCACCAGTAGCTGATGAATTCTGGGATGTACATTGTCGGTATCCTGATTGATCGTTATCAAATTTAACTTTAGAGTTTTGATCTGAAAGTAAGTAAAACTTTTCCTTCCATCTAAGCTGATACCAGTCAGATTCTATAACACGCCTACAGCGCGTACTATCTCTAGTGGATAAACTATGGGCATAAGAGGTGTATAAAAATCTTTCCTCTGGGTGGTCTAGCCAGACCCATGCTGGGAACAAGACCGATAGCAAAGTGCTATTATGAACGATTATATCATTTGCTGTAAATGTATGATCATCGTCTACCTCAAGACAATAGCATTCTTCAAGTCCATTAGGTTCAATACTTATAATTGGATCAGGCAAAATATCCATATCAAATTTTTGTCTAATAAATCTATTATCTAAAAAATCTTTATATTTTGCATGGATAACAGGTATTAATTTTTGAAATGCAGATAGATCATCTTGCGAGCTTAATTCAAGCATGTAGCTAACGTAACTATCTCCTTGCTTTTTTGTTTTTATTTTCTGTATTTTTTTTCTAATTCTAGATCTGAGTCCTAATCTTTGAAATAAATGTTGCACATCTACTAATAGCTCACGATTAACCGAGGTTGCGCTTACTGCGGAATCTCTCCTGTCTCTTCCTTTCTTGCTAAAAGTTCCATCACATGCAAAATATGCTCCGATAAAATTTCTTATCGTTAAGAAATCACCTTCCATTATGCATTTTGGCACACGTTTCGTATAAGAATTTTTCCCATGAATATTATGTCTTCTTGCCCAATCTCTAGGATAATTAATCCCACGACTAATATTTAGCCTGGTTGTATTGATGTTATGATGAGCGGGTCTTTTACTTAACTGATACCGTTGGCGCTTAACGGTGAACCCTAAAACATCACAACAATGTTCTATGTCTTTCATTTCTAACTCGTCACATGCTGTAATATTTAATGCTGAACTCACAAGGCATCCATCACCAACAAAATAACCTAAAAGACGCGCTTCTTCTTCTTGTATTGGTATGCCAAAATCTTTCTTAACTTTGGGGGAGCCTAACACATCATCTATTTGCAAATCTTTTGCTTCAACCCATCCGTTAGCAGTAAGAAAAGGATGATCTAAAGCGGTTATAACTTCTCGACCCAAATGAGTCGTGATTTTTAAGGTTTCCAATTCGCCTTGATGAAATTTATTATTGACTCTTTTAAATCTACCTTTATGCGTTAAGATCTTATTGCCAATCTTAATGTCTTTTATTTTGACTCGCTCGCCATTATTTTTCAACACCAAAGTGTCTTGAGCAACTGGCTTGCTACATCTTGGTGGGAGATTTATTAGCAAGAATCTAATCTCACGCCTCACTAATGCTTCAAGGTGCTCACATATAACGGCAATATGCCAACCATCTATGAAAGGATTGTTCCCTTCGACTAGTGGCCAAGCTTGTCTAACAAACTCATGGAAAGAATTCTCTGCTCTTCTGCGTGAGAGCATCTCTTCCATAGCTATTCTTTTTGATGCAAGTTTCGCAGCTTCCATACCGCTTGTTGACATTAAGATATCCTATCTAAGACCATCCCTACAGAATCTATATGGTTGAGTTTTATTATCTTACAATTGCGTGACATGAACTTACTAATTAGCGGAGTTGGGGTAAAGTCTTCTGTTAGCTTAACTATCACAGTGATGAAGTACATATTTTCATTAACTCGTTCAAAGGGCTGGAATACCGAGTTATTATTTTTGGTTTGAACGTGAATGAATATGCGCTTGTTTAATAAATAACAATTTTTAACTTGGTCTACTATTATAAAATCATCATTGTGATCTGCCAAATATTCATTAAAAGCATTTAATAGCTCTTCATCATACAATGCTCTTTTAGCTTGCTCTTTCGCTCTGATGACTCGAATATATGACGCGCTATCTAGCATCTCCAAGACTTCTAAGGCCATGCCCTCGCTTAATTCTTCCATCTCGATAATCATGTTCTCTTTACAGTATTCTTGGAAACCGGATTTTTTACGAGGAAAGTTTTTTAATAAATCTTTTAATGCTGAAATGGTGATGTCACAAACTGCTTCATTGCTCATGTCTTTTATCCTTAAAATGTTGCATTTAATGTAAAGATTAATTTAATCATAGTCAAATGCAATTATGTTCGGTATACTATATAATTCAATTACATAGGGGGACATAATTGTGGGCTTGATGCAATCTAACGATCCGAGGGCTATTCGTGCGCAGACTGAACATGCGCAAAAAATGTATGATAATTCGATATCTAGGAACACCAGGCTCAATTATAAGTCGGATTTGAATAAGTTTCGGGGTATGGGTTATGAGCTTCCGGCATCCCCCAGGGATATTGTCAGGTATCTTTCTGAGGTTTCCAAGGAGTATAACCCAAACACTATTGCGCGTCATTTGAAGGCGTTGCGCTTTTACCATCGGATAAATAATTTTGTAGATCCAACTGATGATGAAATGGTTAAGCGTATCTTCAAGGGGATCAAGAATACTTATAGTACGCCGTTAAAAAAAGCCAAGGCTTTGACTGTTGATGACATGAAAAAGATTGATGCATATTACAGCACTGTAGACACTTTAACTGCGCAGAGAAACAATGTTCTTTTGCAGATTGGTTTCTTTGGGGCATTTAGGCGTAGTGAGTTGGTAAGCATAAGATTAGACCATCTGACCTTTACCAAAGATGGGGTTGAGATATTAATACCGCGCTCTAAGACCGACCAAGAAGGTAAGGGGCAGGTATGCGCTATCCCTTTTATGAAGAATGGGTTATGTCCGGTCGTGATTTTAAAGGCTTGGATTAAGGAGGTCGATCTAAAAACTGGGTTTTTATTTCCACCATTATCTTCTGGGGGTAAAATTTTGACTACTATAAAGCCTGTTAATATTGATGTTTTATATCTTGCTATCAAGGCTGTGGCATTGGCGTGTGACTTCCCAGATGCTGAAAGATATAGCGGCCATAGCTTGAGGCGTGGTTTTGCAACTGAAGCTGCAAAGCGAGGAGCTTCTATGAGCGCGATTATGAAACATGGTCGCTGGCAAGACATTGGCACTGTAAACGGTTATATTGAAGAGGCTACTAAATTTGTAGATAATGCTGCGTCAGTTTTAGATATGGAATATACTAGCAAGTAGTTGGGGCAAGCTGTTCGGCTTATCTGAATGGCTTGTTATTGTCAAGGAGATGCCCTAAACTAATGTCACTGACTCAAAGGAATGCACATGGCAAATGGATCGCCATTTTATAATTTAGACAATCAAGAGGGGAATAACGATGATTCTTCATCAAATTCTTACCTTCCTGATTTAGTTCCATTTGAAGAACTAGAGGACGGCTCACAAGTTTTCGATGTCGAAGGCGCTGGTGACCCTGAAGAATTTTTAGAGCCAGAAGTTCCTCCTGCATTTGACAGAAATCTTTGTGACGAATTAGATGATAAAGTTAAAGATGATTTAGCTTCTGATTTGCTGGAAAAAATTAAAGATGACTTGGTTGCACGCGAAGGCTGGGAAAAAGCTGTAAAGCTTGGCATGAAGTACCTAGGCATCAAAGTTGAAGAGAGTCGCAACTATCCATTTATGAATGCATGTTCTGCATTTGACTCCACTCTATCCAAGGCATTATTTAGATTTTGGGCAACCGCGAGAGCTGAGTTGCTGCCATCTGAGGGTCCAGCACGTTCACAAATTATTGGGCGTAAGACACCGGAAGCTGAAGATCAAGGTGAGCGTTTAAAAGCTTGGATGAATTATTATTTAACTAAGGTAGACAAGGATTATTATCCTGACACTATCCGAATGTTATTGTATGTAGGGCTAGCTGGGTCAGCATATAAGAAAGTATATCAATCGCCCTTAACTCGCAGACCTATTTCAAGATTTATAGACCCACAAGACTTTATTCCAGATCCAGAAGCATCAAGTATATTCTCTGCATCTCGTTTAAGTCATAGAATGTATAAAACCAAAAAAGAATTAATGCTTTTAATGTTAAAAGGTTTTTATACAGACATAGATATTAATAAAGTATCTGGTGAAGACCAAGGTGAAGAAGATGAGGTTGATGTAGCTGTTCGTGAAAACGAAGGTGTATCTGTTGCCTCACTGGATAACAAAAAGAAATTAAAACTATATGAAACTCATGTTGACGTAGACTTAGAAGGTTTCGAGCATACAGATGAAGAAGGTAATCCTACTGGAATGCCCCTCCCCTATATCGTTACTATATTAGAGTGTGAAAATAAAGTAATAAGTGTTCGCCGTAACTGGGAACAAAGTGATGATACATTCGAGCGTATTCAATGTTTCATTAAGTATGACTTGCTACCAGGCTTTGGTTTCTACGGCATAGGTTATGCGCAATTACTAGGCTCTAACGCAATTGCATTAACTGCTGTGTTGCGACAACTAATAGATGCTGGCTGCCTAAAAAACTTCCCAGGAGGATTGAGGGTAAAAGGTCTACGCATACAAGAAAACGATTTAAACATTGGCCCGTCAGAGTTTAGAGAAATCGAAACTGGTGGATTGCCGATTAAAGATGCAATCATGACGATGCCATACAATGAGCCATCGGTTGTATTAAAAGATTTACGTGAAGGGTTAAAAGCCGACACTGAAGAGTTAGCAGCAACTTCTGACTTGAAGATTGCTGACATGAATGGTGAGACTCCTGTTGGCACAACTATGGCCATGCTGGAAGTTCAAACTAAAGTTCAGTCTTCAGTTATGCGCTCCTTACACATGTCATTAAGTGATGAGCTAGAGTTATTATATAATTTATTTGCGCAAGGGTTGGAAGATGATCCAGGAGTATTAAAAATACCTGGAATGTCGCACTTTATTAAGCGTGAAGATTTTACAGATGACATTAGAATAGTTCCAGTTTCAGATCCAAATCTAACGACTAATACTCAAAGAATGATGCACGCAGAAGCAATATTAAGGTTGGCGCAAAGCAATCCTGAATTGCACAATCTAAGAAATGCATATTTTAGAATGTATCAGTCAATGAATGTTGAAGACATTGAAGCATTATTACCGTTGCCGGAAAATACTCTGCCGTTAGATCCAATTAGCGAGAATAAGAATGCAATGGAAGGCAAGCCATTAAAGGCTGCTGTATGGCAAGACCATAATGCCCACATTGCTGTGCATGAAGCATTTAGTTTAGAGAACCCTGACATAGAGGCGTTGAAAGCGCACATTCATGAACATCGTGCAATGCAATATGGTTTAGAGATGGAGAATGCATTAGGATTCCAATTGCCACCACTAGATCAGATTCAAGACCCACAAATTCAAAATGCTATTGCATTACAAGCAGCACAAATTGCAATGCAGCAACAGCAAGATGCTCAAGCTCAGAATCCTGAACCGTTAGATCCAGTATTGGTGATGATGGAAGAAGTTAAGCAAAAAGATAGAGCTGCTCAGTTGAAGAACGAAGAAGCTCAAGAGCGTAATAGATTAGAAGCTATGAAAGCTCAATTGCGTTTTGAAACTGATAAGCGTAAAGCTGAGGCAGACCTGGAAATTGCTGAAGAAAGGAACGAGACTGAGCAGATGAAGATTGAAGCAGACTTGGCTATTGCAGAAGAAAAGTCTGAAGTAGATTTAGAGGTGGCGCAACTTCGCGCAAGGGAAGCCGCACAAAGGGCTAGTGCTAAGAAACAACAGGGAGATTAATATGGAATACAAAGCTGGTTTTCAAGGTAAAGACGCAATGCGTGCGAAAGCTGAGAAATTGATGGGCAAAGTTGCAAGTGCTTCTTTAAAAGAAAAGATGCCATCTTCAGCAGTGGGCAAAGAAAAGCCACGTCCTTATGCGGCTGGTGGTTTGGTTAAAGGTGCTAAGAATCCTAATGCTGAAATGTCATTAGCATCTCGTGATAAAGCTCCTATGAAAAAAGGTGGCTGCGTTAAGATGGCGGCAGGTGGAGTTGGCAAAATACGCCATGACCAAGCGACTCCAGCAGGTAAACCAATTAAAAAGAGATAAAAAATGGCAGAGCAGTTTTGCGCCAGTTATTATCAAGCATTAAGAAAGAGGATAGAAGAAGTCTCCCATCCTCTTTTGCATCATGGTTGTAATACGTTTGATCATTATAAGCATGTTAGCGGCATAAAGATCGGGCTTGAAGAAGCCTATGAAATTGCGCAACAAGTTTATAAAAAGTTGTATGAGCAAGAAGTTTTATTTAAGAGCGGAGAAGCAGCAGATGAGTCAAGCAGAGATGATCGAGAGTTTTACTAACATAGAACCTGAAAATAATGTGTACGATATTCCTGATGCCAGGAAAAAGGTTGAGGATTTCTTGGGGTGCCCCCCACCTAGAAAAACATGTGGTTTTCAAATATTGGTAGCTTTATATACAACTGGCGGCAAACTAAAAAATGCTGACGGTTCTGCAAGCCTTATTGAAGCGCCAGACACAATTTCAAGCCAAGATAGATTTAGATCTTGTACTGGCATGGTTGTGCAGATGGGGCCAATGGCATACAAGGGTACAAAGTTTGCAGACACAGGTGCTTGGTGCAGAGTTGGCGATTGGGTAGTAATTGGCCGTCATGATGGAATGCAACTTGATTATCGTGGTCGACCAGTTATGCTAATAAATGATGATAAAATTGGGATGGTCATTGACAATCCATCATACGCTAAAAGAGGTTCTTACTAAGTTTTAACAGGGATTTTCAACAGGGATGTTTTTTTATGGTAGATGAAGACAATATAGTTGCGCCTCCAGGTGGACATGATCAAGAGTCCGAAATTGAGATTGTTGATGAAGAATTAGAGCAGGGTGAGAATTCTGCCGAAGATTCTTATGATGTTGAAGGAGATGAAGTCAAACAAGTAGAAGAGTCTCCAGATACTACTGACGATGAACAAGAAGAAGAAAAAGAAGAGGAAGATAAGCCTGAGAAGAAAGAAAAGAAGAAAAATAAATTATCTTTAAAGACAGAGTTTAATCGTGTTCAGCGTGAAAAGTATCAAGCGCAGAATGAAGTTGAACAATTAAGAAAAGAGAATTTAAGATTGCAGCAGTTGGCTTTACAAAGCAATGAAGCAGCTACATCTTATTATGAAAAGTCTATTCAATACAAAATTGACCAAGCTAAAAGTTTAAAGAAAGAAGCTTATGAAACTGCTGACACCGATGCTTTATTAAAAGCCGATGAAGCACTAGCTGAAGCTTATAATCAGAAGTCTGAAAATGACAGATGGAAAGCTCAGCAAAGTTACTACAAGTCTCAGCAAGAGCAAGATAAACAAAGTCAAGAACGTCAGCCGCAACAAACTCAACAGCAAGAGCAGTTTGAAGTTAATGATGAGACTCGTGAATGGTTATCAAGCAACTCATGGATAAACGGAAACTCTCCTGATTATGACCCAGAAATGGCAGCAGATGTTCAGGACTATTCCGCAATACTAGAGCGTAAGTTTGTGAGGGAAGGTCGTGAAGATCGAGTTTTTGGTCAGGATTATTATAATGCTTTAGATAAATATATATCTGAAAATTATGGTGAGCCAGAACCAGAAGAGCCGGTGCGTCAAAAATCCAATGGAAGGGTGAATATAAATATGAAAAACATTAGACAAAGTGTAGCTCCAGTTTCCTCATCTAAAGGAATGGCTGTTCCACAGAATCCAAACAGAGTAGTTTTAACTGCAAAAGAACGAGAGTTTGCAAAATTAATGGGGCAGACTCCAGAGACTTATGCAAAACATAAGTTGGAAATTCAAAAGTCTAACCGTTATGGATATGAAAATTACAAGCGTTAATAGTTAAGGAGAACATATGAGCACTGCTAAAAAAGAAGTGGCACCTACTTCAAATGCCGATCAACTTAGATCTGGTCGCATATCGGAAGATAGATATTTTGATATGAGAGATGACGAAATAACAAAAATGTTGCAGATGGGTTTTGCTGATCCTCTTCACATTGATAGAATTCCGGAAGGTTGGCAATACCATTGGGCGCGTGACAGTTTTCACGGCGAAGTAGATACAGCTCGGATGACTCAGCTACAAAAGCGTGGTTGGACTCCAGTCACAGCTGAAGAAAGACTTGATTTAGTTAATGCAACTTTTGATGGTCGTGAGAGTCCGTTAAAGGGCTACATACATTACAAAGGTTTAGTTCTAGTTAAAAGACCTACAAGATTCGGTGAGATTGAAAGGGAGATGGAGCATAAAGCATCTCATGAAAGTATGATTTCATTACCTGTTCACCAAGACATGAACTCAAACGCTGCTCGTGAGTCAGGTTGGCAAACAAAAGTTTATCAAAATGAAACTTCTGTTATGAAAACTAAGACAACATCGTTCAAAGATTAGCTGTTGTTTGACAAACTGAATTTGCTCACTTAAGCTGTTAGCAGCTGGATAGCAATTTCCAGCCTACTAATTGCTAGAGGGGGCCATACTCTTTAATTTGGTCGAGACTTATTAATCTCTGCATTTTTGCAAATATTTGGGGGGACCGCCCCGTGATACGGTCGAAGGGAAACTTTCAAAATATTTTGTAAACATAAATGGAGAGAGAAATGAGTTACGGCACAAATGCGCCTCAAGGTTTACAACCTCGTAAACATCAAAACGGTTCTACATGGAATGGACAATTAAGTCCCTATGCAATTTCCAATGCATACGCCACAAGTTTATTCAAAGGTGATCCAGTAACACTTGGAAGTGGTTACTTAGCAATCGGCGTAGCCGGTAGTGCGGTCATCGGTGTGTTCTGGGGATGCAAATATCAAAACGCTGCACAAACCTTTATATTTTCACCTTACTGGCCAGCAAGCACAGCAACATTAGCGTCAGCTGGAGCTGAAGCATATGTAGTTGATGACCCAACCGTTCTTTATGACATACAAACTGATGGCGCTGTTGCTGGAGATGCATTCAATCAAGCCGACATCGGCAGCAATGCTAACTTTATTGCTGGTGCTGGATCTACTATTACCGGTCAATCAGCCTATGCATTAGATAGCACTACGATGGCAACTGGTAACGCTACTCGCAATTTAAAAATTGTTGAGTTGGTTCCACAACCAGGCAACGTATTTGGGCTTCCATATAACAATGCGTATGTGAAGATTAACAACCATGTCTACGAAGGTGGCACTGGTACAGTTGGCGTTTAAGCTGAGATAAATAGGGAGATTTAGAGAATGGCAATTAATTTAGCAGATGAAGCACAACTGTTACGTCCAGGGCTAGCGGCTGTGTTCGGTGATTATGCAAAGTATCCGGCTCAGTGGCCAGAAATATTTGAAACACATAAATCAGATAAAAGCGTTGAAATTGAAGTTGAAATGAAGTTCCTCGGACTTGCACAATTACGTGCTGAAGGCGCTGCAACTGTGATGAATGACATGGGTCAACGTATTGTTACTAACTATAACCATAAAGCCGTTGCTTTAGGTTTTGTTATAACTAGAATGGCGATGCTTGACAATTTGTATAAAAACAGATTCCCAATGATGGCTAATGCATTGAAAGCATCACTTGCACAAACAAAAGAAGTGCTTGGTGCATCCGTATTAAACAACGGATTTAACGCAGCATTTCCTATAGGTGATGGTCAAGCATTGTTCTCAACTGCACATCCAATTGATGGTGGCACTTACGCTAACACTCCAGCTGTGACTTCAGATTTAAATGAAGCATCATTGGAGCAAGCGATAATTGGTGTACAACAATTTAGAGATCAAGCAGGTTTAATCGTAATGACAAAACCTCGCAAACTAATTGTTGGCGTACAAAACCAATTTGTTGCGGACCGTTTGTTAGAGTCAGCGTTTCGTGTAAACACTGCTAACAACGACATCAATGCTGTGTACAACACTGCAAGCATGCCGATGGGTTATCGTACCAATCAATTCGTTACGCAAGTGTCAGGCGGGAATGCTTGGTATCTTTTAACGGATGCACAAGATGGGTTTAAGCATTACGTTCGTGAGACTGCTGAAACTGACGTATACGCCGATTTTTCCACAGATAATTTACAGTGTAAAGCGATGGAACGTTATTCATTTGGCGTGTCAAATCCAAGAGCTGCATGGGGCAATCACGGTTAATTTAAAGGAAAAAATATCATGGCTTTTAGTTCTCCGTTAAGTCCTCAGCCACCTTCTCTGTTTACCTATTTAGGGCAAGCAGAGACTGGCGGTCCAATTATCGGTGGTGTGCTTGTAGGAGATTACGTTAATGACTCTGCACAAACACCTGCTGGCAGTGCTTATAACATTCCAACTGTAACCAAAGTTTCTGGAGTTCCTGTAAGTGCGCAATTAGAGTTGCAATCAACTACAGGTTCTTTGTTGATAATGCGAATGACAACTACACAACGTAATGCTTTGGTTACAGTTGTAGATGGCATGATGATTTTCAACTCAACCACATCAACTTTCCAGTTCTACCAGGGAGCTGCATGGGTAGCTTTGAGTGCAGGAGCTGGTGGAGTAACTGGTCCTGGAGCATCTACTAATACAGCTATTGCACTTTGGGATGGCGTTGGTGGCACCGCAATAATAAACAGCGTTGTTTTAGTGAGCGCATTAGGCGCGGTCACTGGAATAACTACATTAACTGCAAGTGGCATAATAACATCAACAGCTGGCGCTTTAGTAAGTGGTGCTACTGCTGGTGGATTCTCTGGTAAAGTCACAGCATTTCCAACTACCGCAGCATCTGGTTCGTTAAACCTTTTAGCCGCAGACAATGCGGGAGATGACGCTGTTACAATTAGTAACGCATCTCATGGTCAGGCTTCTGTTTATAGCATTCCTGATGTTGGAGCTGCCACTGGTCAATTTAACGTGGTAACTGGTGCATTAGTTAGCGGTAATGTAATGGTTGCAGATGGTACTGCTGGCGTATT
>Ga0105052_10004634_pt1 | contig 15051 bp, 13 predicted proteins | sample FRY03_FD_78094 | JGI IMG/M metagenome (GOLD analysis project Ga0105052, IMG submission 78094) | Freshwater microbial communities from Lake Fryxell liftoff mats and glacier meltwater in Antarctica - FRY-03 | ecosystem: Environmental > Aquatic > Freshwater > Ice > Glacier meltwater ... | reverse complement strand
GATCCTCGCGCCAGGCATCAAAGAAATGTTCTGCGTCGTAGATCACGCGCTTGCCGAGGCCCGTCAGGTGGGCCACCGAGTCCTCGATCATCGAGAGGTTCTCCTCCGGCGACACCTTCGTCACCTTCTCGAGGTGGAGCGACCAGGTCTTTCCGACCAGCGTGACCACCGGTGCGAAACATTCGGCCAGCAGGCGCAGGGCTTCGTCCTGGTCGGCCTCAACCCCTCTACGTCTGGTCATGCCGAAGGCGCAGATCTCGGCCCGCTCCAGCTTCTCGTCGGCGAGCAGGGAGAAGAGCTCGGCCTCCTTCGGGTTCGACGCCGGGAAACCGGCCTCGATGTAATGGACGCCCAGCCGGTCGAGGGCGTGGACCACGCGCACCTTTTCGGCGGCTGAAAGAGACATGCCCTGACCCTGCATTCCGTCTCTGAGGGTCGTGTCGTAAAGCTTCACCTGTTCCATCGCTGCTGTCCTTTCAGAAAATCGAATCCCGGGCCGGAGTCAGGCCCCGGCAGAGCCGGACGCGGCATCGACCGCGTTGCTGCGGGCTGTCAGCCCACAGCACCCGTAATTCGGGCGAACAGCTTGATTTCCACAAGGTGGCGAAGCATCAGTTCTCGACTTTACTCGGTTCGGCGGCCGGCTCGGACTCGCCGACCAGGTCGAGCCACTCGTGGTACTCGGGTGCGCGTCCGTAGATCGCGTCCTCATAGCGGGACTGAACCAGCTTGGTGACTTCGCCCGGCTCGCCGAGCGGATGGTCGTCCACTTCGCGAACCGGAACGACCTCGGCGGCGGTTCCGCACATGAAGATCTCGTCTGCGTTGTAGAGCTCCGCACGGGCGATGTCACGCTCGATCACGGAGTAACCGTTGTCTTCGAGGATCTGCATCACGGACTTGCGGGTGATCCCGTCGAGGATCGAAGCGACCTGTGGAGGTGTGGAAACTTTGCCGTTCTTGACGAGGAAGATGTTCTCTCCCGAGCCCTCGGAGACGAAGCCGCGCTCGTCGAGCAGGATCGCCTCTTCGTAGCCTGCGTTGGCCGACTCGGTCTTGGCGAGGATCGAGTTGAGGTACTGGCCGGAGGCCTTGGCGTGCGGGATCAGGCCGGACGAAGAGATCCGGCGCCAGGATGAGACCTTGGCCCTGATCCCGTTCTCCTTGCCGGCTTCGCCGAGGTAGGCGCCCCACGGCCAGACGGCGATCACCAGTTCCACGGGTGCAGTTTTCGCGTAGAGGCCCATCTCTCCGTAACCCCTGAAGGCAAGCGGACGTATGTAGCAATCGCGCAGTCCGTTCCTGCGGATCAGCTCACGCACTGCTTCCGCGATTTCGTCATTCGAAAACGGCAGATCCAGGAAGTACATGCGGGCCGAGTCGGAAAGCCGCTCAAGATGCTCGCGGTGGCGGAAAACCGCCGGTCCCTTCTCGCCGTCATAACAGCGGATACCTTCGAAAACGCCGGTTCCGTAGTGGAGGCCGTGGCTCAGGACATGGACCCGGGCCTCGTCCCAGGGGACGAACTTGCCGCTCTGCCATATGAACTCAGCCTTTTCCACTTACTTCTCCTTCGTCGATTCCGGTTGAAGCATCGTACGCGGGTCGCCATGAGCGCACCGCTTCACCTTACCCGCCCCGGTCAACCCGACCCGCCGAACCGAAACGCGGGCAGAGACCCTGCGCCGCCGCGCGGCCTCAATCCAGCTCGGCCAGAACGGCTCCGGTCACTTCTACGGTGCCGGCCTCCCTTTCGTCGTCCGAGCCAGAGAAGAGGTCGGGCGTGCGCAGGCCGGAGGCGAGGACTGCGTCAACTGCAGCTTCGATCCGGGCCGCCTCTCCGGCCATGGCCAATCCGTATCGCAGCATCATCGCCGCCGAAAGCATGGTCGCCAAAGGGTTCGCGACGCCCTCACCGGCGATGTCCGGGGCCGAGCCGTGGACCGGTTCGAACAGTCCGGGCTCACCCTCGGTGCCGATGCTTGCCGAAGGAAGCATGCCGAGCGAGCCCGTCAGCATCGCCGCTTCGTCGCTGAGGATGTCGCCGAACAGGTTTTCGGTGACGATCACGTCAAAGTCGGTCGGCCTCGAAACCAGCTGCATGGCGGTGTTGTCGACCAGCATGTGGTCGAGTTCCACGTCCGGGTAATCCTCTGCCACCACCTTGACGGTCTCCCGCCAGAGCCGCGAGGACTCGAGCACGTTGGCCTTGTCGACCGAGGTCACGCGTGGCCCCGCTTCGCGACCGACGGCCCGCTGCCGGGCTGCCTCGAACGCAACCCGGGTGATGCGCTGGATCTCGGGAACCGAATAGGCACATTCGTCGTAGGCAGTGCCACCGTTGTCGTCGCGACGGCCGCTGTTGCCGAAGTAGATGCCCCCGGTGAGCTCACGCACGACCAGCAGGTCGGTACCGGCGATGCGTTCCTCCTTGAGCGGGCTGGATCCGATCAGCGCCGGCGCTGGCTTCACCGGACGCAGGTTCGCGTAGAGGCCGAGCGCCTTGCGGATCCCCAGCAGGCCCTGCTCCGGCCGCGGTGCCTGAGCATCCCTGGCAACGGCTTCGTCCCATTTCGGACCTCCGACCGCACCCAGCAGAACCGCCTCTGACGCACGGCAGGCCTCGATGACATCATCGCTCAGGGCCGTCCCGTTCTCATCGATCGAAATCCCGCCGATCAGGTGCTCTTCGTAATCGAAAGAGGCGACCCGGTCAAGCACCTTTCGGGTGGCAGCGACAATCTCCGGTCCGATTCCGTCTCCAGCCAGGACAACGATCTTGCGTGTTTCACTCAACTTTTTGAATCTCCTCGGTTCTGGCCGCGGTCAGACCGCTCGGCCACGATGTTCAATCGAACGTACTGAAAGGTTTCCGGGTCGAGCAACTCCCTGACCGGCGCAAGACCGGAAGCCTGAAGAAACGCGCGTGGCTCGTCCGGGCTGGCCGTCTGCTCTTCGAGCCAGCACTCGGCGCTGCTGAAGCCGGCCGCCAGAAGCCGGGCCTCGGTTTCCTCTGGTCCGGCGAAGTTCCAGGTGCAGCAGCCGGCGTCGAGAACGGTTTCGGCGTCCCGGTCTGACGGTGTGGACGGCCCGGAGTTCACGGCAGATCTGTGGTTACCGGTCCATAGTTGCCGCCGGGGCCGGCCTCGAAGGCCGCGATCTCGTCTTCGACCTGAAGGGTCAACGCGATGTCATCGAGACCACCGAGCAGACGCCGCTTGATCTCCGGGTCGAACTCGAAAGCCGCCTCGCCACCGTCCCAGGAGACCTTCTGATTCTCGAGGTCGATCCGGCCTGAACCGGCCGCGGCCAGCGCCTCGCACTCGCCTTCCTCCAGCACCACCGGCAAGAAGCCGTTCTTGGTGCAGTTGGAGAAGAAGATGTCCGAAAAGGAAGGCGCGACCACCGCGTCAAAGCCGAACTGATCAAGCGCCCAGACCGCGTGTTCGCGGGAGGACCCTGAGCCGAAGTTACGGCCGGACACCAGGATCGGATTGGGCTCAAGTTCGATCTCGCCATCCCGGATCCAGTCGTAGAACAGGAACTCGCCGAAACCGGTCCGCTCGACCCTCTTCAGGAACTGCTTGGGGATGATCTGGCCGGCGTCGACATCGCTGCGGTCGAGCATCGATACCGGTCCTTCGATGATGTTTATCGCTTCCATTCTGGCTCTCTGCTTTCGTTCTCTTTGGTTTAGGCGCCCGGACGAAGCCGGTTCAGTTCCAGCTTCTGATATCGACGAAATGGCCTTCGATCGCTGCTGCGGTCGCCATCGTCGGGCTGACCAGATGGGTTCTGCCGCCCTTGCCCTGGCGGCCCTCGAAGTTCCGGTTCGAAGTCGAAGCGCAACGCTCGCCGTCGATCAGGATGTCGGGGTTCATTCCGAGGCACATCGAACAGCCGGCACCGCGCCACTCGAAACCTGCCTCTTCAAAGAGCCGGTCAAGGCCTTCTTCTTCGGCCTGGCTCTTGACCATTGCCGAGCCCGGCACAACCATCGCCCGGATCGAGTCGGCGACCCTGCGGCCCTTGATCGCCGCCGCTGCCTCGCGCAGGTCGGATATCCGGGAATTCGTGCACGAGCCGATGAACACCCGCTCGGGGCGGATCTCTTCGATCGGAGTGCCGGCCTCGAGACCCATGTACTGGAGTGCCCGCTCGGCCGATTGCCGCTGCGCCGGCTCTTCCATCTGCGCCGGATCGGGCACCCGGTCTGTGACCTGGACGACCATGCCAGGGGTGGTGCCCCAGGTGACCATCGGTGAGATCCCGGTGGCGTCTATTTCGACTTCGTAGTCGAAGGTCGCGCCTTCGTCGGTGGGCAGCTGCCGCCAGCGCTCCACCGCCGATTCGAAGTCCTTCGGGACCCCCGGTTTGCCCTGCATATACTCGTAGGTGGTCTCATCCGGAGCGATCATGCCGGCGCGGCCTCCGGCCTCGATCGTCATGTTGCATACGGTCAGGCGCTGCTCCATGGTCATCGCGCGGATCGCCTCACCGGCGTACTCGACCACGTACCCGGACATGCCGCTGGTGCCGAGCTTTCCGATCGTCGCCAGGATCAGGTCCTTCGAGCTGACGCCCGGAGCGAGCCTGCCTGCGTAGTTGATCCGCATCGTCTTGGGGCGGCGCTGGACCAGAGTCTGGGTCGCCATCACGTGTTCAACTTCGGAGGTTCCGATGCCGAATGCCAGGGCGCCGAAGGCGCCGTGGGTGGAGGTGTGCGAGTCACCGCAGACGATCGTCGTTCCAGGCTGGGTGAGGCCGAGTTCGGGACCGATCACATGGACGATGCCCTGCGTTTCGGAGCCAAGGCTGTAGACGGGCACGCCGAAATCAGCCGCGTTCTTTTCCAGTGTCTGGACCTGCTTGCGCGAGAGCTTGTCGGCGATCAGCTTCGCCGTGGGCGTACCGTCGGTCGGCACATTGTGGTCGGCCGTGGCAACCGTCTTGTCCGGACGACGCAGCTTGCGGTCAGTCATACGAAGACCCTCGAATGCCTGCGGCGAGGTCACTTCGTGCACCAGGTGGAGGTCGATATAGATCAGCTCCTCACGGACCTCATGCGCCTCCCAAATCTTTTCGAACATCGTCTTCGGCATTGGCTTGTCCTCTCAGCCGCGGCGCAGGCCAGCGGCGATAACGGCGATGAACCTGGTCGGCTCTCCGCTCTGGTTCTCAAAATGGTGTGGCAGGTCCGCATCAAAGGTGACGCTGTCCCCCGGGCCAAGAAGGTATTCGTCGTCCCCGAAGACAAGCACGACCTGGCCCTCGAGGACCGCCGCCGTCTCCCGGCTGCCGGGCTCATGCATCGGTGCATCCCCGGCGGTGCCGGTGATAGCCCCGGCATCAAGCTCATGCGTCGACACGTCGGCACGCAAACCCGGCAACGGCGGAGTCAGCTCTTCGATCCGGTGTCCCACGCGCTCGTGGCGGCGGTGGTCGGCGGCGTGACTGACGAGCACATGCGGGGCTTCGTCCAGCCTGAGCAGCTGCGACAGGCTCAGGTCGAGCCCCCAGGCGATCTTGCCGGCGACGGCCAGGGTTGGGCTGGTGGCACCACGCTCCACCTGGGAGAGCATGGTCGGGCTCACGCCGCTGCGCTCAGACAGATCGCGCAGCGAGAGGTCCATCGCCTCGCGCAGAGCCTTGATCCGGGAGCCGACCGTCGCGCTGTCGGTCAGGCCGCCGGAGCGGGCATCGACGGCATCCGTTTCCGGGGGGGCGGAAACGCCGGAGCGCACTGCCTTTTCTTTGACTGCCTGTGACATGCTCGTACGTTATCACGTACGTTTGTATCGCGCAACCGCAGCCGATGGTGCGGCCCTGATGAGGTGCCGCTGCAAAGAAAACGCCCCGCGGTTGCGGGGCGTTTCAAGCTGACTGTGTTTCGCTCCGGGTCAGGAACCGTTGCCGGGCCGTTTGGCTGGCCTGGGTCTCTCTGCCGGGGTTTGTGTGGTGATGAGGCTGAACATGATTCTGCCCAACATGATTCTCACGTCTCGATTCGGTGTTCGTGCGTTTACGGGATTGAAGCACCTGAGAGGTTATGGCAGCCACGGCGGGGCCAGAGTGAGGAACGTCACTCGCAGTCACTCGTAGCCCCGCTGCTGCTCAGGGGCCGGTCAGCTCGGTCGCGGCGTCCGATGTTGCGTCTTCGACCTGCCTGATCGCCGCGTCGTCCAACAGGTTCGAGAGGGCACGCACGTACGCGCGGCCCGACGCCTCAAGGATGTCGGTTGAGACCCCCTGGCCCGACGCCGAGCGACCGTCAGTTCTCAGCACCACGGTCACCTGACCGAGAGCATCATCGCCGCCGGTCACGGCGGCCACGTGGTACTCGCGCAGCTCTGTTTCGGTATCGGTCGCCTTCTGGATCGCGCCGAAGATCGCTTCGACCGGACCGTCCCCGGTCGACTCGCCTGAGATGACCTCTCCGGAGGGCAGCTTCACGCCGACCTCGGCCCTGGGCTCCCGTTCCGAGCCGGCCTCGACGCTGAAGGAATCGAGTTCGTGGGTCTCGGTCCTGTCCCGCATCTCATCGGAGACGATCGCCTCCAGGTCGAGGGCGGTGACCTGCTTCTTCTTGTCGGCGATCTCCTTGAACCGCTTGAAGGCCTGATTGAGCGCACCGCCGTCGACAACGAAGCCGAGCTGTTCGAGGGCATCCTTCAGTGCGTGCCGGCCCGAATGCTTGCCGAGCACGATCTGGTTCGAATCGAGACCGACCTCGGTCGCGTCCATGATCTCGAAGGTCGAGCGCTCCTTGAGCACGCCGTCCTGATGGATGCCGGACTCGTGGGCGAAGGCGTTCCTTCCGACGATGGCCTTGTTCGGCTGCACGACGTAACCGGTGAGCCGGGAGACCATACGGCTGGTCCTGGCGATCTCGCGGCTGTTGATCCCGGTGCTGAGGCCGTGGGCATCGTCGCGCACCTTGATCAGCATCGCGATTTCCTCCAGCGAGCAGTTGCCTGCCCGCTCGCCGATGCCGTTGACCGCACACTCAACCTGACGGGCACCGGCAAGCAGGCCCGCGTAGGAGTTCGCAACAGCCAGGCCGAGATCGTCGTGACAGTGAACCGAGAGCTCCACCCCACGCAGCGAAGGCGAGAACTCGTACAGCTCCTTGAAGTACCTTGTGTACTCCTCCGGCGTCGTATATCCGACTGTATCGGGGATGTTGATCACGGTGGCGCCTTCTTCGACCGCGATCGCACAGACCTCGGCAGTGAACCCGACGTCGGCCCGGGTCGCGTCCATCGGTGAGAACTCGATGTCCTCGCAATAGGACTTTGCGTGCGCGACTGCAGCGCGGGCGCCGGCCTTTACGTCCTCGCGCGTATTCCTCATCTGGTGTTCGATGTGAATGTCCGAGGTGGAGATGAAGGTGTGGATCCGTGGCCGCTCGGAGTCTCTGATCGCGTTCCAGGCGGCGTCTATGTCTCCCTTCTGGGCACGGGCCAGGCCGCAGATGGTCGGGCCCTCTACCTTGCGGGCGATCTCCTGGACCGCCTCGAAATCACCGGGCGAGGTGATCGGGAAACCCGCCTCGATCACATCGACCCCCAGACGGGCAAGCTGCTGGGCGATCTCGACTTTCTCAACGGTGTTGAGTGAGATTCCCGGCGACTGCTCGCCGTCCCTCAAGGTCGTATCGAATATGTGGACGCGGTCTGCGTCGTCTCTGGTGACCGTCTTGCTGGTCATTTCGCTTCTCCTTCTGAATCTAAGGGTGAATCCAAGTGTGCTCGCGGCTAACGCGCCGCCCGGCGATCATTCCCCCCGGGGGGGGAGGAGCAGGAGAAGCAGGGCCGGGCTGGTTGCGAGTCTGTGCATGACTCCGTCAAGCCTAGCGCAGGACGGTGCTTCGGCTCAAGGGACGAGGATGACTTTGCCCACGTTCTGCCGTTCTTCGATGAAGCGATGGGCAGCCGCGGCCTCGTCGAAGGGGAACTCCCTCGAGACGACCGGATCAATCACGCCCCGCGCCAGGTAGTCATCCATCAACCCGCTGAGTCTGCCGAGGCCTTCCCGCTTCCACCAGTCGAGCAGGTTCAGCCCGCCGACGACCTTGTACTCCCCGATCACCGCGAGGATCTTCCACCAGGGCGAAGTGGCGAGTGGCATCTTCACCAGTGCCCGGACTCCGCGAGGACTGAGGAAGCCGCGCGATCCTTCGAGTTCGGAGACCCCGAACATAACCAGACGACCGCCGTCCCGAAGCAGCCGGTAGTCCTTTCTGAAATTGGTCGGCCCGGTGGCGTCGATCACCAGGTCCACCCCTTCGCCCTTGGTCAGATCCATGACCGCCTGCTCGAAATCCACGTTTCGGTAGTCGATTGCGTGATCGACGCCCTGGGTACCGGATCGCGTCGTGTTTGGCGGCTGGAGCCGTCCCGAAGATCTCCGCGCCGATGTCACGGGCTATCTGGGTCGCTGCCGTACCGACGCCGCCCGCAGCCGCGTGGATCAGCACGCGCTGCCCCTCGCGCAGGCCGCCCATCTCGACCATCGCGGCGATCGCCGTGCAGTAGTTGACCGGCAGCGCGGCAGCCTGGGAGAAAGCAAACCCTTCCGGCAACGGCGTGGCGTGATCGCGAGGCACGATGACGGTCTCGGCCTGGCCGCCGAACATGATCGGCCCGAATACCCGTGCTCCGACCTCGAGGTTGTCGACGCCTTGTCCGAGGCTCGAAACCTCCCCGGCAAATTCGTACCCGAGGACGCAGGGCAACTTCGGCGCGTCCGGGTAGAGGCCCTGGCGGGCGAGCAGGTCCGCGAAGTTGACCCCCGCCGCGCGTACCGAAACCGCCACCTCACCCGCGCCGGGTTGCGGGTCAGGGCGCTCTTCGACCACCATCTTCTCGGGACCTCCGGTTCCGGTGAGTACGAGCGCACGCATGGGACCAGCCTAGTGGGCTCGTCAACCCCGCCGGCGTCTACCTCGCTGGCCCGTCATCGGGCCCCTGGCCGCCTACAGTTCGATCGAGTAGCCGGCCACGAAGCCGTCGAGATCGGTGATCGCGTCGATCGTGCCGGAAGAGACCATCGCGTCGCTGGTCACGACCATTACCGCCTGGTCGCTATCCGATTCGGCCCCCACTGCGGCTGAGCCGATGTTGACTCCCTGTTCACCGAATACGGAACCGACCCGACCGATCATGCCGGGCTGATCCGAGTAGCGGAACACCGCCATGTGGTCAGCGAACGGCAGGTAGAAGCTCTGGTCCCAGATCGAGACGAGGTAAGGCAGGTTCTTGGGACCGACGGTGGTGCCACCCACCGTCACCGTCTCATCATTGGAGGTGATCGATACCCGGATCAGGTCGGTGAAATCGGCGGCGCCGGGCTCCTTGCTCACATTGACCTTGATCCCTCGATCTTCAGCCATCTGCGGCGCGTTGACCAGATTGACCGCTTCTGCGGTGTGGCCGGCGAGCAGGCCGGCCTGGACGGCTACCACGAGCAGCCGGGTGTCGTAGTCGGCGACTCCGCCGCGGAAGTCGACCTCGACCCGGTCGATCACCCCGGGCATCAGACCGGCAGCGACCTGACCCAGGGTCTGGCAGAGCGGGACGAAAGGCGCCAGTGCCTCCATGACGGCGGGGCTGACCGAAGCGATGTTAACGGCGTTGGTGACCACTCCACCGGTGAGTGCGGCGGTCACCTGTTCAGCGGTATCCGTTCCTGCCCGGTCCTGGGCTTCGGAGGTCGAAGCTCCGAGATGCGGAGTCACCACGACGTCGTCGCGGGAGAAGATCGGGTGACCGGTGAACGGCTCCTCCGGAAAAACGTCCAATGCCGCACCCTTCACCTGGCCCGAATCGAGCCCGGCGATCAACGCGTCGAGGTCGATCAGCTCTCCGCGGGCGCAGTTGACGATTCGCATGCCGGGCTTCATCGAAGCGATCGCGTCGGCATCGATCCAGTTGATGGTCTCCGGGGTCTTCGGCAGGTGGATGGTCAGCAGGTCGGCCCTTTCGTAAAGCTCCTCGACGGTGCCGACACCCTCGACTCCGAGATCCCTGAACCGTTCGGCCGAGACGAACTTGTCGAACGCCAGGACCTCCATCTCGAAAGCCTGCGCCCGCTTGGCGACCAGCTGGCCGATCCGGCCGAAGCCGATCACTCCCAGGGTCTTGCCGTAAAGCTCGGAGCCCTTGTAGAGGGCTCGGTCCCACCGTCCGGCGACCAGCGAACCGTGCGCCTGTGGCACGTTCCGGAACAGTGCCAGGGCGAGGGCGAGCGTGTGCTCTGCCGCGGCCACCGAGTTCGACTCGGGTGCGTTGGCGACGATGATTCCGCGCTTGGTGGCTGCAGGAATGTCGACGTTGTCGACGCCGGTGCCGGCCCGCCCGATGACCTTCATGCGGTCGGCCCGTTTGATCAGTTCCGGGGTCAGCTTGGTGGCCGACCGGATCAGGATCGCGTCGAACTCACCGATTCGCTCGGCCAGTTCCCGGTCATCCATATCGAAGCCCAGCTCGACCTCGAACTGCTCGCGCAGGAGGTCGATTCCGGACTCGGCGATCTGTTCCTTGACAAGGACCTTCATTACGAAACCCTCCCGACGGTGGTTGGCAGATCTTTCACGCGGTGACCTCGGCGTTCTCGATCACCCAGTCGATGCAGGCGGTAAGCGCCTCGACGTCGGAGGGTTCGACTGCTGGGAACATTCCGACCCTCAGCTGGTTCCGACCGAGCTTACGATAGGGCTCGACGTCAACGATGCCGTTGGCCCGGAGCGTGGCCGCGACGGCGGCAGCGTCGACGGAGTCGTCGAAGTCGATCGTTCCGACGACCAGGGAGCGCCGGGCCGGATCGGCAACGAAGGGGGTGGCGAATTCGCTCGTCTCGGCCCATCCATAGAGGTGCGCGGACGAAGCGCTCGTTCGATCGACACAGAAGTCGAGTCCACCCCCGGCCAACATCCACTCGAGTTGCTCGGCAATGAGGATCAGGGTCGCGAGTGCGGGGGTGTTGTAGGTCTGGTGCTTGCGGGAGTTGTCGAGGGCCGTCTTCAGGGAGAGGAACGGTGGCTGCCACCTGTCGGATGAACCATCGAGCTCCTCAATCCGGGATACCGCAGCGGGGCTCAGCGCGGCCAGCCAGATACCGCCATCGGCACCGAAGGCCTTCTGCGGAGCGAAGTAATAGACATCGGATTCCAGCATTTCGACCGGAAGGCCGGCGGCGCCGGAAGTTGCGTCCACGAGAATCAGGGCGTCGCCCGCACCTTCGGGGCGCTCGACCGGAACCATTACCCCGGTCGAGGTTTCGTTGTGCGCCCAGGCAATCACATCGACTCCGTCACGACCCTCTGGTGTCGGGGCATCACCGGGTTCGGCCCCGATCAGAATCGGGTCGGACAGAAACGGAGCCCCTGCGGTGACGTCGGCGAACTTGCGGGAAAACTCACCGTAGACCAGATGGAGTGCCCGGTCGCGGACCAGCCAGGCGGCCGCAGCATCCCAGAACGCAGTGGCGCCTCCGTTACCGAGAGCAATTTCGTAACCGTCGGGAAGCGAAAAGAGCTCCCCGAGACCGTCGATCACACGACCGACCAGGTCCTTGACTGGCTTCTGCCGATGTGACGTACCCATCAGGTCGGATCGTTCGGCCAGCGAGCGCAGGGCCTCCGGTCGCACCTTCGAGGGCCCGCAGCCGAAGCGGCCATCGACGGGCTTGAGGTCATCCGGGATTCTGGCTTCGTTGGTCATCTCGGTAATCGTCTCCTTGAGGAGGTCCAGGGCAGGCGGAAGAGTATTGATCCCGGTCGGCCGGGCGCGCCGCGGGTCGGTCCGGACTCGATCCGGCGTGGCGGTTAACCTGATCAGGCAAAGTCTCAACCGCCGCATACAGGAGGGGAACCCGTGTACCCAGTCACCTATGAGGCCGACTACCAGAAGGACCGCAACCGGCTGACAACCTTTTTTCGCCTGATCGTCGCGATTCCGTGGATCCTCGTCGCCTACGTCTACATGATCGCCCTGACCGTGGTCGTGCTAACAGCCTGGTTCGCGCTCGTGATCCTCGGGCGTTATCCGCAGGGCATGTACGACTTCGTCGGCGGGATTCTGAGGTTTTACATGCGGGTTACCGCCTTCCTGACGCTCCAGACGGACGCCTGGCCGCCATTTGGAATCAGCGACGAGCCGGACTACCCGGTGAGGATCAACTTCGCCCCGCCTGCCGCAAGACAGAGTCGGTTCAAGGCGTTCTTCCGGATTATCCTCATCATCCCGCTGCTGCTGATGACCTACATCTTCAGCACTCTTCAGCAGGTCATCGCCCTTCTCGCCTGGGTGACGATCATCTTTCGCGGATACCAGCCCGCCGGCGTCCACAACGCGCTCGCCTTCACGAACAGCTGGCACACGCGCGTCAACGCCTACGTGTTCCTGATGCGGGACGAGTACCCGCCGGTCGGCGACGAGCTCCCGGTCGAGGTAGACCCCCCGGCCGCGGCACTGCCCTCGGGTGAGCAGATTTCTCCAGCAATCGCACCCCCCACTCCCGCCGCGATCCCGGAAGCGCCGCCTGCCCCCGATCCGGGTGCGACGCTTCAGGAAGAGGCCGGCCCGGCACCAGGGTCCGGTGAGGGTGAGCCGCCCCCGTCACCTCCTCAGGCGCCTCCCGGCACGCCGCCATCCGCGGGCTGAAAGGGCTGGCTGGACCCGACCAGCGCATCGTCCGGGACCGGTCCCGGCCTTCACGGGGACCGGCCCAGAGCGGCTCAGACCGTCACGGACCGGTGCCAGGTCCAGGGCGGGTACCGGTCACACATCCACAGCGCGTAAAAGGAAGCCTGGTTCTGCCAGGCGAGGGCGTTCAGAATCACCTCGAATACCGGGTCCGGGATCCTGCGAGTTAAGAGGATGCTCAGGGCCGCGATTAACGCGCAAACCTGAGCGGCGGCGACCAGAGCGGCCGCGACGATGGCGTACGGCAGAATCAGCAGCCAGGCGACCGGCGGACGCCACCTCGACATCGTCTGCGGGTACTCGGCGCGCAGCCGGACCGTGTCGCCCGGCCTCTCGGCCAGGGTGAACGGCGGGTACTGGTCGCTGACCAGCAGGGAGTAGGCGAGAACCCTATGGGTCCAGCGGTGGAAGCCGGCCATGAACTGCCAGAGCGACCGGGGGTACCGGCCGGTCACCAGGGTGGCAAAGAATGAGACGAAACCGACGACGCCGACCACAAACGAAAGAAATGCGATGGCGACCAGGTGGGGTGCCACCAGGAGCCACTTGACCAACGGCAGGAACCGTGAGTACCGCTCCTGCCGGTCGGTTTCGAAATCGACCGGGTAGTCACCTGGTCGGGCTGTCAGGCTCTGCGAAATGCGGCCGCCTCTGAACCCGGCTCAGAACTCAGTGTTGATCCAGGGCATCATCGAGCGCAGGTCCTTGCCGACGATTTCGACTTCGTGGTCCTTGCCCTCTTCCCGCAGGCGCTGGAAGTTTTCGCCGCCAGACTGGTTCTCGGCGATCCACTCGCGGGCAAATTCGCCCGACTGGATATCGGCGAGTATCTGCTTCATCGCGGCTCGGGACTCATCGCCGATCACCCTTGGACCCCGGGTCACATCACCGTACTCGGCGGTATTCGAGATTGAGTAGCGCATGCCCTGGATGCCCTTTTCGTGCATCAGGTCGACGATCAGCTTCAGCTCGTGGAGGCATTCGAAGTAGGCGAGGCGCGGGTCGTAGCCGGCCTCCACCAGGGTGTCGAAGCCCGCCCGGACCAGCTCCGTGGCGCCGCCGCAGAGCACCGCCTGCTCGCCGAAGAGATCGGTCTCGCATTCGTCCTTGAAGGTAGTCTCGATGATTCCGGCGCGGCCGCCGCCGACACCGATGGCATAGGCGAGCACGAGGTCGTGGGCGTGACCGGTGGAGTCCTGTTCGATGGCCATCAGACACGGAACACCGCTGCCTTCCTCAAACTGCCGGCGGACCATGTGGCCTGGTCCCTTCGGGGCGACCATGCCGACATCAACACCTGGCGGAGGTGAGATCTGGTCAAACCGGATCGCGAAGCCGTGGGCGAACATCAACAGATTACCTTCGGCTATGCCGTCAGCGATGTCGGACTCCCAGATCTCGGCCTGCTTCTCGTCGGGCAGCAGGATCATCACGACGTCGCCGCGGCTCGCGGCGTCGGCGACGGTGAGCACTTCGAGCCCGGCGGCCCCGGCCTGTTCGCGGCTGGAGGAATCCTCACGGAGTCCGACGACAACATCGACCCCCGATTCCTTGAGGTTCAGCGCGTGGGCGTGGCCCTGGGAGCCGAAACCGAGGATTGCAACGGTCTTGCCCTCGAGATTCGAGAGGTCCCCGTCCTTGTCGTAGAAGATGTCTTGGCTGCTCATGGCCCGGATCCTACGCGGCCGATCGCATTTCGTGTGGCCTGCCCGGTCTGCGGCCTGCCCGGTCGCGATCAGTGGAGGTCAGAGCGCCGGATCTTGCCCGAGGCGGTCCGAGGTAGCGAATCGACGAATTCGACACGCTTGGGGACTTTGTAGCCCGCAAGCGTCCGGGAGCAGAAGGTCCGCAGCTCGTCGGGCGATATGTCCGCTCCATTGTTCAGCACCACCACGGCCGTTACCGCGGTCTGCCATTCCGGATCGCTGCGGCCGATCACGGCCGCCTCGCGTATGGACGGGTGGCGGAGCAGGGTGTCTTCGACTTCGGCCGGTGCGACGTTCTCGCCACCGGTGATGATCATCTCGTCGGTCCGGCCTTCGACGTAAAGGAAGCCCTCTTCGTCGATCCGGCCGGTGTCTCCGGTGTGAAGCCAGCCATCGGCATCAAGGGCCCCCGCCGATACCGTCGGCCCCTGAACCAGGATCTCGCCTTCGTGGATTCGCAGATGCGAGGTCAACAGTGGTCGGCCGACCGAGCCGACCTTGCGGCGGGCCTCGGCGACTTCGAGCGTCGTCACCTGGGAGCAGGTTTCGGTCAGGCCGTAAGTCTGGATGACAGAAGCCCCCCGGGCGTGTGCTTCCTCGAGCGCGCCGATCGGGACCGGACCGCCACCTACCAGTAT
>Ga0105052_10004620_pt1 | contig 15082 bp, 12 predicted proteins | sample FRY03_FD_78094 | JGI IMG/M metagenome (GOLD analysis project Ga0105052, IMG submission 78094) | Freshwater microbial communities from Lake Fryxell liftoff mats and glacier meltwater in Antarctica - FRY-03 | ecosystem: Environmental > Aquatic > Freshwater > Ice > Glacier meltwater ... | reverse complement strand
CCAGCCCGTGCCATACCTTCCCCAAATCGTCCGCCAACGCTGCCACGCAGTTTGAACGAACAATAGACACAGCGCCTCAAACGCATAGCGGGCCATGTTGCCCGCAGTTTTGCTCCTGTTACGCAACCACTGGCAAAACCTTGCCAGCGGCCTGAATGTGCCCGACGTGGGTTGCAAGGTCTGACTGGATTGCTGCAGAAAATTGCCTATAGTCCGTGCTGGGATGCAGCGAGGGTGGGTGATGAGGGTGGTTCGACGGTTGGCCGTTGCAGGCGTCTGTCTGAGCTTGGCGGTTAGCCTGCCGGAAGTCGGGTCGGCCGAGGGGCTGGTTTTGTCTGGCTCATCAAAAAACAGGACTAACTTGTTCAAAACGCAAACCAAATTGCTGGATGGTCGGTTGGCAACGCAATATGACTTCTCTGACCGGCTGAAACCCAAGACCGGAAAGAAAGACGATGCCCCGGCGGTGCGCTATCGCGGCAACTACAAGGGCGAGTATCTGGAAGTAGCCAAGGCCGCCGCCCGCAAGCATGGCGTGCCGGAAGATCTGTTCTTGCGGCTGGTGCAACAGGAATCCGGCTGGAACCCTGGTGCGGTGTCGTCCAAGGGGGCGACGGGCCTTGCGCAACTGATGCCGGGGACGGCGGCGTTTTTGGGCGTGGACATGAACAATCCGCATCAGAACCTGGAAGGCGGCGCGCGGTATCTGCGCCAGATGTACGACAAGTTCGGGTCGTGGCGTCTGGCCTTGGCGGCCTACAATGCGGGTCCGGGGGCGGTGGAGCAGCATGACGGCATCCCGCCATATGAGGAAACCAGGAACTATGTCGTAGCGATTCTGGGCTGAAAAAACGTGCTTACAGGCCATGCACGTGCTGTGCTGCCCCTGTACACCCCCCGTGCAGACGAAATCCTATTCCGCCGCGACCTTTATCACAGGTTCCATCTGTGCCAGCACGTCGTCGGGCAGGTGGCATTTGACCTGATGGTTGCCTTCAAGGAAGCGGACGGGGGGCATCACGGTGTCGCAGATGCCGCCGGGCACTTGGGTTTTCCACCGACAGCGGGTCTGGAACGGGCAGCCTGGGGGCGGGTTGACCGCCGACGGAATGTCGCCTTCCAGCACGATCCGTTTGCGGATCACCTTGGTGTCGGCGACAGGCACGGCCGAAAGCAGCGCCTCGGTGTAGGGATGGTAGGGCGGCTGGAACACCTGATCGGTGGTGCCCATTTCGACGACGTGGCCAAGATACATCACCATCACGCGGTCGGCCAGATAGCGGACGATCGACAGGTCGTGGCTGATGAACAGCAGGGTCGTCTTGTTTTCGCGCTGAATGTCCATCAACAGATCGGTCACAGCGGCCTGCACCGATACGTCGAGCGCGGAGACAGGTTCATCCGCGACCACCACCTTGGCCCCGCCTGCGAAGGCCCGTGCGATGCCGACGCGCTGTTTCTGGCCGCCTGACAGCTGACGCGGCATCCGTTCGGCAAAAGCGCGCGGCAGTTTGACGAGGTCGAGAAGTTCAAGCATGCGGTCGGAGCGGTCGGCGTCGGATTTGCCTTGCTTGAAAATCTCGAGCGCGCGAATGATCTGGCGGCCCACGCTCATCGACGGATTGAGGGTATCGAACGGGTTCTGAAACACCATTTGCACTGACGACACTGTGTCGGTGTTGCGTTTCTGGATCGGAGTGGACTGCACGTTTTCGTCAAACAGCATGATGCTGCCCGAGGTGGCGGTTTCCAGACCCATCAGCACCTTGGCAAAGGTCGATTTGCCGCAACCGGATTCGCCGACGATGGCGAGCGTTTCGCCTTCACGCGCCTCGAAGCTGAGAGATTCGTTGGCTTTCACCACTTTGGTTGTGCCGCCGCCAAAAGCCCCGCCAGAGATTTGGTAATATTTCTGGAGGTCTTCCATTTTCAGGACAACCTCGCCGATCGGGGTCTTTGGTTTGGTAACCTTCGCCTTCATCGGTGCCTTCCAGTCGACCTCGGTCCATTTCAGGCAGCGGCTTGCGTGTCGGTCGTCGCCGGGGACATCCGACATGTAAATCTCGGTCGCATCGCAGCGGCCTGCCTCGAAGTAATCGCAGCGCGGGCCGAAGTTGCACCCCTTGGGGCGTTCGTGCGGCAAGGGGAAGTTGCCGGGGATCGACACCAGCGGGCGCGCATTCTTGTCGGCCCCCGGCAGCGGGATCGAGCGGAACAACGCTTGCGTGTAGGGGTGGCGCATCTTGTCGAACACTTCGACCACGTTGCCGGTTTCCACCGCCTCGCCGGAATACATCACGCAGAGCCGGTCGCAGACGTCGAGGATAAGGCCGAGATTGTGCGAAATGAACAGCATCGAGGTGCCGTATTTTTCGCCCAAATCCTTGACGAGATCGACGATGCCCGCCTCGACCGTCACATCAAGCGCTGTAGTGGGCTCGTCCAGGATCAACAGCGCGGGTTTCGACATCAGCGCCATCGCGATGACGATGCGCTGTTGCTGGCCGCCCGACAGCTGGTGCGGGTAGGCGTTCAGGATGCGGTCGGGGTCTGGCAGGCGGACGTCGGCCACGATCTGGCGCGCCAGTTTCGTTGCGTCGGATTTCCCCATCTTCAGGTGGATCATCGGCACTTCGATCAACTGCGCGCCGATCTTCATCGCGGGGTTCAGCGATGCCATCGGCTCTTGATAGATCATCGCGATTTCAGAGCCGCGGATGTGGCGCAGGTCTTCCTCGGACATGTTGGTCAGGTCGCGGCCCTTGAACTTGATCGAGCCTGCGACAATGCGGCCATTCTTGCCCAGATCACGCATCACCGCCAGCGCCACAGTGGATTTTCCACAACCGGATTCGCCGACCAGCCCCATTGATTCGCCAGCCATCACCTTGCAGGAAAAATCCATCACAGCAGGGATTTCGCGAAGGCGGGTGAAGAAGGAAATCGACAGGTGGTCGATTTCAAGGATCGGTTTGGATGGGTCCCAGTCTGTCATGGCGTTCTCGCTTTTGATGTCAGGACCGGGGGTTTCAGACCCCCGCACATACTTTGGTTCTCGGACCAATGGCGCACCAAAGTATGCACCCGTGGAGTATTTGTGGCCGGGCGAACCGGGTCAGTCTTTCAGGCTTTCTTCGCGCAGGCCGTCGGCCAGAAGGTTGAGGCCAAGGACAAGGCTCATCAGGGCAAGAGCGGGGGCGACGGCGATGTGGGGGACCAGAGTCAGGATTCTGCGGCCCGAGTTGATCGTACTGCCCCAGTCGGGGGATTCGGGGCTTACGCCGAGGCCGAAGAAGCCGAGGGTGCCGAGCAGGATCGTGGTGTAGCCGATGCGCAGGCAGAAATCGACGATCAGCGGGCCGCGGGCGTTGGGCAGGATTTCCCACAACATGATATACCAAGGGCCTTCGCCACGGGTCTGGCCGGCGGCGACGTAGTCGCGCGCCTTGAGGTCCATCACGATGCCGCGGACGATGCGGAACACCGTCGGCGCGTTGACGAACACCACCGAGACGAAGACGTTCAACAGGTTGGCGTCCATCGAGAACACGCCCGTCGGGTCCATGTTGAAAGCAAGGCCGGAATAGGCCCAGAACCCGATCACAAGCGTTACGCCGACATAGAGGTTCCGTTGTGACGGATTGGTGAAATAGCGCGAGTTCCACAGGATGGTCAGGAAGATGATCGGGAACAGGAAAAGAACGGCGGCCAGAACGACCGGAATGCCGGTGTCGCGGATCTCTGGGGTGACCAGAAGGTAAAACAGCAAGATCACCGGGAAAGCCAGCACAAGGTTGGCGATAAAGCTGAGGACGGTGTCGAGCTTACCGCCAATATAGCCTGCGGGCAGCCCCAGCGTGATGCCGACCATGAAGGCAAACAGCGTCGCGGCGGGCGCAATGGCCAGGACGCGCCGTGCCCCCATCACCATGCGGGAGAACACATCGCGCGCGAGGCTGTCGCCGCCGAGCAGGTAATAGGGATAAAGGGTGTTGTCCTTGGTGTCCTGCAACGCCGCACCGGGGAGGGCTATTCGCAGGCCGGAGAGCTGGCCCAATGGGTCATGGGTGACGATGAAGTCGGCAAAGAGGGCGGTGAACACCCAGAACATCACAAGCGCAAAGCCGATCATGCCCACCGTGCTGTCGAACAGTTTGCCGTAAAGGCCGAGGCGGCGGCGGTAGGTAAGCGACACGGCGAAGGTCATGATCAGCGCAATCCACACCGGCACGAACTGCACGGCCATGCGGACGAGGATCATGCCCCAGGATAGTTCGGTTTCCATCGAGTGCTCCTCAGCTGAGCCGGATGCGGGGGTTGAGGAAGACGTAGCCGATGTCTGAAATCAGTTGCGTCACGAGAACGACGAAGACCGCGACGACGGAGCATCCCAACAGCAATTCGATGTCGTTGTTCCCGGCGGCCTGCACGAGGGTCCAGCCGAAGCCTTTGTAGTTGAACAGGGTTTCTACGATAACCACGCCGTTTAGCAACCACGGAAACTGCAGCATGATCACCGTAAACGGTGCGATCAGCGCGTTGCGCAGGGCATGGCGCATCACGACGTCCTTGAACGCAACACCTTTCAGACGTGCGGTGCGGATATATTGCTGGGTCATCACCTCGGTCATCGAGGCGCGGGTCATCCGGGCGATGTAGCCGATGCCGTAAAGTGCGATGGTAAGCACCGGCAAGCCGAAGTTCCAGAAGGTGAAACCGCGCTCGGCAGATGTGGCGGTGCCCATGAACAGGGTGTTGGTGTCGATCCAGCCCCATTCGTTAAGGATCGGCGAGATGCCGGTGGTGGCCGAAGCGAAGATCGCGACAAGAATCACGCCCGACACATATTCGGGGGTCGCAGTCGTGGCGATCGCGGCAGAGGACAGCACGCGGTCGGTGCGAGAACCTTCCCGCATCCCCGACAGGACGCCCATCAGCAGCGAAACCGGCACCATCAGCATCATTACAAACAGCATCAGCCAGCCGGTTGCGGCAAGCTTTTCGCCGAGATACGACACAACCGGTTCTTTGGAGAAGGTCGAAAAACCCCAGTCGCCTTGCAGGATGCCGCAATAGGTCGGGGCGTCTTCGGCGGTCACGCCTGCGTCGATGCAGCGGCCGCGGGTCACGCCTTTTTCATCGGTAAGCCGCCAACCGGGTGCGACACCCAGCCATTCGGCATAGCGGGACAACACCGATCCGCCATGGCCATTCTTTACGATCCACGAGGCGACCGCCTCGTCGGTCATCCGGACGGAGCCTTCGGTGCGGGCAAGTTTTTCGAGGTTGGGGCCTAGATTCGTCAGGAAAAAGACGATGAAGGTCAGTGCCAGAGCAGTAATAATCATTACGCCAAGACGGCGCGCTACAAATTTCACCATTCTTGGCTCCCCGTGGTCGTCAGGCCCGCTTGGTCCGGTTGTCCGGGTGCGGTGGCTTGTTGTGGGGCACGCCTGTGTCGGCGTGCCCTGCGGTCAGAGTCCGATCAGGCCGATATCGACCATTTGTAGTGGTGGTGCTCGAACGACGGGTGCATGTCGATGTTCACGCCGGGTTTGGCGTGGCGGAACAGCGAGCGCCAGAACGGGTTGATGATGTAACCTTCGTCCTGCAGCACGGTTTCCAAAGTTACCATCACTTCACGGCGCGCGTCGGCATCGGCCAGCGACAGGGCTTGCACCATTGCCGCGTCGAACTCGGGGCTTGCCATGCCGGTCTCATTCCACGAGCCGGTCGAGGTGTAGGCCAGCGACATGTTCTGAACGGCCAGCGGGCGGTGATTCCAGGTGGTCGAGGAGAACGGATACTTCTGCCAGTCGTTCCAGAAGGTCGAGCCCGGCATAACGGTGCGTTTGACGTTCAAACCGGCGTCGCGCAGCTGGGCTGCAACGGCATCGGTCGAGGCCGCTTCCCAACCGTCATCGAGCGAGATGATCTCGAATTCAGCGTCCTTCAGACCGGCAGCTTCGATTGCGGGCATAAGGGCTGCGGGATCGATCACCTGCGCCGGGATCTTGGCATATTCCGGGTGAACCGGGCAGGCGTGGTGGTTTTCTGCCGTGGTTCCCAAATCGTTGTAGCCCAGTTCCAGCACGACGCTTGGATCGACCGCCTTCTGGATCGCCTGACGGACGGCCTTGTCCTTGTAGAGGTCTCCGTTGGCCGAGTTCATCCGCATGACGATGGTAGCGGCGGTGACCACTTCCAGTTTTTGCCAGCCCATGCTGTCAAGAATGCCGATAAAGTCACCGGTCGATTCGTAATTGCAGTCGATCTCGTCGGAACCGGCGAGTGCCACCATTGCGGATGGGTCGGTGCCAAAGTCGATGTAGTGGATCTCATCCAGCGGCGCCGTGCCACCCCACCAGGTGTGGTTCGGTGCGCGCACCAGCGTCAGACGCTGGCCTACCGAGATTTCCCCCGGAACATAGGGACCGGTGCCGATTGCATTGGTCGAAGGGTCAGACCCATCGACATAGGACGCATGGACCACAGCCGCCGGATAGTCGGCGAGGTTCGGCACAACGGCGACGTCGGACGACGACATCATCAATTTCACGGTCATGTCGTCGACCTTGACGACCGAACCTTCGCGAAGTTTGGCGGCCATTTTCGGCGATCCGTCTTCGTTGGTCGCCGCCGTGCCATCGGCGCTGGTGGCAGCGACCTGTTCGGTCAGACCAGGGAAACGCGACGGCATCGCGTTGCCTTCAACCGAGCCATCGGTCCAGCGGCCGAACATCCGCACCACGTCATCGGCGGTGAAGGCGTCGCCATTGTTCCAGGTGATGCCGGGGCGCACCTTCAGAGTGTATTCGGTCGCATCGCCGTTGGCTTCCCACGACTCCAGCAGCCGACCCTCAAAGCTGCCATCGGGGTTATACTGGATCAGGTATTCCAGCCAGCCGCGATAGACGTTGGCGATCTGCGGCCAGTCTGCTGTGCGCGGGTCTTTCAGCGCCCTGGTTTCCATCCCGACGCGCAGGATGCCGCCAATCGGCGCATGTGCTTCTGCCTGGGCCGGGGCGTTCAGGCCGATCAGTCCATAGGCGGCAGCAGCCGACACGCCCAGCGCGGTTGTGCGGGTCAAAAACTCGCGACGGCTGAGTTTGCCTGCCCGGTGTTCGTCTGCGAACATCCGGGCTTTGGAGTGCAGTCCGGCGATTTCAGTCTGATGGATCATCTTCGTCTCCCTGTCGGGCAAAGCCCGATCTTGTTTTTCTGGTTTAGACATCAACAGCAACTCCGGTCCGGCCCTGTGTGCAGCCCTTCGAGCAAGCACATTGTGCGCCGCACCGGCGCGACGGATTTCATTGCACCATTGCGCATCTTTTTCGGCCTTGCGTCAACGTCTGGATTCGTCAGGCCATGCAACATTTGCGACATCCACCTGTCGTTATTGTACGGGTAAATGGCGCAAATGGCCAGTTGCAACTTTTCAAGACTGCATTGAACCGGTGGCAAACCACACTTTGCGGCGCTTGCGGGCAGCGGTCAGAAGCTGACGCTACCGATTCGTGACGGCTCGTACGCGCGGCTACTGGGTGCGGCGAAAAGCCGAAGGAGAGTGGCCTGTCATGTGTTGAAAGGCGCGGGTGAAATAGGCGGGTGAGGCAAAGCCGAGGCTGGTGCCGATCTTGCCGACCGGCTGATCGGTCTCTGCCAGCAGGCGGCGCGCCTCGAAAATCCGCCGTTCTGCCAAAATGTCGTGCGCCGAGCGACCGCAGGCCTGTTTGCAGCAGCGGGTCAGGTGGGTTGGGGTCACGCCGAGTTCTGCCGCGAGGTCGGCGACGCCGCAGCCGCTGCGAAAGGCGATTTCCAGCAGCGCGGTGTAGCGCGCAACCAGCCTGCGTCCGGCATCGGGGCGGATCTGTTCGGCCGAAACCTTTGCGGCCTGACGCTCCAGCCAAACCCCCAGCAGGCCAAGATAGTGCCGCGTCGCGCGGTCATGCGCGGGGCTGTCGCTGTCCATCTCGCGCTGGATCATGTCGAGCATGACATTCAGCTCTTGTTGCGCATGCACATCGCGGATGCGCAGATGCACAGGCGCGGCAGGGAGTGTGACCGTGGTGGAGTTCCCAAAGAATATCGCTGAACCAAAGACTTGCGGGCCGACTTCAAATCCGTGCATGACACCCGCCGGAATGAACACAACGTTGTGGGCTGTATATCCCCGGGTTACGCCCGAGATGGTGATCCGGCCCTGTCCCTTGGTAAACCACAGCAGGCAAGGTTCCGAAATCGACCGCATCGCCTCGACCCGCCAACGGCCTCCCGCAGCAAGGCGAGGTATGGCGATGACGCGCGCCGGAGTGGCGGTAGTCTGAGCGAGTTCGGTCTGAGCGGTCATGTTCGATTTCTTCATGTTTGCAACCAAAGATAATCAGCATGACGCCAACAACCCAAGCGAAAAGAAGACTTGTTGCGCTGCTTGGCGGGCGTTGGCACCGATTGCTGTGGACAAGTCTGTGGGCAGTATTTGTGGCCCCGTTATAGCAGCACTACGGCACGCCAGCCGGCTTTCCGCGACCGGCCCCAGGTTCGCTGGCGTTTGGCATAGCGGCGGCTGGACAGGATTGCCGCGACCGTGGCTGCGCCCAGATCAACCTCGCCGCGCAAACATGCCATCAGATCCGCCGCACCGATGGCGCGGGCCCATGGTCGGTCGGGTTGCCAGACAGGCGCTGCCGCTCGAACTTCGTCCAGCGCGCCCTGTGCCAGCATCTGGGCAAACCGCCGGGAGATTCGCGCGTCGAGCCATGCGGGATCGGGTTGCAGCACGACGGCCTCGACAGTCGCAAGCGGCATCAGTGGCGTTCCGGTATCGGCCTGCCAGTCCGCCAGACTGCGCCCGGTCGCGCGCAGAACCTCCCATGCGCGCTGGACCCGCATCGGATTGGCAAGATCGATCCGACCGGCGGTGGCGGCGTCGATCCCGGAAAGCAGCGCGTTCGCCCCACCCGCCGCGCGCAATGTTTCGGCCTCAACGCGAATGTGGGCGGGCACTGGTGGGATCGCGGCCAAACCTTCGGTCAGGGCGGCAAAGTAAAGTCCGGTTCCCCCGACGATCACCACGGGACGGTCCAGAAGTTCTGTCACTTCGCGCAGCCAATGCCCCACCGAATAGGCATGATCCCGCGTGACATGACCATAAAGCGCATGCGGCAACGCTGCCTCTTCCTGAACCGAAGGCCGCGCGGTCAACACCCGCCAGCAGTCATAAACCTGCAACGCATCGGCATTGACGATCAACCTGCCGTCGCGCGCCGCCAGCGCCATCGCCAACGCCGATTTGCCAGACGCCGTTGGCCCGGCTAAAAGGATCGGTGCCTCGCGCGACAGGCCGTCCAGCAAGTTCACATCATCCCTTTCCCATTGGCACAAATATCCCACCGGGGTGTGGGGGTGTGAAACCCCCACTTCAACGGCAAACACAAGAGTTCCCGGTTGAAACCGCAATCGTTTTCCTACATTTTGCGCCCAAATCACAGCACCCCACGAAAAACAGGTACGTCCATGACGGCAAACGCGCCAAAACCCGCACCCGACCCTGGCGTGGCTTACACGCGCGTCATGCTCAAGATCTCGGGCGAGGCGCTGATGGGGGACCTGGGATATGGTCTGCACCCACCGACCGTGCAGCGGATCGCACAAGAGGTCAAAACAGTGCGCGACATGGGGGTCGAGATCTGCATGGTGATCGGCGGCGGCAACATCTTTCGGGGCTTGCAAGGCTCGGCTCAAGGGATGGAGCGGACGACGGCCGATTACATGGGGATGCTGGCCACCGTGATGAACGCGCTGGCGATGCAAGCGGCGCTGGAACAGGTCGGAGTGTTTACCCGAGTGATCAGCGCGATCCCGATGGATCAGGTCTGCGAGCCCTACATCCGCCGCCGCGCCGTGCGTCATCTGGAGAAAAAGCGGGTCTGCATCTTTGCGGCAGGCACCGGTAACCCGTATTTCACCACCGATACGGCGGCGACGCTGCGTGCGAATGAAATGGCCTGTCAGGCGATCTTCAAGGGGACCAAGGTGGACGGTGTCTATGACAAGGACCCCAAGAAACATGCCGATGCCAAGCGCTATGGGTCGGTCAGCTATGACGAGGTGCTGGAAAAGCATCTTGGTGTGATGGATGCGACGGCGATTGCGCTGGCGCGCGACAACAACCTGCCGATCATCGTGTTTTCGCTGGACGAACCTGGCGGGTTTCGGACCATCCTGTCGGGGCAGGGCACCTACACGCGGGTCCACGGGTAGGGTGTGTGCTTGCACGCACCTTTCGTTCCGGTATCCTTGGTGCGTGCAAGCACATACCCTACACCCACTTTCGCAAAACTTTCTTGTCGGGTAGATGTGCTTGAACTGTCGGTCTCACCCCATCTGGCAGAGCAACTGAGGACATGTGATGGCACAAGATGACCTTGATATCGACCTTGATGCGATCCAGCGGCGGATGGACGGGGCGCTGGCGTCGCTCAAGCAGGAATTCGGCAGTTTGCGCACCGGGCGGGCGTCTGCCTCGATCCTCGATCCGATCCAGGTCGAATCCTACGGCCAGATGACGCCGCTTAACCGGTTGGGCACGATCAACGTGCCGGAGCCGCGCATGGTGGTGATCAACGTCTGGGACAAGGCAATGATCAGCAAGGTGGAAAAGGCGATCCGCGAAAGCGGCATCGGCATCAACCCGGTGACCGACGGCCCGCTGATCCGTCTGCCGATCCCCGAGTTGAACGAGGAGCGCCGCAAGCAACTGTCCAAGGTCGCGGCCGGATATGCCGAAAGCGCCAAGGTCGCGGTCCGCAACGTGCGGCGAGACGGGATGGACCAGATCAAGAAGGCCAAGGCTTCGGGCATGTCGGAGGACGACCAGAAGATGTGGTCGGACGAAGTGCAGGAGATGACCGACAAGACGATCATTGCTGTGGACCGGGCTTTGGAAAGCAAGCAGGCCGAAATCATGCAGGTCTGATTCCGTGCTGCCGGCATGGCAACGGCGGGGCAGTGAGTTTCCAGACCGGGCGACCGCTCGGGTCACAGATGAGGCAGACGTGGGCGCAGGTAGCAGATACGATTACAAGGCAGTCCGTCCAGCCGATCATGTGGCCATCATCATGGATGGCAACGGTCGGTGGGCCACAAATCGCGGCTGGCCACGTCTGGTCGGCCACCGCAAAGGGGCCGAGCGGGTCAAGGAGATTGTCCGCTGCGCCCCGGATCTGGGCGTGCATTGGCTGACGATCTATGCGTTTTCCACCGAGAACTGGAAACGGTCCACCGAGGAAGTCCTTGGCCTGATGTCGATCTTTGCGCGCTACATCGAGCGTGAGGCGGACCGGCTGGCGGCAGAGGGCGTGCGGATGCGGTTTATCGGGGACCGCACCCGGCTTGACCCCAAATTGCAGCGGCTGATGGCGGGGATCGAAACTCGCACCGCTGGCCTTGGTCGGCTGAACCTGACGGTGGCGATCAATTATGGCGGGCGCGACGAGTTGGCGCGGGCGATGCGGCGGGTGGCCGTCGAGGTAGCCGAGGGCAGGATGGCCGCCTGCGATATCACCGACGAGGTGATTTCGGGGCATCTGGACACCGCCGGTTTGCCCGACCCCGATCTGGTGATCCGCACAAGCGGCGAGACGCGGACCTCGAACTTTCTGTCTTGGCAGTCGGCTTATGCCGAATTCGAGTTTACCCCGACCCTGTGGCCCGATTTCACCCCGGATGAGTTTGCAGCCATTCTGTCGCGGTTTGGCAATCGGGACCGGAGGTTTGGCGGAGTGGCAACCGGATGACGGGCCCCGATACCGGTTCGCCGGGTGGGCGCTGGACCGATTTGCGCACACGGCTTACCTCGGCTGCGGTCATGCTTGGGGTCGGCGCGCTGGAGATCTGGTTGGGCGGTCCCTCGTTCGTGGCGCTGCTGGTGCTTCTGACGGCGATCATGGTGTGGGAGCTGTCGGTCATCACCGCACCGCGCGCACCGCGGGTGGCCGTCATGCTGGCCGTGCTGGCCGCAGCGGCAGTGCTGCTGGCGGTGGCCTTGCCGCAGCAGGTGTCGTGGGTTGTTCTTGTTCTGCCAGCACTTGGTCTTGCGCTGACGCCACGCCGAGACCCGTTCCTTGCGGCAACCATCGGGCTGGCGGTGGTGGCTGCGGGGTTCGGGTTGATCCATCTGCGCGGCACGCAAGGGGGTGGGATCATTCTGTGGCTGGCGGCAATTGTGGTTGTGTCTGATGTCATGGGATATTTTGCAGGTCGGCTGATTGGCGGGCCAAAGTTCTGGCCTGCGATCAGCCCCAAGAAGACGTGGTCGGGAACGGTTGCCGGGTGGCTGGGTGCGGTTGCTGTCGGTGCCGGGTTCATAATGGCGGGGATGGCCGGGTGGGGGCTTTTGGTGCTGTCGCCGCTGGTGGCATTGGCCGGGCAAATGGGCGATATCGTCGAAAGCTGGATCAAACGCCGGGCAGGGGTCAAGGATGCATCGCGTCTGATCCCCGGGCATGGCGGCGTGCTGGACCGGTTTGATGCGATGACCGGGGCGGTGCTGGCGGTGTTGGCTTATGGTGTGCTGCTGCCGCTGCCGTTTGGGGGGAATTGAGGGATGCGGTCGGTTTCGGTGTTTGGTGCGACGGGGTCGGTGGGCGAAAGCACGTTCGATCTTTTGATGCGGCAGGGCGGGCCTGCTGTTTATCGCTGTGTGGCACTGACGGGCGGGCAAAAGGTCGAGCGGTTGGCCGAAATGGCGCGTGCCTTGCAGGCCGAGGTGGCGGTGACGGCGGATGAGGCCTGTTTGCCCGCACTGCGCGCCGCGTTGGCCGGTTCGGGGGTAGAGGCGCAGGCAGGGCATGCGGCGATTGCCGAGGCCGCCGACCGGCCCGCCGACTGGGTGATGAGCGCCATCGTGGGTGCTGCGGGGCTGGTGCCGGGGATGCGCGCGCTGCGGCATGGACGCACCTTGGCGCTTGCCAACAAGGAAAGTCTTGTCACGGCGGGGCCGCTGTTGATGCGCACGGCCGTGGCGCACGGTGCCCGAATCCTGCCGGTGGACAGCGAACATTCGGCGATCTTTCAGGCGTTGGTGGGCGAGGATATGGCCGCTGTCGAACGGATCATCCTGACAGCATCGGGTGGCGCGCTGCGCGACTGGCCGCTGGAGCGGCTGGCGGCGGCGACGGTGAAAGAGGCGCTGGCCCATCCGAACTGGGCGATGGGACCGCGGATCACCATCGATTCCGCCTCGATGTTCAACAAGGCGCTGGAGGTTATCGAAACGCGCGAATATTTTGGCATCGCCCCGGATCAGATCGAGGTGATCATCCACCCGGAGTCGCTGATCCATTCGCTGGTCGGTTTTCGGGACGGGGCGGTCATGGCGCATCTGGGGGCGGCGGATATGCGCCACCCGATCGGCTATGCGCTGAACTGGCCGGAAAGGATGCCGCTGCCGGTGGCGCGGCTGGACCTTGCTGCGCTGGGGCAGTTGACGTTCCGCGCGCCTGACCCTGCGCGATATCCGGCGCTGCGACTGGCCTTCGAGGTAATGGCGACCGGCGGGCTGGCGGGGGCGGTGTTCAACGCGGCCAAGGAAGTGGCGCTGGACCATTTCATCGCGGGCAGCCTGGGCTTCGCGCAGATGGCGGGGCTGGTCGAGGCGTCGCTCGCCCGGCTTTCGTCCGACATCTGCCTTGGAAAAGCCGTCGGGGGGCTTGAGGATGTGCTGGAGGCAGACCATCTCACACGCATCAGGGCACGCGAAATTGCGGCGGCGATGCAGGTGCGGTGAAGCGGGCGCGATGAAGAAGGCGCGGTGAAGCGGGCAAGGTAGTGGGGGCAGGGTAGTTTGGATTTTCTTGGATTGGTGTCGGGCGCGGGCGGGTTCCTGTGGACCGTGGTATCGTTCATCGTGGCGTTGTCGATCATTGTTTTCGTGCACGAGTATGGCCACTACATCATCGGGCGCTGGACCGGGATTCATGCCGAGGTGTTCTCGCTGGGCTTTGGGCCGGTGCTGTACAGCCGAGTGGATCGGCGCGGGACGAGATGGCAAGTGGCGGCGCTGCCGTTTGGCGGCTATGTGAAATTCATGGGCGATGCCGATGCGTCGTCGCGGCGGGATGAAGGCGCGATGACCGGGCTTTCAAAGCAGGAGTTGCGCCATACCATGCACGGTGCGCCGCTGTGGGCGCGGGCGCTGACGGTGCTTGCCGGGCCGGTGTTCAACTTCATTCTGACCATCGTGGTGTTCATCGGGGTTGTGGCGTGGACTGGCGTCGCACTGGACAAGCCGGTGGTGGGCGAAATGCGCGCCGTGCCGTTTGCCACGTCGGTTGGCGGGGCGTCGTTACAGCCGGGTGATCAGATCGTGGCGGTCAATGGCACGGCCACGCCCGATCTTGCAGCTTATGGCACGGTCGTCTCTGCGATCGGTCCCGCGCCGTCGGTGACGTATCTGGTGGAGCGGGGCGGAGTGCGGGTTGAGGTTGTCGGCCCGCATCCGATGCCGCCGATCGCCGCGTCGGTGCAGCCGCAATCGGCAGCCATGGACGCGGGATTGAAGCCGGGGGACGTGATCTTGTCCGCCAACGGGCAGGCGGTCAGCAGTTTTGCCCAATTGCCGCCCATCGTCAAAGCCTTGGACGGTGCGCCGGTGGCATTGCAGGTCTGGCGGGCGGGCGAGACGTTCGATTTGACCCTGACCCCGCGCCGCCGCGATCTGCCGACGGAAACCGGGTTCGAAACCCGCTGGCTGATCGGGCTGTCGGGCGGGTTGTTGTTTGAATTCGAGGCACGTCAGCCGGGGCCGCTGGAAACCGTCGGACTGGCTTTGGACCAGACTTGGTATGTGGCGACTACCTCGTTGTCGGGGTTGTGGCACATTGCGACGGGGGCGATTTCAAGCTGCAATATCTCTGGTCCGATCGGAATGGCCGAGGTGATGGGTGACGCGGCGCGGTCGGGGTTGGAGACGTTCGTTCAGATGCTGGCGGTGCTGTCGCTGGGGATCGGTTTGTTGAATCTGTTTCCAATTCCGGTGCTGGACGGCGGGCATCTGGTGTTTCACGTCTGGGAAGCCGCT
>Ga0105052_10004610_pt1 | contig 15115 bp, 11 predicted proteins | sample FRY03_FD_78094 | JGI IMG/M metagenome (GOLD analysis project Ga0105052, IMG submission 78094) | Freshwater microbial communities from Lake Fryxell liftoff mats and glacier meltwater in Antarctica - FRY-03 | ecosystem: Environmental > Aquatic > Freshwater > Ice > Glacier meltwater ... | reverse complement strand
TTCACGGGCGCGAAGCTCAACGGGCGAGTTTTGGGGTGACAATTCTCTAGCGCGACTGCATCGCGCGGGTATCGGGAACGACCGCCACCTCGTGAGGGGTGGCGGTTTTCGCGGAGGCGGGGAAGGCGCTGGCGAAGATCCGCGACGGGCGGTTGTCTCGGGACACTCACGCGACGTTCGAGGCGTATTGCGCCGAGAGGTGGGGGTGGAGTAAGACGCACAGCAACCGATTGATTGAGTCTGCGGAGGTGGTGGAAACGTTCACCACGGTTAACACGCGACCCCCCGCCCCGGAGCGCACCGCCCGCCCCCTCGCCACGCTTCCGAAGGAGGACACCCCCGCCGCCTGACCGTCTCGACCGTCCGCGACATCGAGGGGCTTGTTGCTGTCCACTGGACGGCCGGGGACGCCGGGAGCTTTCGGAATTGGTCCCCCTACGGTCCCCCGAGGCTTTAAACCCTACAAAAATAGGCGGAGAGGGAGGGAATTGAACCCACCAAACCGCTCAGCGGTTTCAACGGTTTTGAAGACCGCGGCGACCACCAGGCACGCGTCACTCTCCACTGCCGACTCTAGGGGGCCATTCCCCGCTGTCAAAAGAAAGCACCCGATCCTAATTCCCGCGTCCGCTGGCTTGTCGTGGGCCTCCCGATCCCCTAGGCTCCCCCCCAGATGCGCATCGCGGACCGCTATATCGGCTGGCAGATCTTTTTCGGCACGATCTTTGGAGTCTCCCTCCTGACGGTGGTCCTCGTCATGAGCCAGATCATGAAGGAGATCCGGCCCTACCTCGTCGAGCACGGCGCACCCCTCACTCTGGTCGGAAAATTCATCCTCTACATCCTCCCCTTCTCCCTCATTTTCACCCTTCCTTGGGGATTTCTCGCCTCCGTCCTCCTCGGCTTCGGCCGCCTCTCCAGCCACAACGAACTCATCAGCCTCCGCATGGCCGGGGTCAGCCTCGGCCGCATCGCCGCCCCCGTCATCGTCCTCGGCATCCTCTTCTCCTCCCTCACCTATTGGATCAGCGGCACCGTCGCCCCCCGCGCCACCGCCGCCCAGAAAGGCCTTCTCTACGAAGCGCTCTCCCGCGACCCTTCCGTCTTCCTCAACCCCGGAGTCGTGCAGGCCAAGTTCCCCGGACAAAAGGTCTACATCGAGGACCGTGAGGGCAACTCCCTCCACGGCTTTCACCTTTACCAACTCTCCAGCAACGACCGCGACGCCAAGGCCACCTCCTACGTCCACGCCGGCGAGGTCGACCTCAAGGTCGATATGGAGCAAAAGCTCTTCATCCTCACCCTCACCGACGCCCATATCGAGACCACCAGAAAGGACGGCACCATGGAACTCGCCACCGCGGCAGAAGCCGAACCCTGGTTCATCGACTGGTCCAACACCAAAACCAAGAAGGCCCGCGTCGAGGAACTCACCAACACCGAACTTGCCGAGCACATGGACGACGTGGACCTCACCCCCCAGATCCGCAAGGATTTCCAGGTCGAACTCCACAAGCGCCGCTCCCTCTCCCTCGCCTGCCTCGCCTTCGCCTTCATCGGCATCCCCCTCGGTATCAGCGGTCAGCGCAAGGAAACCTCCGCCGGCTTCCTCATAAGCCTCCTCGTCGCCGCCGTTTACTTCAGCGGCATGCTCTTCGTCGATCCCTTCGAAAAATCCTCCCTCACCCTCATCGCCTCCCTCGTCTGGCTGCCCAACGTGGCCTGCCTCCTCCTCGGCGTCTGGCTCTTCCGTCGCGCTTCCCATCGCTAAGCTCCCATGGCTCAATCCGGTTCTCGCCTCTTCCGCTCGATCACCCGGGCCCTGCGGAGCTTCTTTCTGGACAACGGCCTCCAACCCTTCCCCATCGGCCGCACCTTCCGCAAATACAGCGGCGAGAAATTCAAGGCCGACGGCCGGGCCGCCTTCAACGTCGCCCTCCTTGCCCTTCCCCAGGGCATGGCCTACGCCGCCATTGCCGAACTCCCCATCGTCTATGGCATCGCCAGCTCCGCCATCGCTGCCATCATCGCCCCCATGTTCGCCGGCTCCCGGCACACCATCCTCGGCCCCACCAATGCCACCGCCCTCATGGTCTTCTCCTTCTTTGCCGGGGCCGGCATCACCGGCGCCGTCAAACTCAGCCTCATGCCGCTGCTTTGCCTCATGGTCGGCATCTTCTGCATCCTCGGAGCCCTCCTGAAAGTCGCCGAACTCCTGCAGTTCATCAGCCGCAGCGTCCTCGTCGGCTACATCTCCGGGGCCGCCACCCTCATCATCGCCAACCAACTCAAACACCTCCTCGGCATCGCCGAGGCCCTCGACGTCGGTGGGGGCCGCACCTTCGTCCACCTCGTCCTCAACCTCGGCAGCCACCTCGCCTCCACCCACTGGCAGCCCCTCGCCCTCGGGGCCCTCACCCTTGCCCTCTTCCTCCTCCTCCAGAGGAAATTCCGCACCCTCCCCAACTTCGCCATCACCCTCTTCGCCGCCTCCCTCCTCAGCTGGGCCCTCGCCGCCCTCCTCCCCGCCTCCGGCTTCAGCGAGGTCGCCACTTTCGCTCCCTTCTCTTTCTCCGATCTCCACCCCCGCCTCCCCGGCACCACCTACGCCAGCCTCTTCGATCAAATCACCCTTCTCACCGCCGTGGCCTTCGCCATCGCCTTCCTCGCCTCCCTCGAGAACACCGTCATGTCGAAAAACCTCGCCTCCCGCACCGGCGACCGACCCGACATCAACCAGGACATGTTCTCCGTTGGCATGGCCAACGTGGTCACCTCCGTCTTCGCCGCCATGCCCGCCTCCGGCTCCCTCACCCGCTCCGCCCTCAACTACGACTCCGGAGCACGCACCCGTCTCGCCTCGGTCTATAGCGGACTCCTCTGCCTCGGCGGGGTCTTCTTCCTCGCCTTCGTCCCCCTCCTCACCCACGTCCCCAAAGCTGCCCTCGCCGCCCTGGTCATCGCCCTCGCCGCCCCCCTCATCAACCGCCGTCTCATCCGCATCTGCCTCCGCTCCACCGGCGACGATGCCGCCGTCCTCATCCTCACCTTCCTCGCCACCCTCGTCGCCCCCCTCCACGCCGCCATCTTCATCGGCGTGGCCCTCTCCATCACCCTCTTCCTCCGCAAAGCCTCCACCCCCCACCTCATCGAATACGAAATCAGCGACTCCGGCGACCTCCGCGAACTTGATGCCAAACGCAAACGCCCCAACCCCGCCATCTCCATCGTCCACGTCGAAGGCGACCTCTTCTTCGGCGCCGCCGAACTCTTCCGCACCCAGGTCCAGCGCATCGTCATCGATGACAATCTCAAGGTGATCATCCTCCGCCTCAAGAACGCCCGGCACCTCGACGCCACCAGCGTCATGGCCCTCGAAGACCTCATCCGCTACACCCGCAGCCACGGCCGCCACGTCCTCATCTCCGGCGCCACCCGCGATGTTTACAAGGTCCTCAAACAATCCGGCGTCCTCCTCACCCTCCAGGAAGGCTGCGTCCGCTCCGAAGGCCAGACCAACCTCTTCCTCTACCACCCCTCCAACCCCAACATCTCCACCCGCGACGCCCTCCTCCGCGCCCAGGAACTCCTCGGCACCAAGGAAGCCGACATCAAAATCTACTTCGACCCGAACAAGGACAAAAAGTAGCCCCCCAACGTGGCGGAGGTTTCCAGCCTGTCTCGGCGTCCCTCAGCGAAGACGGAGCCGCCCAGCCGCCCCGGCTCCCCCAGTGGCGTGACCGTCCCGTTCGCCAGCCCTCCCCCCATCCCCCGCCTGCCCACCCCGGAGGGGTCCCATACGGTAGCCGGTGATACCATCACCGGATCCTCACCCACCCCCATTCCCGCCCTCCGGAGGAGTGCCGGAACCCTCGCGCCATGCCCTCGCCACCTGGATCAGCCCAACAACGGATACATTCCAATAACCTCTGAACTCCTCACCGCGACCGCGCCACTTTCCGCACAAACGACGACATCTCCCCTTCCCTCTGCTCGATCCGCTCCGCCAACTTCAACTGCGTCCGGGCCCGATCCAAATTCTGTCCCTCCCGGTGCACCCGGAAATATTGGTCTCCATTCAAGTGATCGGTCAAAAACCGCATCCCCAACTCCAGCGAAATCAAGCGCCCCGAGAAGGCCAGCATCGCCACTTCCGCCTCGTTGAGCACATCCCCCGCCGACTTCAAATACCCCTCCACCAACGGCTCAAAGAACCCCATCCGCATCTCCACCCCCCTCACGCTGGTCGCATCCTCCGCCGCCGGATTCGTCGTCGTGCGAACCAGATCCCCGAAATCATACAGACTCAACCCCGGCATCACCGTGTCGAGGTCGATCACGCACACCGCCTCGTCCGTCTCCCCGTCAAAAAGCACGTTGTTGATCTTCGTGTCGTTGTGCGTGATCCGCAGTGGCAGCTCTCCGCTCGCCTGCATCTCCAACAGCCGTCCCAGGACCGACTCATTCGCTCGGATGAACTCCAACTCCCCCGTCACACTTCCCTTGCGTCCTGCCCGATCCTCCGCCACCGCCGCCTGCAGGGTCTCGTGCCGCTTCAGGGTGTGGTGGAAATCCGGAATGGTTTCCACGATCTCCGCCGGGGGCAAATCACTCACCAGATCCTGAAACGCCCCAAAGGCATGCCCCGCCTCGTAGGCCTGACGCGTGTTCTCCACCACGTCATAGGTCTGACAGCCTTCAAAAAAGTTGTAACACCGCCAGATCCCCCCCTTCGGCCCCCGCACGTAAAATCGCCCCGTCTTGTCGGGATACAAACTCAACGTCTGCCCACCCGCGTCCCGCTTCACCCGCAGGACCTTCCAGTTGATATGATGCGTGACGCACTCCACGTTCCGCATCACCGCGAGGGGATCATGAAAGACGTTCGCATTGATCCGCTGCAAAATATACCGTCGGTGCTCCTCGCCATCCCGGGCATAGGTCGCCAGGTAGGTCGAGTTGATGTGTCCGCTCGAAATTTCCTCCCCGAGGACGAACTCCCCCTCGATCGCAAACTGGTCCCCAATCTTCCGCACTGCCTCCAATCGCTCCTCAGAAAGCGGCTTAACGGGAGTGGTCGGTGGGGTCATAGCGGAAAATGGCCGGGAAGGCCCCGGGGTGTTAGCAGCATTGCCCCCGGTCCTCAACCTTGAATCCTCCGCCCATTTGGCAATACTCGGCCCCAGATGAGCGGATTCCAACAGGCCGATTTCTCCTATCAGGGCATTCGCTCCGACATGGACCGCCTCCAGCAGGCCCTCGCCAAAACCCTCCAGAAAGGCGGCCACCTCCTCCCCGTCGCCGCCCGTCGCCGCATCCTCAACCTGGCCTGCGGCCGCGCCGATGAGACCGGCATCCTCATCGATGTCTTCGGTCAGGACGCCCAACAACTCGATATCCTCGGCGCCGACCTCCGCGCCCCCGAGATCGAGGAAGCCCGCGCCCGATGGAAAGCCGACCCGAACAACGGCCTCCTCACCCGCTTCGAATCCGGCGACGGCCTCCAAATCCTCGACGACCTCGCCCCCGACGAGCAGTTCGACGTGGCCTTCCTCCGCCACCAGAACTTCTGGAACGGCAACGACCTTTGGCAGGGCATGTTCGACCGCAGCCTCCATCGCCTCACCGATGACGGACTCCTCGTCATCACTTCCTACTTCGACCTCGAACACCGCCAGGCCTGCGCCGCCCTCAAACGTCTCGGTGCCGTGCAGATCGCCGACTACCGCAATCCCGACTCCCGCCTCATCTCCGCCAAACATAAAAAATCGGTGGACCGCCACATCGCCGTCTTCCGCAAACCACCCTCCCCTTGAACCCCGCCCCACAGCCACCCGCCATCCAGACCCACCTCGGCGCCCTCCCCCCCGCCCGGCAGGGCAACGTCGCCTTCTTCGCCAACCTCCAACACATCTTCTTCGACAACCAGGCCCTCACCGACGAACTGCGGGCCACCGTCCACACCCTCGATTCCTACGGCGGACGCCTCCTCCCCATCCTCGGCCTCCTCTGGGACGGTCCCGACAACATCCTTATCCTCGAACGCCCGCCCCTCCCCGGCTTCGACGAGTATCTCGGCCACACCCTCCGCCTCACCCTCCCCCGCCTCCTCACCTGCGGCGTCGGCGACGCCCTCACCCCGGAAATCCAGGACGCCGTCCGCCACGCTTCCCATTGCGCCATCGACGGCTTCGTCACCGACGAACGACTGGCCCTCCTCTCCCGCACCACCGACACCCCCCTCGCCGGCTCCGTCGGTGGCAGCCGCCGCGGCAATAACAAATATCTGCTCCACCACTACCTCGAGGTCAGCGGCGAACCGGTCTTCGACACCATCGATGCCCCCGATCCCGCCGCCATCCCCGCCGCCGCCGCCGCCCTCTCCCGACGCGGCTTCCAACAGGTCGCCATCAAGGCCGCCGTCGGAGCCTCCGGCATCGGCATCCTCCGCAGCCCGTCCACCGCCCCACCCGACATCCCCGGCCACTACTTCGCCGACGGCCCCTGCATGGTCCAGGGCTGGATCGATGACTCCCTCCCTGGCATCCTTCGCGTCACCTCGCCCAGCGTCCAGATGATGCTCAACGAGCACGCCATCCACCTCTACGACCTCACCGACCAGATCCTCAGTATCGACAGCATCCACGAGGGCAACATCGCTCCCCCCGAAACGCCCCTCGCCCCCGGCGTGCACGAGGAAATCCTCCGCCAAGCCCGCGTCGCCGCCTCCTGGCTTCACGCCCAGGGCTATCGCGGCACCGGCAGCACCGATTTCCACCTCGCCTTCTTCGAGGATGGCCGGGTCGAGGTCCGCATCTGCGAAATCAACGCCCGCGTCACCGGAGCCACCTATCCCTCCCTCCTCGCCCGGCACTTCCAACCGGAAGGCACCTGGCTCATGCGCAACCTCCTCCTCCCCGAACCCCTCGAATCCCGCGCTGTCTTCGACCGTCTCGCCCAAGCCGACCTCCTCTACACTCCCGGCAAAGCCACCGGCGTCCTCCCCGTCAACTTCAACTCCACTCCCGATCGCCTCGTCGCCAAAGGACAATTCCTCATCCTCGGCCCCAACCACCAATCCCTCCACCACACCATGCAACAAACCCTCCACCTCAAAAACCTCCACTTCACCCGCGACTAAACTGCGGCCTGACCATCCCGGTCATGTTCCCTCCCCCCCCGGCGCAGCCGCAAACCCACTCCCCCACTCCCCACTCCCCATTCCCCATTCCGCATTCCGCATTCCCCATTCCCCATTCCCCATTCCCCATTCCCCATTCTGCATTCCGCATTCCGCATTCCGCACTCCCCCATGCCCACCCCCCTCGACACCGCCCGCCTCCGCGAACGCCTCGTCGCCCTCACCCGCGACCTCGTCCTCATCCCCGGATCCGCCGAACGCCCCGAGGAACTCCAACGCGCCCTCCACTGGGTCCGCAATCACCTCGAAAGCCTTGAGGGCGTCACCATCGACCTCTACGACTCCGACGGCATCGCCTCCCTTGTCGCCCGCCCCTCCGGCGACATTCCCATCGACGTCCTCTTCTGCGCCCACGTCGATGTCGTCCACCACGCCGACCCCGCCACCTACCGCTCCGAACTCCGCGACAACCGCATTTACGGCCCCGGCACCGGCGACATGAAAGGCATCGTCGCCATTCTCCTCGAACTCTTCCGCCGCTTCCACCTCCAATCCCCCGGCGTCCCCCTCGCCCTCGCCATTACCACCGACGAGGAATCCGGCGGCGACCACGGCACCCGCGCCCTCTTCGAGGACTTCGGCCTCAAATGCAACGTCGCCATGGTTCCCGACGGCGGCTCCATCGATGACATCGTCGTCGAGGAAAAGGGCATCCTGCACCTCAAACTCGAAGCCACCGGCCGCGCCTGCCACGCCGCCCGCCCTTGGCTCGGCCACAATGCCCTCGAGCAAATCCAGACCACCATCGCCGCCATCCAGGCCGACTTCCCCCCCCTCAACGCCGACCTCTTCCACTGGCAGCCCACCTGCTCGGTCACCCGCATCGACACCCCCAACCGCTCTGTGAATCGCGTCCCCTCCCACGCCTCCGCCCTCCTCGACATCCGCTTCCCCTTCCCCCAAACCGCCCAAAGCGTCCTCGCCGACCTCTCCCGCCACCTCGGCCCCGATCTCACCTGCACCACCCTCATCGCCGCCGATCCCACCGTTCTCTCCCCCGATCCCGCCTTCTTCGAGGCCTGCGAATCCGTCCTCGGTCACCGCCCCCGTGAACGCCGCGAACACGGCGGATCCGACGCCCGCTTCATCGCCTCCCAGAACATCCCCGTCATCATGTCCCGCCCCCTCTGCGACAACCTTCATTCCAGCGAGGAATGGATCGACATCGACTCCATGCTCACCTTCTACGACATCTATCGTAGATACCTGGAAGAGCGCTTCAGCGCACAATGATCCGGCCGCGCCGCCGCCACACGCCACGACGCCGCCGGCTCATTTGTCATGCGGCTGAAAGCGTTTCCTTCCCCGCCTCCTCCGCCACCTTCCGGCGCAGAGCCACCTCACTGCCCGCCTGCTTCAACAGGGCGATGAGATAGGCGTTGAGGAAATACTCCCGTAAAAGAAGTTCTTTCTTCCCTGATGGTTCGTTGATCTTACGGATTTTCATAGGCGTGGAGTCTCGTTCACAGGTAGGACGAACCAATCGCCCCTTTATTCCAAATCCACCGACATTTCCCCGCCCTCCCCCCATTTCTTCACCCCTCCCAATTTCCCCCCGGGCAGGGGACGGTCACTCCGTGCCGTCCGGCGGCTTCACCCCGCTATTTCCTCGCGATGCCCAACGGAATCCCTAACCTCTCCCCTCCACGCCCATGAAACATCTCCTCCTCACCATCCTCTTCCTTTCCGGCCTGATCCAAGCAAACGCCTTCGATGCCGCCCTGCCGGAAACCAAAACCATCGCATGGTCTCTCAAGAAGGCGGATGTCTCCATCCCCTCCCTTGACCTGACCAACACCACGATCCGCGAGATCATCAAATTCATGGATCGCTCCGATGGCAGCCCCGGGTTCTTCATCGATGTCGATGTCTCCGCAGTGACGAACAAGCTCGACAAAAAGGTGACCATCAAGGCGAAGGATCTGCCCTGGCTCGAACTCCTGGGTCAGGTTGCCGACCTTCTCGACAGCGACATCCTGGTGCAGGAGGGAGTCTTCAAACTCGTTCCCCGCAACAAAAATGCCGCAGACACGAAATAGCGACGTAGAAATCAGCCCCCCGACGCCCGACTTCTCGAAAACGCGGGAGCAACGCCCAAAGAACCCCAGTCACCATGGAGTGAGGGAAGCACCCCCCCAAAAGAGCTTTCGAACCTTTCCCCTCAAATCTCCTTCACCACCGTCCCCATCCCCCCATCCGAAATAATCCGCACCTTCCCCCCCTGTTTCACAAAGCCCGTACTCGCCGTGACATCCACCACCTCTTCTTGAAACTTCGCCTTCCCCGTCGGACGCAAATCGGTCACCGCCTCCCCCGGCCAGCCCACCCGACTCTCGCCCCCCGACTTGCCACCTCCTGCGGACGCTCCGGTCACCAGCGACTGCTTCACGGTCATCCATCCGAACAACTGCGTCTGCGGCAGAAAACGCATCAGGAGCATCATCAATATGATCCCCCCGGTCAGTCCCATCGCCAGACTCAAGGCCGGCCAGCCGATCAATTCCAAAAAGCCAGGGCCGGACAGGATCTCCTCGTTCCAGAAATCCTCGGAGTCGAACGAATCCACCATCGCCATCAGCAACGACGAGGCCACCGCGATCAGCCCCAGAATCCCCGCAATCCCCGTCCCCGGTATGACGAAGATCTCCAGCACGATCAGCGCCATCCCCAGCACAAACAACGCCGCCAATTCATAGCCCGCCATGTTGCCCGCCGCATAGTTTCCAAAGAAGAACAGCCCGAAGGCGATCAGCGATACCAACCCACCCACCCCGAAGCCCGGCACCTTCATCTCCGCATAGGCCGCACCCAGCCCGATCAAAATCAGGAACGGCGACAGATATTTCACCCACCACGCCAGTTTCTCCAAAGCAGTCGGCTCGGCATGGGTGATCGGCACGCCCTCAAACCCTTCCTTCGCAATCAACTCCTCCACGCTCTCCACCAATCCCCGCGCCAGCAGCGGCTTCCCGTCATAGTCCGCCACCGCCTCTTCCGCCGTCAGCGTCAGCAACATGTCGACCGGCACCTTCACATCCCCGAACACATACTCCTGCTTCGTGAACATCATCGCCCGCACCACGTCCAGGTTGTGCCCCTTCTTCTTCACCACCGAACGCACAAAGGCATCGTAGGCCGACTCGATCTTGGCCCGCATCACCTCATCGATCTCCGAGCCATCCCCCGACACCAGACCCGCCGCCCCGATCGCCGCCACCGGCTTCATGTAGATCCCATCCGTGGCCACCGCGATCAGCGCTCCCGCCGACATCGCCTTGCTGTTTACAAAGGCAAATGACGGCACGTGCAGATTCGCCATCTCGTTCATCATCAAATCGCTCGTCTCCCAGGCCGCCCCTCCCGGTGTATGGATGTCAAACACCACCGCCGTCGCCCCCTCCTCATCGACCCGCCGCAAGGTCCGCCGCATGAACTTGAAACTCTGCTCATTGATGAGGTCCTCCTCCCCCACCTTGATCACCACCACCTGCCCGGCATAGCTCGCTTCCTCCGACTTCCCGAAGACCCTCTTCTCCCCCTTCCCGGCGTCTTCACCCTCCGTCCCCGCCAAAAGCAGGCCGGGCCACAAAGCCAGCAGCATCCACAACAGCATCTTCATGGCCCGACTATAGCCATTTCCCCCCGCCCGCCCAAAAAAATCGTCCCCTTCCCTCAATTCATCCCTTTCCCACACCCCCACTCCCCAAGCATCGATTCTCCATTCCGCATTCCGATTTCCGCATTCCGATTTCCACGATCCGCATTCCTGAGATTGGCAAGCGCCCCCCACACGCTACCTTCCGCCCCAGATGGCCCGCATCCCGGAGGAACTCGTCGAACAGATCTTGGCCGCGACTGATATCGTGGACCTGATCGGCACCTACTTTCCCCTCAAACGCGCCGGTTCGCAATTCAGGACGCTCTGCCCCTTCCACGACGAAAAAACCCCCTCCTTCTACGTCAACCCCGCCCGCCAAAGCTTCAAATGCTTCGGCTGTCAGGAAGGCGGCAGCGCCGTCGGCTTCGTCATGGCCTACGAAAACCTCCCCTTCCCCGACGCCATCCGCAAGCTCGCCGCCCGCGCCAACATCTCCATCCAGGAGGAAGCCTTCGACCCGGATGCCGACCGCCTCCGCCGCAGCCGGGCCCGACTCCTCGAACTCCACAAGGGTGCCGCCGAATTCATGCACCACCTCCTCATGAAGGACCCCGCCGCCCAACACGGCAGGGACTACCTCAAGTCCAGGGGCTTCGACGGCGAAATGGCCAAACGATGGACCCTCGGCTGGATGCCGGAAAATGGCCACGTCTTCCTCGACTGGGCCCGGAAGGCCGGATTCAGCGGGCGCGAACTCAAGGACTCCGGCCTCGCCAACCTCAAGGAAGAGAACAACGCCCGCTCCGGCCTCTATGTCCGCTTCCGCGGCAGACTCATGTTCCCCGTGCGCGATGACCTCGCCAACGTCATCGCCTTCAGTGGCCGCCAACTCCGCGATGACCCCCACAGCGGCAAATACGTCAACTCGCCCGAAACCGCCATCTACAAGAAATCCAAGGTCATTTTCGCCCTCGATCAGGCTCGTCGCTCCATGGCCAAGGAACACTGCGCCCTCATCTGCGAAGGCCAGATCGACGCCATCGCCTGCCACGAAGCCGGCATCACCAACGCCGTTGCCCCTCTCGGCACCGCCTTCACGACCGAACACGCCCGCATTCTGAAACGCTACACGGACGAAATCATCCTTTGCTTCGACTCCGATGGCGCTGGTCACGCAGCCGTCGCCAAAGCATTCCGCGAACTCGCTCCCCAAAATCTCAATGTCCGCGCCATCTCCCTCCCCAAAGGCGAGGACCCCGATACCTTCATCAAAACATTCGGCGTCGACGCCTTCCGCAAACTCATGGACGAAGCGGCCGAGTTCTTCGACTACATGATCACCCACGAACGCCAGCAGCGCGACCTCACCCAAGCCGGACAACTCGCCGACCTCGGCCGCGAAATGGCCTCCCTCATCGCCATCCTCACCGACCAGGTCACCAAGGACACCGCCATCAACCACCTCTCCACCCGCCTCGGCATCGGCACCGCCGAATTCCGCCAAGCCGTCGCCAAGGCCACCAAGGAAGCCCAGCGCCCCACCCGCACCTACGACAAAAAGGACCCCGACGCCCCCCGCAATCTCCCTCCCACCCCCCTCCACCGCTCTGTCGCCGCCCTCTGCCGGCATTCCCTGCAAACCCCCCAGGTCCAGGAATGGCTTTGTGAACAAACCGAGACGCTCATGGATGCCATCGAGGGCCGCGAGGGCGCCCACCTCCTCCTCGGCATCCTCGCCAAACGCCCCAATCCGGCCTCCCTCTCCTCCGTCAACGCCTTCATCGACAGCCTCCCCTCCCCCGATCAGGCCGCCCTCCATCCCCTCCTCGGCGAACCTCCCGCCGCCGATCCCCTCCAGGACGCCGCCGACATTGTCGGCGTCCTCGCCCTTCAATCCCTCGAACGCAGAATCTCCGCCACCGAGGCCCGCCTCCGGGATCCTCATCTCACACCCGCCGAAATGGGCGCGCTCTTCGAGGAAATTAAGGCCTTACAAAGTTTAATCGCTTCCGCCAAAAACTCTTGACCTAACTTCAAGGGTCAAGAACAGTCCGCCCGCTTCTCCAGCGGGCCACCCGGGTTTGCTGTTATAGGAGAATTGTATCCATTTCCAGTTTCCAAGCCCTCTCGGCCCCATGGCGAAAAAGAAAGTCGCACCTACCAAAACCACTAAAAAAGCAGCCAAACCGGCCGCTTCAAAGTCGGTAAAGAAGCCCGCCACCAAAAAGGCTCCCGCCAAAAAAGCCGCCAAACAACCGGCTTCCAAGGCAAGCAAGAAGGTCCCAGCGAAAAAACCGGCAAAAAAACCGGCCCCCAAGAAGTCCTCTGCCAAGAAGGAGCCCAAGTCCGCCCCGGCCAAGCCCTCGAGCAAAAAAACGGCTCCCAAGAAGGACCGCACCAAAAAGGCCGCCACCGATCCCTCCGACAAAATCATCCCCCCCGGCAAGAGCCGCATCGATACCCCCGAGATCCAGGAAAAGATCCGGGAACTCATCAAGCTCGCCAAGGAACAGGGCTACCTCACCTACGATGACATCCACGAGGTCCTCCCCAACGACATGGTGGAACCCGCCGACGTGGACGCCATCCTCGAGCGACTCCGCAACATGGAGTTCGACATCATCGACGCCTCCGAGGTGGACCGCTACAAGGACAAGAAGACTTCCGACGACGGCCCCGAGGAAACCAAGGACCAGAAGCTCGACATCCTCGACGACCCCGTCCGGATGTACCTCAAGCAAATGGGTCAGGTCCCCCTCCTCACCCGCGAACAGGAGGTCGAAATCTCCAAACGCATCGAGGACGCCGAAATCAACGTCCAGAAATACCTCCACCTCTTCGGCTTCACCGCCGCCAATTACCTCGAACTCGCCGAAAAACTCGGCCGGGGCAAGGAGCGCTTCGACCGCGTCATTCTCGACAAAAAGATCGAGAGCCGCGAGCGCTACATGAAGGCCCTCCCCAAGCTGTGCGACCAGACCGCCGCCCTGCACGAGGAAACCAGCAAGCTCTTCAAGAAACTCAGCGCCAAGTCGGTGCGCGGAAAAAAGAAGCTCACCGAACAGTTCGAGAAAAACCTCGCCAACCTCGCCCGCCTCTTCAACCGCTTCTACTACAAGCAGAAGGTCGTCGATGACTTCTGCAAGGTCGTCGACGAAACCCAGCAAAAAACCTGGCGCTACGAACGCAAGATCGCCGCCAAGGGCCAGGACCAGAAGGAGTTCGAAACGAAACTCAAGGAACTCCAGCTCCAGTCCTGGCACTCCACCGAGGACTTCGAAAAGACCACCGCCGACCTCCACCACTGGCTCCGCGAAGCCCACAAGGCCAAAACCGAAATGGTCGAGGCCAACCTGCGCCTCGTCATCTCCATCGCCAAAAAATACACCAACCGCGGCCTCTCCTTCCTCGACCTCATCCAGGAAGGCAACATGGGCCTCATGAAGGCCGTCGAAAAATTTGAATACCGCCGCGGTTACAAGTTCTCCACCTACGCCACCTGGTGGATCCGCCAGGCCATCACCCGCTCCATCGCCGACCAGGCCCGCACCATCCGCATCCCGGTCCACATGATCGAGACGATCAACAAGCTCATGCGGGTCCAGAAGCAGCTCGTCCAGGAGTACGGGCGCGAACCAACCCCCGACGAGATCGCCGAGGAGATCCACCTCCCCGTCGAGCGGGTCCGCGCCGTCCTCAAGATGGCCCAACAGCCCATTTCCCTGCAGGCCCCCGTCGGCGACAGCGACGACACTTCCTTCGGTGACTTCATCGAAGACAAGTCCGCCGAGAACCCCATGGAGGAGGCCGGCTTCTCGATGCTCAAGGACAAGATCAACGAAGTCCTCGACACCCTCACCGAGCGGGAGCGCGAGGTCCTCGAACAGCGCTTCGGTCTCAAGGACGGCTACAGCCGCACCCTCGAGGAAGTCGGCCGCCAGTTCCAGGTCACCCGCGAACGAATCCGGCAGATCGAAGCCAAGGCCCTCCGCAAAATGCGCCACCCCACCCGCATCCGCAAACTCGAAGGCTTCATCGAGCTCCCCAACACCTAATCCTGGCGGCGGTTTCCACCTGTCCCGGCGTAGCCCAGCGAAGACAAAACCGCCCAGCCGCCCCCCCCGGTGGCGTGACCGTCCCGGTCGCATGCCCCGCCCCACGTAGCGGCGCCTCTGCGAGGCGTCGGCGGTTCCACCTCACCCCCCGCCCACCCCCTCCCTCACCCACGCACAACCGCCGCCCCACCCGTGCCGGTTTCCACCTGTCCTGCCGTAGCCCAGCAAAGACAAAACCGCCCAGCCGATCCCCCGGTGGCG
>Ga0105052_10004602_pt1 | contig 15135 bp, 16 predicted proteins | sample FRY03_FD_78094 | JGI IMG/M metagenome (GOLD analysis project Ga0105052, IMG submission 78094) | Freshwater microbial communities from Lake Fryxell liftoff mats and glacier meltwater in Antarctica - FRY-03 | ecosystem: Environmental > Aquatic > Freshwater > Ice > Glacier meltwater ... | reverse complement strand
TCCTATTAGTCCACAATTGCCAGACCATATTAAAAACTATATGATTGACATAGACGGCACAGTAACAGAAGATGTACCAAACGAAGAGCCGGAGAGAATGGTGACTTGCGAGCCTTTTCCAGATGCTCTAGAGACCCTAAAACCGCTGGTATGATCAAGGACATATCATTACCTTCTTTACGTCTAGAACTTTAGAACATAAGGAAGTTACAGATGCGTGGTTAAAAAAACACGGTTTCAAACATCACGGCGTGCTCTATGGCAAACCACGTGGCGGCAACTACCACTGGATAGATAACCACATAGTACGTGCTACTAAATACAAAGGGAAATTTACAGACTTAGTGACTCAATCTAAGAAGGTGGAGTTGTTTGAGGAGTAATCGATTAGTACCCGAAATCTTATCCGTTCCCTGGCTTTTTACTAATGTATTCTTTTAGTAGCAAAAAGTGTCTGTTTGCTCATCGTAAAACGCTGTCGTAGTAATTTTGTGCGATTAAACGCTAAAAATGAAATCCTATAGCCAATAGCTGAGGAGCTTCTATTCGCCACCCATTGTTTTTTAATGTAAAACTGTTATCCTCATTTGAAATGCGACCTTGATAATGAGCGACTCCTAAAGTTAAGTTAAGTGAAAACCTGTCTGCAGGTTGATATATAAGTCCTCCTCCTATAAATATAGCTTTAGATTGAGATTTAGAGAGGATAACCTTTACTTGGGCAGGATTTATGCCAGTGCCACAGTATTCCACATATTGAGGACGTTCTCCTTTAGCACTGCCTACACGCAACCCAGCAGACACAAAAGGTCTAACCTTTGCTGTTCCAAATTCTTTTTTGGCGTGTATAAAAAAGTTGTAGCCTTTAGATGCGTTTAGGACAAAAGAGGTGTCCAGATCCATGTTATAAATTTCAAAGAAAGGGCTGAATGTTTTGTTAGTTAAGTTGGGTGAATAAAATCGTGAAATCCCGATTTGAATAGAGACGGGCGTTGCCTCTCTCTCATAAACGAGTACATATCGATAATCAGAATTAATGCCGAAGGATAAGGTGTTTTTTGATTGTGCGTAGGATTTGCCATAACCAAGAAGCAAAAACAGAGGAACAAAAAATTTACCTAAGCACTTCATACTGTGTCAAAAATACTATATTTTCAACAGTAAAATTCTCCGCCACTATAAACGAAGCCTAAAAAGAGAGTTTTGATGGTGCTGTAGCTTGCAGAATGGCAATTTGAATTGTACTTCGAAACTCCTTCTATGAGCTTCAGAAATGAAAGGTATTACTGCTTTTTGCATCAAGGCAAAGACAGAAAAAGACATAGTAGAGACCAAAAAAAGGCAACTGGCAAGAGTTGCCTTACTGGATTAAGTAATCTAAAGTCTTACCGCTTAACGTTTAAAGTTATCTCTAACTTCACTTCATCACTGAGTATAAAACCGCTTTCTCCTACATTGAAGTCTAATCTGTCTAGCTTCATTGATCCAGAGAACTTGCCTATACTTTCGCTCTTCACAAAGGTAAAAGGCATCGAAACATTTTTGGTTGTACCCTTTATGGTTACATCAAATTGACCAGTAAAGCCATTGTCGCTTTTGGTGATAGATGTAGATCTCATTTCTATCTTCGGATGATTTGCTACGTCAAAGTATTCTTCTTTTCTAAGGTGTTCGTCTCGTTTATCTATGCCTGTATTTAGAGTGGCAGATTTCACAGAAGCATAAATGCTCGAGTTATCTAAGTCGTTAGCATCAAATTTTATAGCTGCGGCAAGCCCTTTAAAAGAACCATCTACAGCAATTCCTGCGTTTTTGATTTGAAACACTACAGAACCTGTAGTAGGTGTCCAGCTAGTTGCCGCGAAAGCTATTAGCGATACGAAAGCAAATGATATTAGTAAATTTATTTTTTTCATGATAGGTTATTTTCTAATTGTTAAACGGTTTAAAGTGGATAGAGAGTATTCCCATCAAGGACTTGTATCTGAATCTGTCGTTATTGTCATTATACGAGATTTGCTGGGCCATAGTATATTCGGTAAATAAGAACGTGAGTCCGGCATTTACTGATAATTTTTTATTGAAATGGTAAGTAGCGTATAATTCACTGTTTAGCATGCTGATATCATTATCGCTGATTAGTAGCACATTATACGGAGTAGGTTTGGCTAGTATAGTTTCAGGACTTGCACTTGGTCTATTACTGCTTATCATCTTTCCTTCTCTACCAACTCCAAAAGCTATGCCAGCAGCGTCTATATTGAAGCCAATACCCCACCTATCAGAGAAGTCATACGCTATGTAGATGACCGCGTTTAGAGAGTTATGTTGTGCATTGTGTACACTAAAGGTATCCATATTCTCCTGTATGTTTTCGATGAAGAGTACCTGTGGTCCTTTTTCACCGCTTGTGAGATAAGCGGGTGCTGTCACATAGTATTTATCATTATTCAGATATCCATTGAATCGCACGCCATACCCAAGTTTGAATTTTTTATTCGCAGTTATGCCGTAGAGTTGTTTCCAGGATAGTGCTACATTTACTTCTTTAGGAGCATAGGATAGTGCGAGTCCAAAATCATTGTTTTGCTTGAAGGGTTGGCTAAAGCTAGAGAAGCTTAAGCAAACTAAAATCAGGGTCGTTATACTATTCATAACCAGGTATTAAAAAAAAGACTTACTAAAAACAATAGCAGAAAATTGGTAACGCCCTACTTCTCGGTAGTACAAGCTGAAACAATCGGTATCATACGTTAATCGGCAATTCAATTAACGTATGATTCGCGTATTTCTTACAAAGGGACTTCCTTGCATATCATTCACCACCTTGTTTCGTAGCGGTTTGATAACATTTAGTAGTGTAAGAACCCAGTGGTGGTATGTGGGGTTAAGCATTATATAGTTGAGTATTTCAGCCTTGTTCACTCTACCTCCAAAGTGCTTATCCCATTGTTTATTATACTTGTTTGTAAGGGTTTCAAAATCAGTATCTTCTAGGATTAGTTGTGATAGAAGAAGAGCACTCCGTGCTGCTATACTCATCCCATTTCCACTCAGAGGACTAATACTTCCGGCAGCATCGCCTACAAAAAGCATTTGGTCATTAAATAGTGCCTGCTTATTGAATTTCACATTGCTAATTACGAGGGGTTTATCCCACACGAACTTTGCGGTTTGGTATACTTCTTTAAGTTTTGCATTTTGCCAAAGTACGTTTTTTTCCAACTGCTCTATGGAATTGTTTTGCTCTTTCAGTTTATTAGCATCTGCTAGGTAGCATAGACAGTAGAGATCCTCTTCTACTTTACTCATACCACAATATCCTCCATCAAAAGAGTGGAGGGAAATCAAGTCGTCTCGAAAATCTCCTTTTATATGGTGTTTTACACCTAGGAAGTTTCGGGTAGAAGGTTTCTTTGGTTCTTTTAGATAGCCTGCAGAGTATTTGCCGTGGGAGCCTATAATGAGAGCAGCTTCTGCATTTTGTGAGCTAGTTTCAATAACGTTTCTATCAACAGATAGCACCTTACTGTTGTCGTAAAACACAACCCCAGAGCGTTTCATTTGCTCGGCTAGTTCGTAGTCTAATTTGTATCTGCTCAGGCCAAAGCCCCCAATTTTGAGTTTGGAGTTCAATTCACCGCCTTTTTGCGAGGTAAGTTTTAGGTCCTTGATCGTGGGAAGGTTCCAATCATCTAGGGGAAGACCGAGTGATTTAAAAAAGGCATACGACTCTAATGATATAAATTCTCCACACACCTTGTGACTCGGGAAGGTCTCCTTTTCGAAGATTACGACCTTTTTGCCAGCGTCGGCCAGTAGTATCCCCAAGCTACTGCCAGCTATACCGGCTCCTATAATACCGATATCGTACTTATCCATAGACGATTATTTGGTGGCGAAATGCCCACTTCCACTTTACAGTGTAATGAGTTGCTCCAGTTTGTGACAGAAGAGCTAACCATTCTTTTTTCTTAAATCCACGCAGCACACTTAGCGGTGCATCATTCTTTACTAGGTGAGATTTGGAGAAGAGGTGAGTTAAAGCCTTAATGAAATAATAGGCAACAGGGTTTCGTTCTAAGTCGTTGATTATTAAAGTGCTTTTGTTTTTTAGAGCAAATTGAATAAGCTCTACAATTTGCTCATCAGTGAGATGGTGGGTGAATAAACACGCATGAAGAACGTCTATTGGGCTGATATGAGTACTGGCGTTTCTGTAATCGTCCGTAATAAACGTAAGCTGCTCTGGCAAATGAGATGCAGCATATTGAGTACAAACTTTTTTTAGGTCTACCCCGTAAAGATTGCAATCTATAGTATTTCTTTGGGCGTATTTGTATATTTTGTGTAGCATATCTCCGCCGCCTGAGCCAATGTCTACAATATTCTTGTTCTGAATTTTTATTTTCTTAAACGCATTAATAGAAATACTATAACCTCCTAGTAGTGTGTTTATTGAATGCAGTTCTTTAAGGTTTAGAATGAGGTCTTGTTCTGTAACGTCACCATCTAGCAGCTCTTTGGTATGGGAACGATGTTTAAACATAAGATAGGAGGGCTGATTCTAATGTAAGTCCAGGGCCAAAGGCACACGCTATTAGTTCGTTTTTGTCTGAGGATCTGTTGTTTAGCATTTCCTTTAGAACGAATAGAATAGTAGCCGAAGACATGTTTCCGTTTTCTAAAAGTACTTTTCTAGAGGCCGATACTTCCGACTCGTCTAGGTTTAGAGTTGATTGTATTCCATCTACTATTTGTTTTCCTCCAGGGTGTATTGCCCAACCAGTTAAACTTGGCATTCTGTTGAATAGCGTTTTTATATCAAGTGATGCTTTAATGCTTTTTGGCACTTCACTAGACAGGGTCATTAGAAATCCGTCTGTAGAAATTTTCCAACTCATCTCATCCTTGGAATAGGGTATGAGTCTAGACTCAAAATCTTCGAGCTTTAGCTTAGCCTCTTTATCTTCTGATGAGAGGACTACAGAAGCGGCTCCATCTGCGAAAATGGAATTAGAAAGCAAGTAGTCATCTATAAACTTATTCTGAAAGTGAAGTGAACAGAGTTCTACCGAAACCAGCAAGACTGTTCTATTGGGGGTATTACAAATATCCTTGGCCATTCGCAGGCCCGTGAGGGCAGCGTAACAACCCATAAAGTTCACATTATACCTTCTAATGTTTGTAGGTAGCTGGAAGTGATTGATGAGATCAATTTCAACTCCTGGAGCTTGCATACCTGTGCAGCTGATAAAGATAATGTCTGTTATATGATCTTTATCGTTTTTAAATGCTTGATTGTTTTCTATGGCTTCTATAGCAAGTTCTAAGGCAGAGGTGTGATATGTAGCGAGTTTTTGTTCTAGTGACATGGCCACTAGCTTTTTGATATCAGGCTCTACACAGTTTCTCTTGTTTATGGCACTTCTAGCGGTCAGAAACTTTATTTTACGGTGAATATCAGCATCTTCTGTCATAGAAGAGTAGATGTCGCAAAACTCGTCTTGAGTAAGTGAGTGCTTGGGAACTGCGGTTCCTATGTCTAAAATATAGCTCAAAGTATTATGTAACAACCAAATAAAGGAAGAATAGATTTAGAACTACAGCAGCTATTATGTTCATATACATCGTGTGTTTGTAGTCTGCGTGTTTGGTGTCTTCCCATACCTTGCTAGCCCAGTATACGAAATATCCTATAATAGGAATTTGTGCAAGGGTGAATAGGTAAAACGTATTGATGTCTGTTTCCTTAAAGTGTAAGAAGTAAAAGAGTGTAGCGATACCGAACATAGCACCAGCAAATAGGAAAGTGCCTCTATAACCTAGCTTGTAACTTAAGGTGGTCACTCCGTCTGCCAGGTCACTTTCGTGTTGGTAAATCTGTGTAAGTGGGTATATAGCTCCTATTTGGAAGGAAGTGGCTAATAGTGCGAAAAATGCTTTTGTTCCTATTGTAAGTAGGCTGCTGTCATAAAACTCTTGTGAGCAACTGTAGGAGACTAAATAGAAGGTAAAAGCTCCTTGGAAAATGAAAATCACTAGAAAACCTAAAAAGGCGTACTTTTTGAATCGGACGGGTTTGTAACTATAGAGTCTTGAAGCCAATATATATATGAGCACTAGAAAGGCTAAAGAAGTTTCTATGGTAACGGATAATACAAGAGCTGAAATATCTATTGTGTTCGCCAACCATAGCATTTTGGAGTTAGGTGGCGGTGGATTCTTGAGTCCACCTACGCTGCCCTGATCCTGATCGTAATAACTATTAAATAAGTTGCTGGCAGGGTAGACTAGTAAGTGAAGGATAACAAAAATGAATAGAGCGTTTTGCGGATGTATATTTTCTACTTGCGATAATGCAAACAAATACACTGGCATGAGCAACAAGGAAAAATGCAGTCTGAGATGCGTAAAAGCGTCTATCCACTCTTGTTTATTGCATGCCATTCAATTCTATTCTTTGGTTAAGTGTTATTTGCCAGAGTGTAATCCATCCTTCATCTGCGGGGTAATAGTTGTATTCTGGACCTAGTACTAGCTTAGCTTCTTGAGCTACCGAAGTGAGCGGAAGTAGACTGAAAACAAGACGGGGCGTTTTTCTCATGAGTTCAAATTTACGAAAACAAAAAATCCCTTACGCTAAGCATAAAGGATTTAAATATTTTATAGAATTATGCTTCGTTTACCAATCGTCGTCATCTATGAATGGAGTGGCGGCACAGGTAGCTTTCAGGTCATCAATTAATCTCGTGATTTGATTATTACAAGCCATAAGAATTTTATCGTTACCTCGTATGTTCTTTTTGGCAGTAAGGTAGTATTCCATATAAGTAGCGTCATCTTCTTTCCCTCCTGACCTATCAGGAGTAACGTGTACAAAGTTGTTGAATTTATATCTGTATCTTTCGTCTTTGAATCTCAATTCCATTTCAAACTCTATAACCCCGACGGTAGTTTTTTGGTATGGATTAACTTCTACAGTTAGGGGCATTATAACATAAGCTTTTATAGTTTGGCCTTCTTTACCGTCTGGGTCTAATCCAGCTTTGTCAATCATTCGCTTGGCTTCTTTTTCACCAAATTGTTTTTTCATCCAAACAATTGCTCTTGCGTACAAAGAGTCTGCACTAGAATAATCTTCTCCCCCTAAATCTAAAAATCTATCGGGGACTATAACTTCTACTATTTCTACGAAAGTTACTAATTGATCCGTGCTGTCATAAGGCATGCCTGTGAATCTTTCATAAGGTTTAGCCTCAATATCTGGACGTGAGGATCTAACATAGTCTTGACCGCCGTTTCCGTAGTTAAAACCACCATCGCCTCCCCAAGAGTCGTCGCTGCCCCAGCCATCGTCTGCAGCAGAATCTAATGCTGGTGCCCCAGAACCTGAAGGGTCGTAGTCGTAAGCGGTCTTGGCTTTGCCTCCGCCGCCATTATCCCAAGAATCGCCAGAATTATCCCAAGTGTCTCCAGAATCGTCCCAAGATTGTGCGTTGGTCAATAGACCGAAAACACAAAAAGAGAGTAGTGTAAGAATAGTCTTTTTCATTGTTTGTATTATTTCCTTTCACGGAAGCTAAGTAGTATGCCGACCGTAAATTGGTCAACGAAAATAGTTTAAATTATATTGTGTGCAAGTTAATAGTTTGTGGATTAAAATATTTTGTATCTAAAATTTATACATACACCAGTTTTGCTTTATTTTGCTCGCATCAATGAAAAAGAAAAGAATAATTGAATTGTGCTTTGTGCTGATAGCTTGGCAGTTGTGTGGGTGTGCAGACCGTGTAAGTAAGGTAGAGAGTATGGCCGAAGACTTGAGTGTGGATGAGCATAGCTATGCAAATTTTAACGATGTGCGTGTACAACACTTAAGTTGGGACGTGACTGTAGATTTTGAATCTAAAAGAATTACAGGTACCGCAAAATGGGACATAGAAAATAGGACAGGGGGTCGCATCTTAGTTCTGGACACAAGGCAATTGTCTATCAATAGTATTGTACTGGACAATGGGAAGGAAGCCGATTTTGTCTTAAGTAAGGCTGATTCTGTTTTGGGTCAATCTCTTAGCATAGAAATAGAGCCAGAAACCAAGTGGGTTTCTATAGATTATGCTACAAGTCCAGAAGCGGAAGCCTTGCAGTGGCTAGCTCCTGAGCAGACATTAGGAAAAGAACATCCCTATTTGTTTAGCCAATCACAAGCAATTCTTGCTCGTACATGGATTCCTTGTCAGGACGGCCCAGGTGTAAAATTTACCTATGAGGCTAAAGTGAAAACGGATCCTAAGCTATTAGCACTAATGAGTGCTAAGAATACTCAAACTAAGTCTAAAAACGGCAGGTATTCATTTGTAATGGATCAACCTATTAGTTCTTACCTACTCGCCCTTACCGTGGGCGACTTAGAGTTTTCGAGTACAGGCAGAAACAGTGGAGTCTATGCCGAGCCCGAAATGCTAGAAAAAGCAGTTTGGGAATTGCAAAGTATGCAGAGTATGATAGATAGTGCAGAGCTGCTTTACGGTCCGTATGCATGGGAAAGATATGATGTAGTTATACTGCCACCTAGTTTTCCTTTTGGTGGCATGGAAAATCCACGACTCACTTTTGCTACGCCTACTATCATAGCTGGAGACAGAAGTTTAGTGGCTCTTATTGCACATGAGCTTGCTCATAGCTGGAGTGGAAATCTAGTTACAAACGAAACCTGGAATGATTTCTGGTTAAATGAAGGATTCACTGTTTACTTTGAGCAGCGTATAATGGAGAAAATATACGGAGAGGCTTACGCTAAAATGCAAACTAAACTAGGGATGGGCGAGCTACTATTGACACTCCAAGATTTAGAAGAAGATGACAATTTAGAAGATACTCATCTGTATTTAGACTTGCACGGTAGAAATCCAGATGATGGAATGACAGATGTAGCGTACGAGAAAGGTAGGTTCTTCTTACAGAGAATAGAAGAGGTAGTGGGCAGAGAAAGATTTGACACTTTTTTGAAGGAATACTTTACCATAAATAAGTTTAAACCAATGAATACCAAGCGTTTTATAGCGTATTTATATGAGAATCTTCTGACCACAGTACCAGAGCAAAAAGAAGTAAATGCGGAAGTATGGATATACGGACCTGGATTGCCAGATAACTGCCCAGAGATCTATTCTGCTGAGTTAGATCGTGTAGAAAATGCAATAGCCAAGTTTAACACTAATTTAATCAAAGCATCTGCCATGGATACAGCGGGATATACTACTCACCATTGGCTGCACTTTTTAAGAGGTTTAAAAAATCTTAATTTTTCTAAAATGCAATCGCTAGATAAAGCATTTCAGTTCACAGAAACTGGTAATAGTGAAATAGCTTGTGATTGGTTTAAACACGCTATAGAGCAGAATTATAAGCCAGCGTACCCTGCTATGGAATCCTTTCTTCTGAGAGTAGGGCGTAGGAAATTCTTAGACCCACTATACAGCCGCTTGGCTCTGACCAAGGAAAATAAAGAATGGGCTACACGAGTTTATATCAAAGCACGCCCCGGATATCACGCAGTAAGTGCTAATACTATAGACGAAATATTAAATTATCATGAAATAGGTACCTTTGAGGGTAACTAAAAGTAATATTAAAATGAGAAATTGGACGAAATTTAGCTTTTTAGTGTTGGCGTGGGTGCTCATAGCAACTACAGCCTGCGAAAAAGGCCCATCAGCTAAAATCTACAATACTTGGAGCCTTGAAGACGTGAATATGCAGGATGCAGATAGCCTAACCTTAGCAAGATTAGAGTCTAAAGGAATTACCTACACCTTTTTTAAAGACGGAAAATATACGGCAAGCGGGGCTATTGTAGAAGAGGGGACATTCAAAATTAATGATGAAGGAACGAATTTAAGTATAACAGAGGGGAGTAACACAGCTAGGTACGACTTACAGCTCACAGAGAGTACATTAAGACTTAGCTCTGGAGAGCAATCAATGACATTTATAGTAAAAAAATAAGAATATGGGAATTTTTGATGCATTTAAGAAAAAAGCAGGGGTAAAAGCCGAAGAGGGACATCCGATACAGGAATATTTAAAAGACGCTGATTTGGCGATAGAAAATTTACAAGTAGTAGAGGAAAATGGTACAGTCACTATCATGGGTAGTGTACAAGATGGCGAATCTGCGGACAAGGTAGAAGAATTGTTAAGGGCAAAAAGAATACCGTCTTTAACCAATAACATAACTATTGCAGATTTATCGCACTTAGGAATAGAATATACTGTGACCACCCATTCTGGCAGGCTAAACTGTAGAAAAGGACCAGGTACTCAAGATGAAATAGTGGGAAAATTTTCGGAAAATACGATAGTTACATTAGTACAAAAGCACAATGCGACGTGGCATAAGGTACGTGGAGATAAGACGGAAGGCTATTGTCGTACTAAATACTTGATAGAAGTAAGCGGTACATAAACAGTACGGTGCAATACGATTTTAAAAAAAGGGGCTTTGGGCCTCTTTTTTATTTGCGGAATTGGATATCGTAGCTATTTTTGCACTCCTTTTGAAAAAGAGGATAATAAATCTAACCGGGCCTATAGCTTCCTCCTCCGTTTTACTACGGCGGACAGGCAGCTTCACTAAAGCCCCGTTAGATTATAAGACACTAACTAACCGGGCCTATAGCTCAGCTGGTTAGAGCACCTGACTCATAATCAGGTGGTCCCTGGTTCGAGTCCAGGTGGGCCCACTTAACAATCAAAGGGTTACGACTTTTAAAAGTTGTGACCCTTTTTTTATTGCAAGGTTCTTGCAAGCCAAGGGAGTTGATGTTGTCACATAAAGTCACGTTTTGTCATAGTCCTTTAAAATTGGAGGAGGTGTAAAACTTAGATGGATGGCTTAAGGGATGAATTAATTGCCTTTGGTTTTTTTATTCTCGATTCTTTCTTGCCCTCTCTCTTTTAAGTACCACCATTCACCTAATCCATCTTGGCGGGAAGACTTCTTGGCCCCTATTTCATGTAGCATTTGACGAATTTCATCTTCACTGTAACCTCCAATTCTCTTTCTAATAGATTCAAAAGGTTCTGTCGCATTAATTCGTTGAAGATGTAAATTTATAGGTTTTCATTTTAAATCAAGCGGCTAAAGATTTAAATGTAGCAAACCAACTTTTCTTTGGACCTACAAGTTGATTCTTTCTGATGATGTTTATGATTTCTATTCCTGCTAGTGTTCTCTGAGCGGATTCGAATTCTTTGAATCCTGTGGTTATTGATATTCGACGTTTGATCGTCCGATGATCTTGCTCTACAATGTTATTGAGATACTTGACTCGTCTGACCTTGATCTTCTTGAACGTTAAGCTATTCCTGTTCACCACTTTGATTGCAGCTGTGTTTGACCCACTTTTGTCAATGTTAATTAGCCTTGGTTTTCCATTGTTACCAATGGCTTTGTTCAAGAACTTCTGTGCTGAACCCTTCATTCTCCTCTTTGTTAACAGGAAATCAATGGTACTCCCATACTTATCTACTGCTCTATATAAATATCGATCCGTTCCTCCAACTTTGATGTAGGTCTCATCCATCCTCCAGCTATCACAAACTTGTTTCTTCCTCCTGTGCATGTTTGATTCTATCATTGGACTAAACTTATATACCCATCGGTAGATGGTAGAATGATCAACGATAACTCCTCTTAGTCTCAAAATCTCTTCTACATCCCTGTAACTAAGTGTAAATCTGATCTTAAAATAGACAGCTTGAAGAATTATTGATTTTGGATATCTATGACGCTTGAACATTGAAGTAATTTTCAAGTACAAATCTAAAGATTTAGTAACTTGCAATAGTTAATGCAACAGAACCGTATCAAGGGGTTATAACTTTCAAAAGTTGTAACCCTTTTTTTATTGCAAGGTTCTTGCAAGCCAAGGGAGTTGATGTTGTCACATCAGGTCACATTTTGACACTCCTTCCTTCAAGTTTGGAGGAGGTTTTAAGCAAAAGGGATAGTCTAAGATGGCCTCCCTTATTGTTCAAAGTTGCAGCCAAAACTCACCTTACGAGAGTCTATATTCAGGTGATCTCGCGTAAAATAATTCTTTGAATAGCTTAATAAAAGTCACTAGTGACTAAAGATAGGTTGCTGCATTTAAGTCTTTGGCAGCTTAAAATTAGTTGAAATCTGCTAATTTTACGACCTGACAGAATTAATACGACAGAACCTATTGATGATGCTCATACATTTCTTGAAACGAAATCACTTAAATTGGGTTTCATAAGTGTGGTCCGCGACAATGCTTTAATCTCCGAAAAGGAACTGGCTAAAGAGATACTAAAGAAGCTAGAATTGCTCGAAAAAGCAGATTACTCGTAAATATATACGTATGTGTTTACGGGTAAACAGTATAACACCTTAGATATTACTAAATTGCTGCAAGCGTTCTTGGATGAGATCGATAAATTCTTGTGCAAATTGAGCATTGATATCTAGCGAAATAATGTCACCAATTTTTTGTTCGAGTAGCGTAATTTGACGCTGCATTCTTTTCTGAAACTGACCATACGAGATACCAGCAGCTGAAAGCTCTAGCTCAATGTCTGCTGTAGTTAGAAACTCATCATCGTATTGTTTTCCTACTTTCATAGCCATATCATCTGATAGTTCTTTGTAAAAAGCGGTACAGACTAGATCATAAGCTGGTGACAGTTCTACTTGTCCATTTTGATATAGTAATGAAAAGTTCTTACCGTGTGCATCTCGGTTGCCTATGAGGATATTAAAAATGAAAATATCAATGAATTTATTGATGGCAATAACTGGCACACTGCATACTTTACGGATAAGCTGTATACAAGTAGAAAACGATGGGCCACCGTCCTGTTCGTACTTATTTTGAGTATGAATACCCATAGCTTGACAAAAATCTTCTTGATGGATACGGGTTAGTTCGTCACACGTTATGTCCCTATCAAATCTATTAATCGTGTAGCAGTTTTTGCCTCCCAGTTGTGTGAGTTGAATATCGGGCACATCTATCCCCACCCATCCAGCTAGAGTCATAGTTACAAATTCATTTTCTGTGATGTTTGGAAAACGATCAGAAGGGAACTTGACTATACAATTAGTCGGGGAGCTATGCTGTGCAAAATAGTATTGACTATCTATAAACAGAACACCCATTTTGGACTGTGCTCCTGCCAGTGAAAGTCGCTGCTTCTTGTCTTTGTATAGATACGATACGCGATGTAAATTGTTTTGTACGATAGCCTCCCATTCGGATGCAGTGATCGGTTGATACTTGGATGGAGTCTTCTCAGGGGCACCACCTATTCTCACTGCTCCTACACATTCTTTACCTATCTCTTGGAGTAGTCTGAAACTATTACTTGAGTCTGTACCCATGCTTTGGGCTATTTGTTTCAGCTCTGTTTCTTCTGGTAGCAGTCCTACAAAAAATGCTTGAGCTGCACCTCCAGAGTATTGTTGCTCTTGTAGGGGCAACGAACTCGATAGCGGAATAGCACTTTTACTTTGCAAGTAGTCACTGTCATACTTAAATAGGAGCATGCCATAACTATCTACTTCTAGTGTACCTGCGAGTATGTCATTTATATAAACGAATTCTGACTTATTCATGGATCGTTATCTTGAGGCCCAATACTGAGATCAGTTGCAATACTTTGTCTATCTGACAGCTGGGTTTTCCATTTTCTGCTTCGGAGATAAAACGAATGCCCAAGCCAGTAGCCAAAGAGACATCCTTTTGGGTGAGATTAAGATGCTTTCTCCTAGTGCGTATTACGTTTCCTATTTCCTTGCTTATCATTGTATACCGAACGGGATAATTACATACAAATATATGCGTTTAGATTAAAAATATACCGAACGGGAATAATTTTGTTATTTTAGGTTAGACGTGTACATATATTTACCGAACGGGAAATATATATTTGGTTTTCTTACTGATTTACGTAATCAGCCAAGACCCATTTAGGATTACATAAGGTAGCTGAAAGTGCCAGCAAATACTTACGTATGTGTTTAGGGGGAGGTTGTTATTGCTCTTGTTTTTTTCTGTAGACTATTGACCAGATTAAGAATCCGGCAACTTCAACATCTATTATATTCCAAAAGTCACGGCCCAGTGCAATTTTAAAGAGTGGTTGAAAAAGGATAGCAAGTGCAAAATACACCCAAGGTAGAGCCTCCTCATTTTTGCTAAGCGAATTATAACCTAAGTAGGCAAACCCAATCATAGCGATAAATCGTACGAATTGGTAGTATCCATAAGGCAAGGGTGCTAGACAGACTAATAGAAGTATGGCGAGGGCTATTTTGATTGTTTTTTCATTCATATTGGCTAAAAATTTGAATCTTATTTTTAAGAAGTACTCCTATTAATAGATTAGAACGGAATGTTAATTTGATTGTTTAGACCACATTCCAGATTTATTATCGTGAGCATATTTTAGGGCCTTCACAAAATCATCTACATATTTAATGTTCGGAGGGGCAGTATACAGCTCAGCAAATCCATTTTTAACCAATGCTATATTTATGTTAGTTCCATCTTTCAGAAAACCATAAGCCAGGGTTCTTTTGTAGCGTCCATACCTTACTACATCTAATTCTAATCTTACTTCTTTATCCATGATTAGATTATGCATATAGTCTGAAGCTTCCTTACCAAAGGGTTCCTTTTTGTTCTTCCAACGATTTTTTGATTCTGGTGCGTCTACACCAAGCATACGTATTTTGACTCCTGTAGGTGTTCCGTCGTTTATCCAATACGTGTCGCCGTCAACTACTTTTTTAACTTGGTAATATAAAGATTCATCAATGGTATGACCGTAGCCAATCTTATCGTACTTGTTTGCCGAGCTTTCCTTCTGAACTGCAGGTTTCGTCGTTTCTTGTTGAGATTTTTGCTCTTGATGTCGGTCATTGCTGCCAATCCTAGTACAAGAGACTGCAAGAAAGCACAGTAGTACGAAGCTTTTAATTAATGATAAGATATCCATGTTTATTATCTATTGTAAAACTTCCGAATTTACCTAACGCCGATTGCCCTAATAACAGAGGGGCAACTGAATTATTAACTACACTGGCTTTTACATTTTTAAGTA
>Ga0105052_10004599_pt1 | contig 15139 bp, 17 predicted proteins | sample FRY03_FD_78094 | JGI IMG/M metagenome (GOLD analysis project Ga0105052, IMG submission 78094) | Freshwater microbial communities from Lake Fryxell liftoff mats and glacier meltwater in Antarctica - FRY-03 | ecosystem: Environmental > Aquatic > Freshwater > Ice > Glacier meltwater ... | reverse complement strand
ATCAAACAAAAAGGATCCCTTTTTTAGTTCAAGTATTTCAGGCCTTGGAATGATTGTAACCTCATTGAGAGAAAAGTTTTTTTGAGGCTGACAACTAAATAAAAATATCAGACCAAAAAGAGTCATAAATTTTTTTGTTTTACTTCGCATAATTTTATATTTTACTTTAATATGAACTATTTTTTGAACCGTAATTAATTTTATGTTCTTAAAATTTACTATGTTTTACAGGATATAACAAAGGAAAGAATTTACCTTCCATTTTATTTCCACTTTTTATCCGTGGTATGCCGACCAGTAATTCTTCATTTGACTTTAAAAAAGTTCCGTCATCAAAAACATTGAGAACAAATGCCCTACGTGGTTGCTCTTTTCCAATTTCCTGTTAATTATATCCATAAAATCAAAGTGCGCAATACCAACGTTTCATTATCTGTCCTGAAATATGTTGTAGGCCAATTATTTGCCTTCCTTATCTTTAAGCTCGGGCCAGATACTGCGCATCTGATAGGCATTGAGCGTGACGAGTTTCGCATCGCTGCCGCGGGCGAATATGGAGACTCCACAGCTGTCTTGACGCGTGGGATAAGCCCGCAGGGTCAAACATTGGCGGTCATTAGCGAATACTTCGATGATGCTGCGGTCGATGAATATGCGTAGACGAAGCGGCTCACCATCTTTCAGGAACAAAGGGCCAATCTCCGGTGTGCGGGAAGCGACCTCAGGACTGAGCGAGGCTTGTGAGACGTCAATCATCAGTTCGCGCTTGTTAGATTTCCTTGGATAGGCCCATGCGTACATTGATAAACTGATGGTCGTTTGCTCCTCACCATTGGGACTGCGCAGAACGCGCAACCCCACTTCACGGGCCTGCTGTGGATCGATTACAACTTCCAGTTCCATTGCCCGACCCTGTACGCCGGACAGAATCTTCTCCCCATTTGCCGGAATAAGCACGTTTTCGACCTTCACAGGATTGAAACGCAATGTCTTTAGCTCTTCAATGGGCTCGATACGAAGCGGGTTAAGCGGCATATCATTTAGGGAGAGTTGGCGTGGCAAAGAGACAACCTCTTTCTCTTTCCCCCATAGTTCATCCTTAATCAGACATTCAAATATATTCCACATGCCGATGCAGCGCCCCTTGGGATCTACAAACGCTGACGGCGCATGCAGACTGCCACGCATCGGCGCGCCGTAAATCATCCGACCATGCTCCTCGATGGTAAACCGCCCCTGATTCACATCTGAGGCACCAATGTAATATTTTGGACCCTGATTGTGACTGAAGAACAGTAATAGGTGTTTATTATTACCTATAGGCACGACATTGTTGCAAGAGCAATCTGTATCGGGATCGGTAAAATGACTGTCTTCAATGTACATGCCCATGGATTCCCACTCTGCCAGATCTTTGGATCGTTGAATCTCCAATGAGGTATTTTTGCCCCCATTCTTTGTCATGTAATAGTAATCTCCCTCGTGCCAAACACAGTTGTCACCAAAACCGCCTCGATGATGCTGCGTCCAGTTCAACAACATCGGGTCGGATGCTATGTTCACGCTGCCGTCCGTCGTGAGGATCATCCGGTCTTTGTCTGCCCACGCCTGGCCCGTGCCACCCGCAATCTCTTTGGGCAGCATGGGTAGATCACGCCAATGCACGAGGTCGTCACTAACGGCATGTCCTCTTCCCCATGTCAATGTAGGAACCGAAAACAGGTAAAACAAGTGGTATTTACCCTGCCACGAGGTCAATCCCGCTACGTCGTGAAGGCCATAGCCTGGTGGAGAAAAGTGATAGAGCGGACGGAACGGATCGTCAGCCACGGACTCGCGCGATTCTCGAAAATGCTCGATCTGCGCCTCTCCGCTCATGGCGGGCACGTCCACCTTAAGCTTAAATCGTTTAAATTCTGATACATTGCTCCCCATTGCTAAAAAGGATGGAGCTACAAGAGCAGTAGCGCTAACTGTACCAACTGTTTTTAAAAAATTTTCACGATTCATATTTTTCGTTTTATTTTATTTTAATTAAATTCATTAACAACGTAGAGAAGCTTTACAATTTAACAACAAGTAGGCCATTTAGATGCCGAATACTTGAATTTCCAATTTAAAAAAATTGCAACGAATTTATTTTAGTCATAGTGCAGGTACCACTCATCCGCCAGTTGTCGAACAGGATTCCGGGCAAATTAGTATAACTTGATCGTATTTACTTGGTATGCTCTTACCATATCCCTGCTTTTTAGATTCCTCATCTAGGATAACTTAACTCTTCCCTATCGCTTAGTCATTCTATTAATATTAATATTTTAGTCATTCTATTCATTTTTTCAGGATTACCAATCCATTCGGCTCTTTTATTAGGAAACAAAGATTCTATTCTAAAATTGGCAGTGGTGGGGCATCCACCGGACTGTCAGTGCTAAATTCCTCTCCCATCTTTACACCACCGTTGCGTTCTCTCAATATTTTTAATCCTTTTATAGGAGTATGGTAAATACTTATCAGAGTACCTTCAGATCCCCTGTCTGGCATCATCTCAGCATGAAGAGCCATATATTGATCGAATATCGAAAGTGCCTGATTGCAAACATCTGCGTATTGCTTTTTCTGCTCTTCATTTAAGCCACTTTTTAAATCCGAATCAAATTGTTGCAACTCTGAGGTCTTTAAAAAGGCCCTGAAATAGAGAATAGAACAGCGCAAACGATTATCAAGGAAACGAATTACTGTATTTGCTTCTTCTGTTTTGGAATCCTTTAAAGAGATTACCAATTGCTGCCTAATCGTTTCAAATTCATTTATGTCTTCCTTTAAACTTAAAGTGTCATATTTCCCTAATGGACCTCCATCTCGCCATGCACCTACCCAACAGAAGCCCATATTTGGATATTGAATTGTAATTTCCCAGTCTTTTTTATCAATAAGCTGCATAACATTGGCAAACACCTCAGGTGCTCCAATTCCCAGTTTGTCAGCATAATTTTTATAAAAATTTGTATCCGGAATTGCCCCATAAAGCGTAGCCTCTGCAGCATACCTTGCAGTAATATGATTCTCTGCGGTTCGCCAATGATTAAACAAGATGGCGTTCACCCTGTTATTGGGTGCATTTTCAGCAGCATAATCCACAATCCCCCGTATTCCGTCAATACCGTTTTGTTGGGTGTACATCATTCCGTCGAATTCAATCCACGAGTAGAGCATTGTATGATCCCAATCTTCCGAATTACGGATAAATTGAGAGGTGTTTTTATAAACCCGCTGGCTGTGATGTCCAGGCAAAACGGTAATTTCATTGTCAGGAGCGTATGTTCTAGCCAAATGATATAAAGAACTGTTGTATTCAGAGACTGAGCAATAGATTCCAATCTTTAAAGGGGGGAAACTTCTGTTTTTATCCTTTTCCAGAGCTTTAACTACTTTAATATTATGTCCCAACTGACCAAAAATTTTAGATAGATCACTCTGCTGATCACGTATAGGAGCTGTTACAACAGTATCTTTCAGTACCTCTGCACCAAAATGACTTGCTAAAGTTTCGCGAGTTTGTTCGCTAGTAGTGCTAGGTCCCCAACCACCAATTTCCTCGGTAATAATCTCTAAAAAATCAATCATTGGATATTGCTCAGCAATGGAGTAAGCCATATTTTTTGTTAGTTCTATATCTGTACCAGATCTACGAGGTTCGAATGAAAGTTGAACTGTGAGTCCACATCTTTTGGCTTCGTTCATTAGTGCTCCTAACCATTCGATAGATTTTTTACTCCGCACAGCTTTATTATCAAAGTCAGCTTCAATTTCGGGAATACAGAATGTCTTTGTATTACTTGTGATATTATCTTTTATATATTGATTTTCAGGAATATCGTGCTTATGTCCATAGAAGTAATTACCTGCATATTCAAAGAGCTCTGAGCCAGGCTCCTCATGCCACAAACCTGGATAGCTATGAAAAACAATAAAATTAAACCGCATTCGTGCCAGGTTTTGGACATACGCTTTAGCATCTTCCAAAGTGTACGATGAAATATCCATGGGAAAATTAATATGTTGCCTGATGCCACGTTTTTTTACCACTGGCTTTATCTCGTCTTCGGTATTTTTCAATTTTTCGGTTGAAAATCCCTTTGGCAAGATGGCTCCGGTAATTTCAAAAAGGTAACCTCCATGCTCTAGGAAAGAATACACCGAATGTAGTAAGGAAGCAGGCTCTGCTCCTTTTAAGGTAACGTAGTATTTGCCACCTTTGTTTTCACTTTTATAACTAAACGAATAAGGTTCCATGGTTTTATCAACCTTGAGAGAAAACTGCCATTTAGCATCTTCATTCTCTGAAAAACTAAAGGCACCTGCCTGTTCTGAAAATTTTGTTAATTCAGCTTTTGCGAAATTTATAATTTCTCCATCTCCAGTGGCAAAAATTACAGCGCTAACAGGCTGTTGCTTACAAGATAGCATTACAACAGAAATACTAATTACTAATAGAAAATGTCTCATTTTATTATTTTTAATTTGCGTGGGTTCTTATAAATTAAGTTTTTTTCTTAGAATTTAAGAGATGAGGAAAAACCCGTATGCCCCTTTTTTACAAAAAATTAAATTTGATTAGCATATAATTGTTTTTTCAATTTTGCAGATTTTAGTCCAAAACCTTATTGGTATTCATCAGTTTAATTACTAATGTTAGATTCTGTAAAATTTTTAATAGCTTTATCATAATAAGGAATTCTTTGAGGACCCTTCAATATTTGATCATCAACAGCAATCATCCATTTAATAAGTTCGGAAGACAGTTCTTTTTTCAAGTTATTAAAATTTTCGTCTCCGATAATATTATTCAATTCGCAAGGGTCATTTTTAAGATTATAAAATTCGGCATATGGCCTTGTACCACTATACCTTGCTCTTTTTTTATGCGCTTCAAACAATTTAGGGTCAACGTCCACAGGGAAAATAAGGCTACCCCCCTGATCAAAATATAATATCAATTTATATTTTTCCGTTATAATACATCTCGATAAATTATCTCTTTTCATATCGGTGGTTTATTGACCATAGGCATACTTCCTGGACCCACTTGGAGTTTTTCCATTTAAGAACGGCATAAGATTCTTGATTACTTCTATTGCTTCATTTGTAATACCCGCCTCTCCATCTTCTTTTGAGGGAGGATTATACCTGGTAGCCAAGTCTTTTCTCATCATCTGAAATATGTTTAAGTCCTACAAGATAAGTATCATATCCATTTTCAGAAATATCTGAGCTATATGTTTTTCATCGTCATTAAGACTCCAAGACTAAGGTTCATGAATTAATCCCATCATTCCGTTTAATTGAGGATATCTTCCAGTGTGTAAGCTCGCTCTTTCGGAAGAATAAACCTTGGGAGTTGAATATAAATTCTTAAACATCAATCTTTTCTCTTCAAGTTTTTCAATATTAGGTGTTGAAACTTCTTTTATGCCATAGCAGCCAAAATGATGAACTATATCATGACAGGTAATCATGATTATGTTTGGTCTTTCTCTTGCAAATCCGGAGCCTATTATTGAAAGAAATAGTGTCACTAAAATCAACTTATTTCTGATATTCATAATTAAATTATTTAAGGTTTATTTAAACGGTTAATTGTTTAGTACCGACTCGTATTAATGATTTTTTATGCAGTTTCATGAATTGAAAACAGTCATGAGTAAATATTTGTGCAATTTAACATGCATTAAAACTAGTGCATATAACAAAATCGATCAACCCTATTACTTTTTCGGAAAAAAAAGATGTTGGTAAAATTTATACTCAACTTTATATTGTTAGAATTAAAAAACTTTTTTTTATGTAATTAGTTCCAATAAAAGACTTTAAAGTTTTATGTAAAATATTCTAAAGTCTATAATTTTAAGAATTTTTGAGAATAATAAATCATGTAATAATTGTCTAAAATAATCACATTAAAATGAATGACATGGGAACATAGTAAAGGTTATTACCCTATGATTAAAACCGCTCAGCGTTTTTCAGAAATATATCTACATATAAAAATTGAATGGACCAAAAGACCTCTTCAAGGTTTTGCCGTTGAACATATCGACAAATTAGTTGCAAAATGTAATTTACCAGTTATAGATCAGCCATGGGCAGGTTATAATTCAGATACAAGGATCATTATTCCTCTTAACAAGTATTGAACAGCTTTGTTTTTAAAAGAACAAGAGGTGCATTCTGTTGGAAAATCATATGAAAGTTATAATTTTCATGGCAACCAGTTTGCACTGGCTATCAATGCGGCTACTCATGTAGCCTCCAGCAGGCCCGATTTAATAAAAAAGTTTAATGTATCGCTTCCTAAAACTTTTGATGAGCTATTTGCGTTGACAGATACAGGTCTCTTAGCCATGCCTGAAATTCCTATCCATATTCTCATGAATTTTTATGTGATGTGCTGTTTGCAAGGTGGAGACCCATTTCAACGAGAAGATTATATTGTAAGTGAACCTAGCGGAATCAAAGCCCTTAAAGTGCTGAAAAGTTTAGCAGATAGATTAAATCCAGAATTTTTTAATTGGAATCCCATACAAGTATATGAGGCAATGACAACAAGAGAGGATTTGGTTTATTGCACATGGGCCTATGGATAGTCTAATTATTCCAAAAAAAGGATATGCTCCAAAAATTTTGGTATATCACGACTTAATCAAGAATAATAGAGACAACCCTTACCGCAGCACATTGGGTGAGACAGGGTTGGCTATTTCAACGAATTGTAAGCATGAAGAAATAGCGGTAGAATTATAATTTAAACCATAACATAACAACGGTAAACATGACAAGATACATAGCTAAATATATGTCTTTAGTAGACTTTAGCTTTATTATTTTTATCACCTTGGGAATAAAATGGATGGTAACCGTAATTCCAACAATTAAACCAATAATTTCAATGAATTTCATAAATTATTAGAATATTAGTCTACCATATTAATGATTTCACTTCACTCTATAATGAATTTTAAAAGATAGTTTTCTTATGATTGCTACTTTTTTTTTCCAGTCAAATACATAGATTGATCGTTTTACGATTTTTGCAAATTAGTTTTGTTACAAAAAAACCTCTGTTATAAATTGCTTTACAAGTTACTTTTAGCTTCGTATTTTTTTAATCAAGCTCAAAATATCACGAACCTTCTTTTCTAGTCCATCGAAATCATTTTTGGTCAATATTTCTTCACTAATCAATTGGGAACCAATTCCGACACAGATAACGCCTGCATCGAACCAGCCTTTTAGATTTGATTCTTCTGTGCTAACTCCTCCAGTAGGCATAATATCAGTCCAAGGTTGAGGACCCCTAATCCCCTTTACAAATCCGGGACCATAAATAGAACCTGGAAATAATTTAATTATCTCACAGCCCATTTCTTCTGCCTTATTAATTTCAGTCAAGGAGCCACAGCCGGGTAACCATAGTACTTTTCTGCGGTTACAAACTATGGCTATATCTTCTCTAAAAGCAGGACTTACAATAAAATTCGCTCCCATTTGCATAAACATACTAGCCGCCCCTGAATCGGTTATAGAGCCCACGCCAAAAATCATTCCTGGTAATTGGGTAATTCTGTATTTATTAAGTTCCGAAAATACTTCGAACGCAAAATCACCTCTTGCGGTAAATTCCATCAAACGCGCTCCACCGTCATAACAAGCTTTTAATACCTTTTTACCTAATGAAATATCTGGGTGATAGAACAAAGGAACCATACCTGTTTTCTTCATAACGATTGCAACTTCTATTCTTGAATATTGGGTCATCTATTTTTATGTTATTGTGATTATTATTTAATCTTGCTAAAAAGCTCTCTACCTATCTCAAACTAAAGAAGGTTATTTTAAGTTGTGAACCATACACATAAGGCTTCTAAAGTTATTATTTATATGTTAAGAAACATTCACTTCCCTTAAACCTAACTCCCACTAAACTTTTTATATCGATTTATCTGATCACACGACCAGAGGTGTCACCATTCATTAATTTTTCTACTTCACTTACCGTTGTTAAATTTGCGTCACCCTTTATTGTGTGTTTTAAACAAGAAGCGGCGACTGCAAAATTCAATGCACTCTGATTATCTTCTGGATATTTCAACAGACCGTAAATCAAACCACCCATAAAGGAATCCCCACCTCCTACTCGATCAACAATATTAGTAATTTGATACTGGGGTGATTGAAACATGGTCTCACCGTCATACATTACGCCTGCCCACGAATTATGTGATGCGGATATAGAACCTCTTAAAGTTGTGATTACTTTTTTGGCATTTGGAAACTTATTCATCATCTGTTGGCAGACAGATAAAAAAGCTTCCGCTTTTACGTTTTCACCCTGGGTAGTAACATCTAAACCTTTTGGCTTTATGCCAAAATGCATTTCAGCATCTTCCTCATTTCCCAAAACAATATTGCAGTACGAAGTTAGTTCTGTCATAATAGCTTCCCTGTCTCCACCGTAATTCCAAAGTTTGGAACGGTAATTCAGATCAGTAGAAATAGTTATTCCCATTTGACTAGCTACTTTAACGGCCTCTAAACATATATCCGCAGCTCCTTTCGAAATTGCTGGAGTAATTCCAGTCCAATGAAACCATTCTACCCCTTCAAAAACCATTTTCCAGTCAATCATTCCTACTTTTATTTCGGCAATCGCAGAATGTCCCCGATCATAGACCACCTTGCTTCCTCGACAAACCGCTCCTGTCTCTAAAAAATAAATACCTAAACGATCACCACCGAATATTATATGATTTGTGCCTACGTTTCTTTTGCGCATTTCCATTAGGGCACACTCACCTATATCATTTTTCGGCAAACGAGTCACAAATTCTACCTGAACACCATAATTGGCCAAAGAAACTGCCACATTTGACTCTCCACCTCCATACACCACATCAAAACTATTGGCCTGGGAAAATCTTAAAAATTCTGGAGGAGATAAACGGAGCATAATCTCTCCAAAGGTTACTACTTTTTTCATTTTAATCTATTTGGTTTATATAACTTGATATATATAATTGCTTGGAGTTAACTTTTATGATATTCTTTAGTTTGATATTTTAGCCTACATTTTAAATATATATTATAAAAAATGACTCAAAGTAGAATCTATTTAAAAAACATTAAACTTAAATACAAGTAATTTTTATTTTAATACTTCATAATTATACTCACTTTCGCCCGGTGTAGTCTGTTAGGTTCGACTGGCTCGCTCAATTATCAAAACTTTCTTTTAAAAAATCTTTAATAACTCTATCGTAATACGGGTTTATTTGTGGCTCTTTCAATATTTGATCGTCAACGTCAATCATCTATTTCATGAGCTCGGAAGTCAGTTCTTTTTTTATTTTTTTTAAATTTTTGTTTCCACAAATATTATTTATTTCGTAAGAGTCATTTTTAAGGTCATACAATTGCATATATGGCCTTGTAACACTATACCTTCCTCTTTCTATAAGAGCTGCAAACAAGTTAGGGTCAACGTCTATAGGTAAAAAAGGCTACTCCACTGATCTAAATATCTTATCAATTGATATTCTTCAGTTATAATACATCTCGATAAATTATCTTTTTTCATATCGGTAGTATATTGCCCATAAGCATACTTCCTGGTTCCTCTTGGAGTTTCCCCGTTTAAGAACGGCAAAAAATTCTTTCCTTCAATATTTATTGGAATTTGTATCCCGGAAACCCTTGCGGTCCGTTTTGCTCCTGGATATGGTATTCCGTGATTGGAAGTAAATAATATTAAAGTTTTATTAGCTTCTATACTCTTGGAAACTGCCTCTAATATTTCACCAAACAACTTACCAAAATAAAATATTTCTCCTTGGAATTGAGCTAAATCTCTCCTCATTTTATTGGTGTTTGCTAAATAAGGGGGGGACAAAGATTCCTTTTTTTGATTCTATACTATTCCCTTTAGTAAATAATCTGTGAACGAGATTATAGCCTACTTTAATAAATACAGGATTTATGCTGTTTTCAAGTCTATGGATTACTCCTATTGCTGCTTTTGTAATACCCGCTTCTCCATCTCCTTTTACTGGAGGATTATACCTATAGCCAAGTCTTTTTACATCACTTGAAATATGATTAAGACCAACAAGGTAAGTATCATATCCATTTTCAGATAATATCTGAGCTATATGTTTTTCACCATCATTAAGACTCCAAGACCAAGGTTCATTATTTAAGCCCATAACTCCGTTTGATTGAGGATATCTTCCTGTAAGTAAGCTCTCTCTTCCAGGAGAACAAACGGCAGAAGTTGAATATAAATTTCTAAACATCAAACCTTTCTCAGCAAGTCTATCAATTTTAGGTGTTGAAACTTCTTCTACTCCATAGCAACCCAGATGATGACCTATATCATGACATGTAACCATTATTATATTTGGATTTTTTTGTGCAAAACAGAAATTTATTACTAAAAAAAGAAGCAAAGCTAAAAACAATTTATCTCTGAAATTCATAATTATATTATTAAGTATTTTTTTGTGTATAAAATTGTTTAACATTTACTAATGTCTAGTGTGTTTTTACTGCTTTATAAAGTGTTAAATATATACATAATGCAATCTAGCATACATTAAAACTCCTATGTATAACAAAACTGAAAAATCCTATTCCCTTTTCGGGAAATAAAAAATATTAATAAAATTTAAACTTAAATTTATATTGGGGGAATATAAATTATATTGTACATGACCGAAACAATTATATTAAAAGGAATAACTTGGGACCACAGCAGAGGGTATTGTCCCATGGTGGCAACCGCTCAGCGTTTTTTGGAGACACATCCCTATGTTAAAATTGAGTGGACCAAAAGATCTCTTCAAGATTTCGCCGATGAGCATATCGACAAATTAGCAGTGAAATATGATTTACTAGTTATAGACCACCCTTGGGCGGGTTATATTGCAGATACAGGAATCATTCTTCCTCTTAACAAGTATTTACCAGCTTTATTTTTAGAAGACCAAGAGACGCATTCTGTTGGAAAATCATATGAAAGTTATAATTTTGATGGCAACCAATTCGCACTGGCTATCGATGCATCTACTCCAGTAGCGTCAAGTAGGCCCGATTTAATAAAAAAATTAAATATATCGCTTCCTAGAACTTTTGAAGAATTATTAGAATTGGCAGATAAAGGTCTTGTGACTATGCCTGGCATTCCTATTGACACCCTTATGAATTATTATATGATTTGCTGTATGCTGGGTGAAGAACCATTTCAAGGAGAAGAGTTTGTTGTCAGTAAATCCACCGGAACTAAAGCACTTGAAATGCTGAAAGATTTGGCAGATAGATTAAATCCAGAGTTTTTTAATTGGAATCCCATTCGAGTATATGAAGCAATGACCACAACAGACAATTTTGCTTATTGCCCATGGGCTTATGGATATTCTAATTATTCCAAAAATGGATATGCTTTAAAAATATTAGAATATCACAACTTAATCAAGGATAATAAAGATAAACCATACCGCAGTACGTTAGGTGGAACAGGATTAGCAATTTCAGCGAATTGTAAACATATAAAAATAGCAATAGAATATGCTATGTTGGTTGCAAACCCTACCTCACAGAGTACACTATATTTTGATAATGGGGGTCAACCTGGCCATAGAAAAGCGTGGGAAGATAAAGATGTAAATGAAAAGAGTGCTAACTTTTTTAAATCGACATTAAAAACATTGGATAATGCTTTTTTAAGACCCCGATATAATGGTTATATGCACTTTCAAGATAATGCAGGAATCATAATTCAAAAGTATTTAAAAAATGGAGGAAATCCATCGCAAGTACTATTTACCCTGAATAAAATTTATTTAGATTCAAAAAATTCAAAATAAAATATTTAAAAGACATGTTGGTTTTAAAATTCTGTTTGTCAACAACAAAACAAAGATATTCATTGATGTTATTCTTAATTATTATGTTATTTACCGGCCTCCCAAGTGTCTAAATATTGTCCCCTTAAAATGTTGGAAATACAAATACTAAAAAAGCACCTTTTACACAAAAAAATAATTTAAATATGGAATTTAACCCCAACTTCCCATCTGTTGACGATTTAAGAAATAAGGCTAAGCGCCGTATCCCAAGGTTCGCTTTTGAATATTTGGATGGCGGATGCAATGAAGACGTGAGCATTTCCAGAAACACTTCCGATATCAAGGACATACAATTACAGCCAAGGTATTTAAGGAACCAGGGCATCAGTTCAACAAAGAGCACAGTAATGGGCATTGAGTTTGATGCACCTTTTGGTATTGCACCAGTTGGATTGCAAGGGCTTATATGGCCAAATTCTCCAGAAATATTAGCAAAATCGGCCTTTAAACATAACGTGCCTTTTATACTTAGTACTGTAACCACTATGGACATAGAGCGCGCATGTGAACTAACAGAGGGTAACGCATGGTTTCAACTTTACAATCCTGTAGAAGATTCTATTAGGGACGACATCATCGACAGGGCAGCCACAGCTCAATGTCCAGTGCTTGTATTACTTTGTGACGTACCTACATTTGGGTACCGACCAATGGACATTCGCAACGGACTGGCGTTGCCACCAAAGATGTCAATTAACAATATATTACAGATTATGAGCAAACCAACTTGGGCTTTTGATACTCTAAAATATGGTCAACCTATATTTGAAACGCTAAGACCATATACTCCTAAAGGTTTAAATCTAAGAGAATTGGGGCAATTTATGGACAAGACCTTTTCAGGCCGTTTGAACGAGGAACAGATAAAGCCGATACGGGATAAATGGAAGGGGAAACTCGTGCTAAAGGGAGTAGCATCAGAACAGGATACTCAAGACGCAATTAGAATGGGGTTTGACGGTATTATAGTTTCCAATCATGGAGGTAGACAGTTGGATGCAGCTCAATCTGCTATTAATTCGCTTTCTGAAATTGCAGTCAAGTACGGAAATCAAATAGAGATCATGATGGACAGCGGACTTCGATCTGGTCCAGATATTGCAAGAGCTATAGCCACTGGTGCAAAGTTCACCTTCATGGGCCGGCCTTTTCTATATGGATGCGGTGCTTTAGGCAATCAGGGAGGGGACCATACAATATCTATGTTAAAAACACAGTTCAAACAGGTAATGGACCAGCTGTGCTGTGAACGAGTAGAAGATTTGTCAAAGCATTTGATAAGAAATTAAGTAGGTCAAACCTGCCCGTGGCACATTATATACTTAGAAATGTTTTGAATTAAATTTTGTCGAATGTGTATGTTTTTTCAACATATTTAATATTAAATATAAAATAATATAAATGAAATTTAGTTTAAAAAATAAAAATGTGATGATTACTGGAGGTGGAAGTGGTATTGGAAAGGCAATTGCTAAAATTTTTGCTGAGCAAGGTGCCTATGTTCATATTTTAGAATTAAATCCTGATAATGCAAAAGACACCCTTTTTGAAATTAAAAGAGATGGTGGTTTAGCAAAAGCCTATGAATGCAATGTAGCGAATCAAAAGACCGTAAATAAAATAGTGGAAGCTATTTTAAAATTAGGAAATATAAATATTTTAGTTAACAACGCAGGAATTGCACATATTGGAGATATTGAAAACACCTCGGAATCCGATATGGATAAGGTATTCAGTGTGAATATCAAAGGGGTCTATAATTGTATAAAGGCAGTAATTCCTATAATGAAGGAAAACGGCGGTGTTATTTTGAATATGGCTTCAATAGCTTCTTCTGTAGGAATTTCAGATCGTTTTGCCTATTCTATGAGTAAAGGAGCAGTTTTAACCATGACATATTCCATTGCAAAAGATTACATAGCCCATGGTATTAGATGTAACAGTATTTCTCCTGCTCGTATTCACACTCCTTTTGTGGATGGATTTATAAAAGCAAATTACCCAGGAAAAGAAATTGAAATGTTTAAAAACCTTTCCAAAACTCAACCAATAGGTCGTATGGGTAAACCAGAGGAAGTAGCCAACCTTGCTCTTTATCTGTGCTCAGATGAGGCATCCTTTATTACTGGTACGGATTTTCCGATAGATGGTGGTTTTATCAAACTTAACGGATAAAAATATTAAAAAAAAATATATGAAATTAATACGATTTGGTTCATATGGAAACGAAAAACCTGGGATTCAATTAGCTGATGGAAGTTGGATAGATATATCCGCTTTCGGAGAAGACTATAATGAGAATTTTTTTGGCAACGGTGGTCTTGAAAGGCTAGAAAATTGGCTAGTGATTCATCAACAAAATTGTCCTAAAATAAGTATGGAAACCCGACTTGGGCCGCCATTAGTAAGACCTTCAAAAATTATATGTGTTGGATTGAACTATGCAAAACATGCCGCTGAAAGCGGCATGGAAGTTCCCAAAGAACCGGTATTGTTTTTTAAGTCTACATCAGCGATTGTAGGTCCAAACGATGATTTAATAATTCCAAAAGGAAGCAAAAAAACCGACTGGGAAGTAGAACTAAGTATTGTGATAGGCAAGAAAGCCTCTTATGTTTCTGAAACGGATGCGTATGATCACATAGCTGGATATGTTCTTCACAATGATTATAGTGAGCGAGCCTTTCAATTAGAAAAGGAAGGACAGTGGTGTAAAGGGAAGGGCTGTGACACATTTGCCCCACTTGGCCCTTTTATCGTTACAAAAGATGAGATAGAAAACCCCAATAATCTGGACCTTTGGTTGAAATTAAATGGGGAAACAGTTCAGGATAGTAACACGTCAGATTTTATATTTAATATTCAAGAAGTAGTTAGCTATATTAGTCATTATATGACATTACTGCCAGGAGATATAGTTTCCACAGGAACACCTTTCGGTGTTGGTTTAGGGTTTAAACCACCTATTTATTTAAAACCTGGTGATTTAGTAGAACTAGGAATAGAAGGCTTGGGAATTTCTAGGCAAAAAGTAAAGGCATATCAGTAATTAGAATAGATTGTATGTCGTCAAATGAATTTGAACTTTTCAGGTCAAAAAATAAAAGAGTGTTTAGCTAATTTAGTTTAATTTTTTTATACTGTTTTTTTCTAGCATTTAAGGTTCTATTTTTTGT
>Ga0105052_10004597_pt1 | contig 15144 bp, 16 predicted proteins | sample FRY03_FD_78094 | JGI IMG/M metagenome (GOLD analysis project Ga0105052, IMG submission 78094) | Freshwater microbial communities from Lake Fryxell liftoff mats and glacier meltwater in Antarctica - FRY-03 | ecosystem: Environmental > Aquatic > Freshwater > Ice > Glacier meltwater ... | reverse complement strand
TTTCAGCAGATAACTGGCAATACGTCACCGCAGGGGGAATACCGATTGGTATCTATTCCACCTATTTATCTATGTTGCACCACAAAGTTCCTGATGTGACTGCCACCCAAAATTCCTGGAATGAATATGTGAGTGATTTGCGAAATTCGCAGTACGCCGCTGAAGCCCTTCCAACAATTTTCCCAGAAATTCAACCAACTCATGGAGTTATTTACAATCCGCTGTACCCAACCAACCGGGTGTTCACCGAGTTGGTCCTAAAATCCGAGGACATTCAGTACATCGGTTTGAGTGCTTCAGGGTACGTACCCGATCGCTACTCAACCTTGGCTCTGTATCGCAGTGTGCAATCAAGTCAAACTGCAGTTGACTCGCACACGCTTCTTGATTCAATGAATAATCCACTCTCCGAACGTGAAATTAAACTCGTGAGTCGTCACCTTGGTCAGTTGGTCCAAGGAAGTGACCCTTGGGTGTATTCAACCCCGCCCACGGCCAAACCAACTGTGGACATACAGCAAATACTGGGAATAGAAAACGAACATCCTGTTGCAGTGGTGTTGATTGGTAGCCCGGATGAAACCCGCTCTTCAGCTTTGGTGGGTGCTGAGTTTGAACGCGTTCCCATTGATCAGGTTTCTACGGTCCAAGAGTTCATTGAACAAAGCCTCGATGTAGCTCGCACTGCACCAGATATTAATTTTATTTTCCGGCTCCACCCGCGACTGGCTCCCAATAAACGTGAGTCAATTCGATCACCAGACCTTGACGCAATTGAAGCATTACTCGCCACCCGTTCAAGCAACGTAACCATCAATGCGCCAGGTGATGGAATTGGGTTGTACGACGTAGCACGAATTGCAAGTTTTGGAATTAATCACGCTTCCAGTGCCGGCTTAGAATTCCTAGCCTTAGGAATCCCGGTTATCCACTACGACACACCACGCCTGAATGCCTACCCACCACACCTTGGCCTTGAAGTTGTGCGGATGGATCCGATTGGTTTTCTCGAGGCAGTGAATCAAGCAAAAGACATTCCTGTCTCAGTAGAGATTGCGGTTCCTGCCTGGCGTTGGTACGCGGTCACTTTGCTACGGGCAGTGACCCACAAATCTTGGAACACGCAGACAGCACCACCCAAAATCCCCCAAGAACCACGGCTGCAGTGGCTCCGAAGTCTCATTCCGCAAGGATTTCGGGAGAGTGTTTCGAGGAAACGAGACCAACAACAGCGAAACAAACAAGTGAATCAAGTCTCCGAATCAGTTGATATACCTGATTGGATCGAAGAATGTATTGCGCGAATCGGAGATTTTGACAACTCAATAATTTGGAATCCACTGTCATTTGTGAGAGGTTCGTCAATGGAAGAAAGAACTGAGTCAGATCGAGTTGCACAGCAAATCGCTTTGCTGCGAAAAGCAATTAAGGAGTACAGAGTCAGTTAAGTATCTCTTTTGCAAGTGGTGTCCCAGCAGCGACCGCAAATGTAAATACCTGTCCTAAAAGTTCCGGTAGCAAGACTGGTGGTAGCCCGTTATTGGGACGAATTGATCGCCGTCTTTAACGTCGTGCACTACGAATTTTGCTAAATAACAAGACTCAGCATGTAACAGACACGGAAAACTCTTGGTTAGAGTATTTGTCCGACCTTAGAAATTCGTTGATCGCACTGAATGGGATTCGAGGTATTTGCGAAGAATGGATACCTGAGTACCTGTTTATTTACAACCCGTTGTACCCAAGTAACAGGGTGGTGAATGAATACCTTTCTCGTTTGGGAGTGAAGTTGATTTCAGTTTCATCAGGAGGCTTACTTCCAAATCGATTCGAAACTCTCAACATTTTTCCAGGGATTTCTTCGAGCCAAACGGTAGCGCTTTCTGAGAGCGTTGACATATTTCAAAAAGGGAAATTGTGTTCAGGACAGGGAATTTGAAATATGGAAGTATTTGGGAACCTAGATAATTGTTAGAGGCCAGCCAGATCAGAGCGACGCTCGTCAACAATTTTGATGTTTAAGTCTGTTGATAACTTGCTAAGTCAGGGCGCCGCTTTGCTAAAGAGATGTGCTGGCTTATCTGGAATCGAACGTCACGATCTAAGCGTTGCCCCTATCACCTGATCCGCAATTACTCGTGCAGCTTCACGAGGAGTCCGTAACTTCACATTACTCAATGCCCAGCCCGATTCTCGGAGCTGTGATTGCATTGTGGTGTCGATAACTCCTGGGTCAATCCATATAGCCCTTCCAGGGTGTTGCTGGTTCACGAAGTCGCAGGCTTTCTTCAAGCCAAGTTTGCTGATCGAATAGATGTCCCAACCCTCGATCACGGTATTAACGGCACCGGTGCCAACAACAAATATTTTTGAGGAAGTAGGGGACCAGCGAATGAATGAATTAATCAGCAGCAAAGCAGAAGTGAGGTTCACGTTAACCGCATCAATAATTGCAGAACTTTTCAAAATTCCCAATGGACCTAGTGGGTCGATCTGCGCGGCGTTGAGAACTAGGTTTAACCCCGGGTAGTCATTAACAAGCGTGTGAATCTGGTGATCCAGCTGTTCAGGTTCAGGGTGGGATAGATCAAGCTCAATGACAGCTTGAAAACCTGCAAGTATTTCAGGTTCTCTAGACCCAATCTTGCGTCCAAGACCTATTACTTCGAATTCTCGAGCGTGAAGTTCACGGCTGAGAGCTAAGCCCAGACCACTGAAGGCACCTGTTACTAGGAATTGACCCATGTGGAGAGGATATCTCGAGACATGAAACACTCAGATCTTGTGCGGGTAGCTTTGATTTCAGACATTCATGCGAATCTCCCTGCCTTGGAATCAGTAACTCAAGATCCAGAATTTCTCGAGTGCGATCAGATTCTTTTTGCAGGTGACTTGGTGGGTTACTACTACTGGCCCGCGGAGTGCTTCCAAGTGCTGAAGGAATTTAATACTCATTCAATTCGTGGGAATCATGAAGACATGTTATTTTCTGCACTCGATACTGGAAGTGCTGCGGAAATCTCAGCCCGCTACGGAAGCGGAATCCAGGTCGCAATGGATCAACTATCGAGTGATTCCATTGCGGAAATGCGAACGTGGAAGCACCCAGAGACGTTAAGCGTTGATGGTCACAAGTTATTACTGTGTCACGGTTCACCGTCTGATATATCCTCCTACCTCTACCCGAGTGTAGATCTCCCGCACGTGGGACGAGCGAGTGAAGGGCCGTTGGAAATTGTCGTGCACGGTCACACGCATTACCCGTCGGTCCGCGGTAGTGAGGGGGTTCTGTGGATTAATCCAGGGTCATTGGGGCAGCCACGAAATAAACAGCCTGGTGCGCACTGGGCAATCCTAGATACTGACTCGATCGAAGTCTTTCCAAAAATCACTGCTTATGACTACAGTTCGGTGGTGGATATGGCCCAAAAAACAGATCCCTCCCTACCCTATTTATGGGAAGTCCTTGGTCGACAATGAGAACAATTCTGATCTCTGGCGCCGGTGGTGATGTCGGAACCGGCGCGGTCAGCGTAATTCGGAGGCATTTCCCCCAAGCGATCATTTTTGGAGTTGATGTCCATGGTGAAAACTCCGCTCCCTACATTTGCGATCAGTTCCAGTTGGTTCCTAGAGCGGATTCACCCGACTATCTTTCCCGCATTTCTGAAATCTACGAACGAGTACAACCGGATGCTTTTATTCCTACCTCTGACGCGGAAATTGAACTACTGACCCAAATTCAAACCCCTGAGTTACCCAATCTCCTAGTCCCTTCGGCTGCTGCAGTGGCAGTTGGGAAGGACAAACTCTCAACCTTCGAATTCCTCCAAGAGATTGGAATTAGAGCTCCATGGACCGTCGAACTGCCTGATTTCACGCCGAATGCGACCCCATTTTTGGTTAAACCAAGACGAGGCCGAGGCAGCAAAATGGTTTTCAAGGCGAACTCGATGCAAGACATTCCAGCAAGCGCCATTAATCAGGATTATGTGGCTCAGCAACTTTTGGAGCCAAGTACGGCCGAAGTAACAGCAGCAGTTTTTCGCAGTAAACAAGGTGAACTGCGGGTGATTCAACTTCGAAGGAGACTTTCCGGTGGCTCAACATCTTGGTCGGAAGTTATTGAAAATGCAGAGGCTCTCGAACAAATTAATGTGATTACTGAATCCCTAAACCTGCACGGACCAATTAACGTTCAATACATTCTCACTGAAGAGGGTCCAAGAATTTTTGAGATCAATCCGCGCTTAAGTTCAACTATTTCGATCCGAGACGCGATGGGGTTCACTGACTTGCTTTGGTGGCTGCAGGAATTGGACTCAGGCGAAATCCAGCCTTGGACCCCACCGAAGGTGGGCACAGTTGGCGTCAAGGTTAATTCACCTATTGTGTGCAATCCAGAACAGCAATCCAAAGGATTCGATCATGAGTAGTCAATGGCTTGACGACTTAGTCGGTGACCGGGTTTACGTGATCGCGGAAGTTTCAGCAAATCACAATAATGATCTTGAGACTGCTCGCAAGATGGTGGAATCTGCGGCGGCTGCCGGTGCAGACGCTGTTAAGTTTCAGACTTACCACCCGGACTCAATCACTATCGATTCTGACAATGAGGAATTTGTAGTCAGGGACGGTTCGGCTTGGGACGGACGAACACTTCACTCTCTGTATACCCAGGGCATGATGCCGTGGGAATGGCATGAGGAACTGTTTGATTTAGCGAAATCCTTGGGTATTCACGCATTCTCCAGCCCTTTTGACTTTGCCGCTGTTGAACTTCTCGAAAGCCTCAACGTTCCATTTTTTAAAATAGCTTCATTCGAGATCACTGACACGCGACTGATTGAACGGGTTGCAAGAACGGGGAAACCCGTCATTATTTCTACGGGAATTGCAGAGTTACCTGATATTTGGCGAGCAATCGAAACCTGTCACCAGGCAGGTAATCAGCAGGTGGTCGTTCTCAAATGTACCTCGTCCTATCCGGCAGCCAGTTCAGAATTAAATTTGCGAACCATCTCTGACATGCAGGAACGATTCGGTGTTGTAATCGGCTTTTCAGATCACACATTGACACCCACCGCATCAATCGTGGCAGTTGCCTTGGGCGCGCGTGTAGTTGAACGTCACTTGACCTTAGGCAGAGAAGACGGTGGATTGGATTCAGCGTTTAGCACTAACCCCCAAGAGTTCCGAGAACTCGTTGACGCCATTAGGGAAACAGAACTCGCTCTTGGTTCGGTGACCTACGATCTACCCGCGTCGGGTCGATCAAGTCGACAGTTTGCTCGGTCACTCTATGTTGTCAAAGACGTTGTACCAGGCGAATTGGTTAGTGAGGAAAACGTCCGCTCCATTAGGCCTTTTCGTGGGTTGCCCGCTTGGAAGTGGGATGAAGTGATTGGCAAGCGATTTGTTAAGAGTGCGTCATTTGGTACGCCCCTCTCTCTTGATCTGCTTGATTAGGACAGTTCTGAATCACTCGGTCAGAAGTAAAGGTTCCTTCGCTGCGGGTGAACGGTCTCGAGTACTTGCACGTTGCTAACTATGGTTCCCGTAAACGCCTTCATTTCTACTTCAGTAAAGTGCTGAATTGCGTCGTCCCAAATAACGTTGTCGAGGGCACCTTCGGGGATGTCAGTTCTAATGTCACTGAGGAGGTAGCGAATATTTGGGTAGGAACAGCTCTTCTTGGCTGTTCCAATCGCCCAGGGATCAAAATCGATTGAGGTGAGGGGCTTGGCTTGAGAACTGTAGAAGGGATAAGCATCGAAGGTATCCCCGCAGCAAAGTCCCAGAACCTTGGGCGGACCGGGGGCATCCCCATCCCACTTGGTATTGGAGCTTGTGGGCAGTGGAGGCAGCCTTGCGGCTAGCCCGACTCAGACTGTGGGAAACAGGAACCAGGGGGAAGGTTCGTTTTGCTTTCGCCAAGAGGCTGTTGTCAACGTGTTCTGCGTGATCAGGGCTGACCCGCGTGTATCCATTAGTTCTTTGGATTACTTAACTGAGTTCGCTAGTCTAGGACGGCACAATAATTGTTAAAACGGTGTACCGAGACTGTTTTCACCTAGTCAGCCGTGAATCTTGTAATCAGAGAGAGAGCCGAAACTGTGGCGAAATTGAAGAACTGTCGGGTCTGCGGCACAACCGACCTCGTTGAGGTCCTCAATTTCGGAGACCTGGCTCTCACCGGGGTGTTCCCAGCTACTCGTGAGGAGCAGATCTCCTCCGGTGAAGTCTGTCTCCTGGTCTGTAATGACTGTGGTTTGGTTCAACTAGGAGACACTTTCCCACCCGAGGAAATGTACGGTGACAATTACGGGTACCGCAGCGGACTCAACGCTTCAATGGTCGCCCACCTCAAACGGATCGCCAGTCGCTTAGAAGTACGCGCAAAATTGAGTTCGGGTGAAACGGTGCTCGACATTGGAGCGAATGACGGAACCTTGTTGCGTAGTTACGGAGTTGAAGGACTCAAGAAAATCGGTATTGATCCAACAATTGCCAAATTCAGAGAGTTCTACGAACAAGACAATCAAACCAATCCCGTGACTACCGTTGCTGATTTTTTCAATGCGAACAACTTTGACGCCGTCAGTAAAGACCGCGCGAGTATCGTTACCTCAATCGCCATGTTTTACGACCTTGATAACCCGGTCGCTTTCGCCAAAGATGTAAAGCACTGCCTCACCCCAGGAGGTATTTGGTATTTCGAGCAAAGCTACATGCCCTGGATGCTGCGTAGCGGTGCCTACGACACGATCTGCCACGAACACTTGGAGTACTACTCACTCACCACCATTAAGCGAATCTTGGATGAAGCGGGACTCTATTTGATAGACGCCGCCACCAATGCGGTAAATGGTGGCTCAATTTCAGTTCTCGCCTCACCATCACCCGCAGCCGGAATTTCGGTCTACGCCCAATGGCTCCTCGAACAGGAAATCGAAGCTAGAGTCCACGACCCAGCAACCTGGGTTGAGTTCCGCAACCGGGTCGAACAGCGCCAACACGACCTCAAGTCACTACTGGAACGACTGAAAGATTCAGGTGCAAGCGTTATGGGACTTGGTGCCTCCACTAAGGGAAATATTCTCATAATGACAACTCCAGTAACGGAGGAACTCATGTCCAAAGTGGGAGATGTCAATCCTTACAAGTATGGGCGCTTCCTGCCGGGGTCACACATACCAATCGTCAGCGAGGAAGAGGTGCTCGCGGAGAATCCGGACTATCTCCTGATTTTGCCGTGGCATTTCCGCGAGACGTTTATGGAACGGTTGCAGCCGTATCTTGCCGGCGGCGGCCGCTTGATCTTCCCACTCCCAGACCTTGAAGTAGTTGGCTACTAAGTAGACGTAATGCACAATTTTGGAGTAATGCTTAAGTCGTATCTTCCCGATATTGACTACACCAAGCGATTCGTCGAGTCATTTAAAAAATATGCGACCGAACCAATCCCACTCTACGTAGTTGTGCCAGATTCAGATGTGAAGGCCTTCGAGGAAATTGTTGGTGAAACAGGTGAAGTCTTGCCCGAATCACTGTGGAGTGACCACCTGGTTGACTACCGAATTCACGGGAACGCACCTGGCTATATAAACCAAGAGATTATTAAGCTCGCATTCGCTGATAAAGGTTTATTGGCGAACTATCTTTGTGCTGATTCAGAAGCAGTATTTATCAGACCATTCAGCAGCAGAGACTTCATGGTTGATGCAAACACTCCCTACACATTTGTCACCGAAGACCATGAACTGCAGGTAGATCCTATTTATTACACTCGCTTCGGAAAATCGAGGGAGCTTTCCCTCATTGCTTTGCGTGAGTATTTGGATTTACCTGTTACGCCATTTGAAACCTGTCACAACATGGCGGTCTTTTCACAAAATGTACTCACCTCGTTGCGTGAATACATGAAAGCCCAAGACTTAACATACGCGGATCTGATGGAAATTTGTCCGTACGAATTCAGCTGGTACAACTTTTGGTTGGAAAAACACCGAACTATTCCCCGAGTTACCCGGGAACCCATTTTCGAAATGATCCACATGTCTCACCAGCACCTCAGTTATGCCCTTAAAGGAATTGGACTGCAAGACTTGGCGCGCGGATACGCTGGCGTTGTGGTGAATTCGGGTCACTCGCGCGATCAAGGTGTGCTGGATTTCGAAACTGACTTCGCTGACACTTTGGCTCAAAATTTGGGTTACGGTCAAATCGCAGTTGCGATTGTTGAGAAAGCACTGCAACGCGCTCCTCGGGTACGAAAGATTCTTAAAGTATAAGTCCGTGAACATGGGAGTTTGTAAACTCTTCACTCACAAAACGGTGGTCACGTAGTACGCCTTCTTCAACGAAACCATTAGCTTCCAAGATCGGTATGAGATTCTGTCTTAATTCGTAAGTCTCGGTTGTGAGTTTGTGCAAGCCAAGGTTTCGGGCAATTGGCTTGAGAAGTGCTAGATAATTGCACCAGTCACTTTCAAAAGTGATTGGATCTTGACGCTCTGGTGATGTGAGAAAGGAAACTTCGGCGCGGTGATCACCCCAGTGAATGTGGACTAGCGCCCCGTACCCCACTAGTTGATTTCCGTGAAGGAAGGCAAACATGAGCTGGGCGGGAAACTCCTGAGCAAACTGCGGTTTAACAACTTGGGTGAAGTATTCGTCTTGCTGTAACTGACTCAGTGGTTCGTTCTGGCGCAGCACATCAAGCTGGGTATTGCGCCAGACTCGAGTGGGTTCGCGGTCTTCCCAGCGAATTGGATGCAAGGAATAGTCCTTTGATTCAACGCCAAGAAACAAATCAGGAAAAAAAGTATATTTCTCGGGCCACTGCATTATTTGACGACAGCCTTACGAATCTCTTGAACGACTGTGTCTTGATCAACACCTGAGAGGCCGGGGTAGATCGGGATGCTAATAAGACCGTCGTAGACCTGTTCACATTCAGGCAAGCCGCTAAGCGGCAGTTCAATGTCTTTGCTCACGTCGTGGTGGTGAACGGGAACGTAGTGGACTTGAACTCCGATTCCCGACTCACGCAGTTCTCGGAATACCCGCGCACGTTCATCAACATGGATAGCAAAGAGGTGATAACCGTGAAGGGCGCCAGAAGGTGCTGCCGGCGGAAGAGTGATGGGTAGGTCAGAGAGCAATTCCCGGTAACGATCAGCGATCTCATTGCGTTGTGCCACAAAGGAATCAAGACGGTGAAGCTGGCTTAAACCTAAGGCAGCTTGGATGTCGGTCATTCGGTAGTTGTAACCCAATGTTTCGGCGTTGTAGAGCCAGGTATTTGGATCGGGATCTCGCACAATTCCATGTGAACGAAATAGTCGCAGTTTCTCGGCGAGTTCGGCACTATTGGTTGTGACCATGCCACCTTCGCCAGTGGTAATCGGTTTTACCGGGTGAAATGAGAAAACACACATATCGCTGTGAGTGAGGGAACCAACTTTTTCAGTGGTTGAGCGCGCACCCAACGCGTGTGAAGCATCTTCGATCACCCAGCGCCCATTGCGGGAAAACCCAGAAAGTTCAACGGGCAGGCCCGCATAGTGGACCGGGATAACCGCGCGGGCATCAGCTGGGACCAGGTCAAGATTGAGGTTGTAGGTGCGAGGATCAATATCTGCCAGAGTGGGTTGCGCCCCAACGTAGCGAGCACAATTGGCCGAAGCAATAAATGTCAGTGGACTGGTAACAACAGTGTCGGTCTGCGTAAGGTCAATCACGGCGCAGGCGGCATGCAGTGCAGCGGTTGCCGACGTAAATGAAATAGCGTTCTTAGCGCCGACGTAGTCGGCTACCCCTTCTTCGAAATCTGTTACCGCAGGACCAGAAGTGAGATAGTCACTGGAAAGGACTCTCTCAACCGCCGCGGTGTCGCTCGCGTCAATATTCTGCCGACCATAGGGGATCATGATTGCTAGTTGTGCTCGATTAAGTCACGTAATTCCTGGACACTGAGCCACTGGTCGTTGGTGTCAGAACTGTAGGAAAAACCGGGAGCTACAGGATTGCCGACCGATTCCTTGAACCACCATTCTTTAATGGTGGGTTGGACAATAAAGCGATCGTCTTGGCGGATTGTCCGGTAACTGTCGTCTGAGGCGATCATTTCTTCGTGGAGCTTTTCACCAGGACGGATTCCCACTTCGTAGGTCTCTGAGCCTGGTGCGACGGCCCCAACAAGGTCAGTGATTTTCATGCTCGGGATTCGAGGGACGTACAGTTCCCCGCCCTGCATGGTGTCAAAGGAATCAATGACGAATTTCACGGCTTGCGGCAGCGTGATCCAGAACCGGGTCATGCGTGGATCAGTAATGGGGAGTGGTTTTCCTTCAGCGACTAACCGTCGGAAGAAGGGAATGACCGATCCACGGCTGCCCATGACGTTGCCGTAACGAACAACTGACATGGTCGTTCCGAAACTGTAGCTGTAATTATTAGCGGTCACGAAAAGTTTGTCAGCTGTCAGCTTGGTTGCGCCATAAAGGTTGATTGGTGAAGAGGCTTTATCGGTGGAAAGCGCCACAACTTTCTTGACTCCGGTTTCAATCGCAGCGTCAATAACATTTTGGCTTCCCAAAATATTTGTCTTAACAAATTCAAATGGGTTGTATTCGGCGGTGTCCACCTGCTTCAAAGCTGCCGCATGAACAACGTAATCAACCCCGTGGAATGCGCGCATGAGTCGGTCTTTGTCTCGAACGTCTCCGAGGAACCAGCGAAGTCGGGGATCTGGACCACCGAAGGCCTCTTGGAATTCGGCTCGCATCTCCGACTACTTGAGTTCGTCGCGGGAGAGAATCGCTACTCGGCGCGGATTATGGTGCGTGAGAATCTCTTTGATGAAGGCCTTGCCAAATGACCCGGTGCCACCGGTGACCAGGATCGAGGAGTTCTCAAGAATTGACATTGTTCAAGGTTACCGTTGCTGGCCTTGGAGTTCGCTAATGGCTAGTTCGGCACGCGCCCAATCACTCTCGGTATCAAGATCCACGCTGCGCCAGGCAGGAAGCACGAAGCCTTGGGCTCGGGTGAGAACTGGTGATTGGTCGTACCAAGCAGCGGCTAAGCCCCAAATAAATGCACCGGCATCAAAATAGTGAACCGGAAGGTCCTGGGTCCTGGTGGAAGCGAACTGTGGGGCAACAGCGACAAGGCGGCCACCTTGGTTGAGGGTGAGTGCCCGCTCGATTGGGTGGGGATACTCGACCACGCCGGTCACGAATCTACTTCGGTCGGCAACTACTGAGTTAGCTAATTGATCAAGGCCCCGAGCGAAATCTGATGGATCCAGAGTGACTGCGGTCGCGTACAGGCAGGCAACGGGGGTTGAGTCCTCAATCAAGTCACGCTCGCGCAAGATCGCCAAAGCATGGTTAATCACCGGTAGCAAGGGCGTATGGTCGTCAGCTAGGTCACTGGGTCGATCAATGACCTGAACACCCAAGGAGCGGGCCAGGTCAGCAATTTCAGTGGAGTTGGTGCTCACAAAGATTTGGTGACCCACCTTGCTGGCCTTGGCAATCGCGATTGTTCTTTCTAGCACAGGAATGCCAGCCAGAAGTCGAGTGTTTTTGCCTGGGATCCGTTTGGAGCCGCCCCGGGCTGGGATTACGACTATTGGCTCTGACGGCTCTGACACGGCTCTAGCCTACGCGGACGCTAACCTGAGCCGGTGGAGGAAGAAGCGCAATTAGCCCGTGGCTTCAATCCTCTGGAGCAACACCGGCTGTGGCGAGACGTGCTGCTGCCCCGATCTGTTATTCCCCTCTATTGGCTCTTCAAGGCAGCGCTTCTGCCTTCATTCTTGCTGGGCAAAAAGCCCAGAGAGATTGAGAGTGTCGCCATTGAGTCAGGGAAAGTCGGCTGGACCCACGTTTACTTTGAGGAACTTGAAGGATCTGCGGGGGACTTTTTTGGAGCAGATCACGTAGTGCGGCAGGTAATTGACCGGGATGCACCTTATTTTCCGCAGTTCAGAACACACCAACGGGAACACAACCCCAGTCTTTTGATCATTGACGTCCGGACCCCAACTCAAAGTTGGCCCAGTGCATTAGTGGAAACCCTCCGTATGACGCACTTGCTGCTACGACAAGGGATCACGCCACTGGTGGTTTTGACTGATGCTTATTACAGGAGACACCGCTGGCAGGCAGCGGTGCTTACCGCCTACCGAGGCAGTGTGGTCACGTTCTCGGCAAAAGAAATTGTCCGTAAGATTTTCCCCCATGATCGAATTGCTGGAGCGCTGTTTATGCCAATCAGTAGTGAACGTTTGAACTGGCTGGAGGAACACAAAGCAAAGCGACAGGCATTGAATGATTCACCAAAAATTTCATTTATTGGTTCCGTGTATTCCCCGCGAGAAGAATTCCTTGGCCTGATAAAAACTCGATTGTTTGAGCGAGGGATTTCCTTGGAAATTAATGGCGATAAAGCTGGCACAAGTAATGATCAATATTGGAACAAGCTGGTGAATTCAGACATTATTTTGACGACGACCTTGCAAGGGCCACCGAAGAATATTCTGGACTGGGTGTGGGTCAGGCAAGCCGTATTTCGTTATTCGGAAACACTCGCTGCGGGAACCGCGCTGGTTGCTGGACCTGTTGACGGTGGATTTCCATTTTTTGAAAACGGCCGTGATTTCCTTGAATTTGAAAGCGTAGATGAATGCGTTAGCGCGTTATATGAATTAGCAACGAACTCGCAGAGGCTCACTGAAATTTCTCAAACAGGGCTCCAGACCGTAAAGAAATATGTGGAGCAAGGAACTTTCTGGCACGTGGTTCTTGCTGCTATGAAAAACTAACTACCCTGGACAAAATCGCGAAGTACCGGGACTTTGAGTAACTGAGCCCCTACCCACACACGCGTTGAACGCAATGGGCGTTTCTCAACCATTACCCGTTGCTTAAAGCGCCGACCGAACGCTTTGAACAGATCACCAAAGCTGATGTAGGAAGCCAGTAGTTGGATCGGCGAGGTAGTCAAAGAGAGCACGCCGTCACCGCGGGAATAGTTTGAATTCACCACAACGGCGACGTAACCGCGGGCGAGATCCTCAGTGGTGACTTCACGCAACAGGTAGTCCAAGTGCTGGGTGGAATTGTGAAAGGTCTTTACGTTGGGTTCGCACGGAACAATCTCGATAACGCCAGCGTGGAGTAGCCACGTGTTGTACCAAGTTGGTTCGTAGGGTGATATGGCAAGAGCGTCTTTGTAATCCCAACCGCGAGGTTCCAAAAAGTCGTTAACAAACGATTTGAGAACGGTGGCTGAAAAAACTGCGTGACCATGCACAGTCAAAAGCCAGCGACCTTGGTAGCCAATTTCGTTACGAATTTTCTCCAAAGATTTCATGCGGTTAATCCAGGTATCCGCGTAGTACCCAGGCTCAACATGCAACTCGCGGTCCTCGGTAAGAAAAGTGAAGGGGACACCGGGGCGAGCCATGAAGTCTGCGCGCGTGAAGTCACGGATGAATACAGCGTCGGAGTCGACACACAAATAGTTGTCGCAAAGCCCCAGCTCCCAGAATGACAATTTGACAATTTCTTGGTTGATGTAACCGGGGCCAAAGCCGGCTGTTTCTTCGTGTACCAAATGCGAGGCAAAGAGTTCTTCACTTAAGACTTCGGCATTCGTACCGGCCATTACTTGAAATGTTGATACGTCACTTGCTGGTACGACAAGGAAGACAGGAAGGGAATCTTTGTTGTGGGTATTTACTGAGTCCATGAGTCGCTTGGCGTATTCAAAATCCTGGGAGTAACTCTTAATCAGAAGTGCAAATTCAGTCATTATTTTTCCTGTGCGCAATTAAGCCGTCCCACTCAAAAGCCAATCCGCTGGAAGTGCGGCCTGTTGGTTCAATCCCGTCAAACCACGCGGCCACTTCAAATTTTTTGAATTGTTCAAGTTGTGTGGTGAGCCATGTGCGTGAAAATACCCAAGCTGGATAGTTGCCAGAATAAATGTGCGCAGGAACAATTTGTAAGCAGGCAACATTGTTGTCAGACTCACTCAGGGGAGTTCGATCAATAATGACCGTATTAGCCGTGGTGTTGAGAAGTTCAGTGATTACATGATCTGGTTCGGGCAGGTACTGCAGAACACTTGATAGTAAAATCACATTTGGAGAGAAAGCTTGAAGGCAGGAGTCAATGCTGTCAAAGAAAGAAATGAAGTCCTGGTCCAGGGCTTGACCTGCAGCGACAAAGGATGGTTGCTCAACAACCCCCCAGGTTATGTCAATACCTGAGAACAATTTCCGGTGTTGCCAGAACACGGAACCAAGGGATCCACCGAAATCGAGTACTCGGAGTTCACGCTCCCGCGCTGCAACGCCAAGCAATCCGCTAAGAACAGGCCAGCGGTATTCGGGACTTGAGAAAATCACCCCGTCGCGTTCAAAAACTGCTTCTTCACGTATGACTTTTTGGGTGGCCTGAACAACCTGGTCAAGAATGAGCCCACTGTCGTACCCAGAACTTCTTCCCTCGGCCTGCGCCCAGTTGTGGACGGAGTCGTCAAAGCGAGTGAGATGACCGCTTCGCTGGCTAGCCCAAGCGCTGAGTACAGGGGGGACAACCCAAGATCGCCAAGCCACTAGGATTCCAAGGGTGGGAAGCGTATGAGGAGTCCGCTGAGACTCTCTAATCCAATGACCCGTTTGTCGGTGTCCAGCAAAATAAATTGCCGGTTCACAATTTCCTGAGTCATGCCACTGAAGTCGGGGTGCATCTCACTCCACAATTCGCGGTTCTGTAACCATTCGTCCAATTGCCATTTCACAATCGGTGCTGCGAGGATCTCTACTCCGGCAACTCCGGAAAGCAACCGCGAACAGGTATACATGGTTTGACCTGCGGGTAAGGCGCTTGGTTGCTCGGCGCCACGAGGCAAAAACACGCATCCAATTGGGTTGGTGGCAAGTACTTGATCACCGGTGTCCCGCACTTCTGCCGGATACCAGTACGGACTTTGTTCAACACCTGGCCAATTATTTGGCTTGAGTTGCAACACGGCTCGGGGTAGGAGGGTGTCCAGGGTGAGAACGACCACAATTACTGCAACGCTACTGAGACCGAGAGCATTGACCCGGCTGCGGCCTCG
>Ga0105052_10004590_pt1 | contig 15158 bp, 16 predicted proteins | sample FRY03_FD_78094 | JGI IMG/M metagenome (GOLD analysis project Ga0105052, IMG submission 78094) | Freshwater microbial communities from Lake Fryxell liftoff mats and glacier meltwater in Antarctica - FRY-03 | ecosystem: Environmental > Aquatic > Freshwater > Ice > Glacier meltwater ... | reverse complement strand
TCGGTCCCCGGACGGGTGAACAGGCCCACGCCGCCCTCTTGGGTGAATTTCGACGCCGCCTCCCAGGTCTTGGCAGCATATTGCGGCCCGGCATACAGTGCGCCGATGCCGTTTGTGCCCACCATGTCGAGCGAGAACCCCTCGATGGCGTCGTGGTCCAGCACCAGACCGGGGGCGACGATCAGGAAGTCATAGGCGATGCTCTGCCCGCTGGTAGTCGCCACAGTCTTTGTGATCGGATCAATCGCCGCGGCGTTTTCGGAAACCAGCGTGATCCCGTCTGGCAGCCAGTCGCTGTTCTGCGACAGGGTGTAGGACGCGGGCTTCAATCCCGCCGCGACCAGGCTGAGGCCGGGCTGATACAGATGTTCGGCCCGGGCGTCGATGATGGTGATCGCGGCACCTTCCAGCCGCTCGACCAGCCGGTTGACGAGTGCCGTGCCCGCAGCCCCAGCCCCGATGATGACGATCCGCGCCTTGGTGGCCACACGCGCTGCACGCGCGGGCACGCCAAGGCTGGCTGCGGCCAGCCCTGCAACGCCAAGGCCCAGAAAAGCACGGCGCGATGTCGGTAGACCTTTCAGGGTCATGGGGTACTCCTCCTCCTCCTCAAGTATCTTGTATTCTTGGCACAAGTTTCGCTGCGCTGTTTTGATCTGAATCAAACATTTTCACATTTCGGAATATGAGTCTGGACTATGCCTGCACGTCACTCCCTCGGCTTCCCAAAGAAAGCCGAGGGAGAGGATTGATCAAAAGCTCATGACGCTTGTGCCAGGTGCCACGATGGCGGCACCCATTGCATCAGGGGCGGCGGCGGTGACGCCGTCGAGCAGAACCGACGCATCCGCAGCCTTACCGGGCAAGTAGATAGCGCAGACCTGCACCTTCAGGCCGTTCTTTTCCATCATCATTTTCATCAGGCCTTGGGGACTTGCGTCTTTCGGCGGCTGACCGGCGGTGGCCGATGCGGGCGCCTCTTTCAGGGCAATGTCGCCTGCAGGTCCGCACAGCAGCATTTCAGCCTCGGCACCGGCAGCCAAGGCGTTCATGGTCAGAACCATCGCCATCAGCTGGGTCTGCGCTTCTGGCGCGGTCAGGATGGTGACGAGTTTATTCGGCCCTTCGGCCTGAGCGGCCGTGCCGAAGGCAAGGCCAAGGGCTAGAACGGATGTGGCAAGTTTACGCATGGGATACTCCTGTTTATGCGTTGAAAGGGGTTATTCGGGCAGGCAGATCGTGCCTGCGCGGATGGCAAGGGCGGTGCGCAGGATCAGCCCTGCGACGACGGCCAGCAGCAGGGCCAACAGGCCCGCACCGATGACGCGGTGGGGGGCAGAAGACGCCGCCTCGGCATAGCCGAAGCTGGCGATGGTCAGCGCGGCAATCGGGAATGACAGCGCCCACCAAGATAGCGCAAAAGGCATCGTGCGGAACTTGGGCGCCTGGGTCGCTACCAGAGCCGCGAACACATAGGCCACAGACAGCAGGAAATGCCCGAACGGCCCGACCTCTCCGCTGATGCGCAGCCACGCCGTAAAGGCAATGGCGGGCGGGGCGATCAGGATCATCAGCGTCGGCACCATCTTTCCCGGCAGCGGGTCGTGGAACATCAGCCTGTTCAAGACCAGCGTCAGCAGAACCAGCCAAAAGATCAGCCCACCGGAAAAGAACAGCCACGAAATCTCGGTGTAGCCCAGTCTTGCCCCCGCCAGCGGAACGATCACATTGCCCACCGCCGGGATGAACCACGCGGGCGTCAGTTGACCCGGATGAAACGACCGGTGCCCGATCCAAGATCCGATCACCGCCAGCGCCAGCGCGCCTTGCAGTGCTGCGCCCACCAACCAGACGGCATGGGCAATCTGTGGCGCAGGCTCCAGCAGCGCCGCCGCCAACAGCAGAAGCGAAATCGATATGGCCGGAAAGAACGCAATCCGCACCGGGTGGTTCCATTCGGCCTTCGCCTCGGCGACGTGGAGCAGCACCTTGGCAGCGTAGCCGAAAGTGATCGCGGCAAACATCGCGAGAGACAGGATCAGTGCGGCGGTTGACGCGGTATTGGAGATGGCAAAGGCCCGTTCGGCCGACCGGATGGCCAAGGTTGCGCCCATCATCCCCATACCGATGGCAAAGAAGGTGACGGGATAATGGGCAAGCCGCGGTGAGGTGGCCGGATGGGTGTCGGCAACGGTCATTTCTTTTGTCCGGAACAAGGAAAGGGGAGTGTTGGCCAGGCGGTGGGGGGTTACCCCCCTGCCGACACTGGGCCCGCGGGTCACCCCCGGGGACGGCGCGACGGTGTGGGGCCGTCGCGGTTCAACATCTTTTCGTCTTCCTTCATCTCCAGCCACATCGCGTTCATCACGGCGAAGATGGCGGCCAGCGGAAGGCCCAGAAGCCAGGCAAAGTACCACATTATTTCAATCCTTTTCAGTCATCACATCAATTCTGTTTTAGGGGTTTAGCCGTTTGCATGGCCTTTGCCTTTGCCGTTACCCGTGCCTTTACCGCCACCCGCCGCGCAGCGTTCAAAGGCTGGCAGATGATTGTTGATCGAGGCATCACGCAAGTTGGTAAACACGCGAATGATGTCGGGGTGCCCTGCGACGGTAGGAAGCAGGTCTTCGTCATAAAGCCGGGCATTCTCGATCTCGGCCTCCACCCCAACAGCGCAAACCTCCGCCAAAGTGGCAGGCAAGGTGCCAATGAGCTTTTCGCCAGTAAGAAAACCGTTGGCCGGGGCCGCAATCCCGTAGGTTTCCATCAGACCCAACAGGGCGGCCTGATGCTTACGCTCGGCTTTGATGATGTTCGAAAACGGCCGGACATCGCCAAAGGTGGCCAGCGTCGCGGCATAAACCGCCTCAGCGTGGTATTCATCGTCCAGCGCGCGCAGAACGGCAGCCTTGCCGTTGTCGGACAATTCAGCCGCAGCTGCGATGCTAGGGGGCACCGCCGCTAGGCCAAGCACGCAAAACAGGGTTGAAAGACGTTTCATGATAGGGACTCCTTCAGTTTTATACGGTCCTGCAAGTGATACGCTTGAACTTGCTGTTTCCGTCGTAGTATTATGAAATAATTGCATTTTTTAGTACACCGAATGCGAGTTTTCGCTCACATCGGCCTCGGTCACCTTGCCCCAAAGCACCTTGTAGACCCAAGCCGTGTACATCAGGATCAGCGGCATGAAGATCGCCGTGACCACCAGCATGATGAACAGCGTGAGGTGCGAGGACGAGGAGTTCCAGACCGTCAGGGATGAGCGCGGGTCGCTGGATGACGGCATGATGAACGGAAACATCGTCAGCCCGACCGATGAGATCACGCCAAGGATCGCCATTTTGGAGAACAGCAGGGTGGACACCTCGCGCCCCGCCCGCAGGCCAAGGAAGGTGAGCAATCCGCCGACAATGCCCATCACTGGGGCCAGCACGATCCAAGGCCGGTCCGCATAAGCGGTCAGCCAGGTTGCGGTCTTTTCCACCTCGAAGTGCAGCGGGTTTGACGGCCCGCCGGTAACGTAATCGCCGACGATCCGGTAGCCCTCGATGCCAAAGGCCATCCAGACGCCCGCCAAGGCGTAGGCCCCCACCGCGACCAGTGCGGCCACCGACCCGATGGCCCGGGCCCGGGTCTGCACCACGCCTTCGGCCTTCAAGGTCAGCCACGCGCCGCCGTGCATCACCAGCATGGCCAGAGAGACGACGCCCGCAAGGATCGAGAACGGATCCAGAAGGCCGATAAACTTCATGTACCACGCACCCTCATAGATCGTGTGCAGATCGTCGGTGAAGTGGAAAGGCACGCCCTGGATCACGTTTCCCACCGCCACGCCGAACAGCAGTGCAGGGATGGCACCAGAGGCAAACAGCGCCCAGTCCCAAGCCGTGCGCCAGCGCGGGTCATCGCGCTTGGAACGGTATTTGAACGCCACAGGCCGCACGATGAAGGCCGCAAGGATGACAAACATCGCAAGGTAAAAGCCTGAGAAGCTGACCGCATACAACGGCGGCCAGGCGGCAAAGATCGCCCCTCCCCCAAGGATGAACCAAACCTGGTTGCCCTCCCACACCGGACCGACGGTGTTAATCGCCACCCGGCGTTCGATGTCAGTTTTGCCCACAAAGGGGATCAGCGCACCCACCCCCATGTCGAACCCGTCAGTCAGCGCGAACCCGATCAAAAGGACCCCCAAAAGCCCCCACCAGATCACGCGCAGTGTCTCATAGCTTAGAAGTTCATGCAGGATCATGATGATTACTCCGCTGGTTGCAGGTCAGGTTGGGCGATGGCGTCGGCATTCTTGCGGCCCGCCAGCCGGTCGGTGTGCCGCACAACCCAGGCGTCGGTTTCGGCAACGTCCTGGAACGGGCCCTTGCGGATGTATTTCACCATCAGCCCCATCTCGATGATGAACAGCACGGTGTAGAACAGGATGAACCCGGCCAAAGTCAGCGCCACCTCGGTCATCGAAAGGGCGCTGACCGACATAGCGGTGGGCAGCACGCCGTCCACCGTCCATGGCTGCCGGCCAAACTCGGCCACGAACCAGCCCATCTCGGCCGCAATCCACGGCGCTGGGATCATCACCACCGCCAGCCACAGGGCCGGGCGGGGATAATTCATGCCGCGGAAGGACGACCTCCAGAAGAAGTAGGCCATCGTCGCGATGAACCCGAAACCCAGTGCCACCATGATCCGAAAGGCCCAGAACAGCGGCCAGACGGTCGGCACCGTGTCATTCGACGCGGCCACGATCTGGTCTTCTGTCGCCTGACGCGGGTCATCGACGTATTTCTTCAGCAGGAAGGCAAAGCCCAGATCGGCCGAGTGTTCCTCAAACGTCGCCATGATCACAGGATCGGCGGCGTCGCGCATCTCGCGAATATGCATCAATGCATCATAGGCGATCATGCCGGACCGGATGCGATCCTCGGCCTGCGCCACCAGATCGTTGATGCCAGGGATTTCCGTGGTCAGCGACCGCGTGCCGATCAGGCCCATGGCCCATGGGATTTCAATGGCGAAATGCGTCTCACGCGCTTCCTGGTCCGGAAAGCCGATCAGGTTGAAGGGTGCGGGGGCCTCATGAGTTTCCCACATCGCCTCAATCGCAGCGAGTTTCATCTTCTGGCTGTGGGTGGCGGAATAGCCGCTCTCGTCGCCCAGAAGGACAACTGAAAAGGCCGAGGCAAGGCCGAAAGCGGCGGCGACGGTGATCGACCGGCGGGCCAGCTCAACGTGGCGGTGCTTCAAGAGATACCAGGCCGACACGCCAATCACGAATACCGACGCTGTCACATAACCCGCGGAAACCGTGTGTACGAATTTCGCCTGCGCCACCTCGTTGAACAGGACGGCGAAGAAATCGGTCATCTCCATCCGCATGGTCTGCGGGTTGAACTCTGCCCCGACCGGGTTCTGCATCCAGCCGTTGGCAATCAGGATCCACAGGGCCGAGAAGTTCGACCCGATGGCCACCAGCCAAGCGACGCCCAGATGCGCGACCTTGCTTAGCTTGTCCCAGCCAAAGAAGAACAGGCCGACGAATGTGGCCTCAAGGAAAAAGGCCATCAAGCCTTCGATGGCCAGCGGCGCGCCGAAGATGTCGCCGACGTAGTGGCTGTAATAGCTCCAGTTCATGCCGAACTGGAATTCCATGGTGATGCCGGTGGCGACGCCGAGGACAAAGTTGATCCCGAACAACATGCCCCAGAATTTCGTCATCTGCCGCCAAATGGGGCGGTTAGTCATAACGTAGACCGTCTCCATGATCGCCACGATGATCGACAGACCCAGCGTCAGCGGCACGAAGAGGAAGTGATACATGGCCGTCATGGCAAATTGCAGCCGTGACAACTCTACGATCCCGAATTCCATAATCTTGGCTCCAGTTTTCGGAGGCGAATCCCCCGCTAAAAAATATTCCCACTTTGGAATGTGTCTGCTGGCTTGGCAGATGTAGCCTTGATCCAGATCAATAACTGACATTCTTTATGCAACTTAATGCAGCGGTATGATCCGATCCGCAAAAGCCGTTTCCGCCTGCCGATGTGCGGCGATCAGGATGGCGGCGTCAGGTAGAATGGCGCGGATGCCTTGCAGCACAGCGCAGGCAGTGAAGTCGTCCAGCCCCTCGGTTGGCTCATCCAGCAGCAAGACGCGGGGTGTGCGCAGTAACGCCCGCGCAAGCGCCAGTCGCCGCGCCTCGCCCCCCGAAAGCCCCTCGCCCCTTGGGCCGATGCGCGCGCCAAGCCCGCCTTTGGCCGCGATTACGCCATCCAGTTGCACGGCTGCTAATACCCGCCACAGCCGCGCGTCATCTGCGGGGCCAGACAGGCGCAGCGCCCGCTCCACTGTGCCAGCCATAAGCGCGCTGCGTTGCGGCAGAAGCGTAAGGTGGACGCGCAAGTCAGCCTCGGGCCAGTCCGGCAGGGAAATGTCGCCAAGGCGGATATGCCCCGCGACAACCGGGTGCAGCCCCGCGATGGCCAAGAGAAGGGTCGATTTCCCGCTGCCGCTGGCCCCGGTGATCGCAACGGTTTCACCGGGGCACATGTCCAGTGCAAAGTCGCTCAGGATTGGCAGGCGCGTGCCTGGGCGGTGCAGGGTCACGCCCGCGATGTGCAGGCCGGACGGCGCGGCCCGGGTATGGGCGGGGGCGGCATCCCGCAACGGTTCGGCCAAGCCGCGCCCCACGCGGCGGGCGGCATCGGCCATGCGGCCAAGGTCTGACACCGCACGGCGAAGGGGGGCCAGTGTTTCGGCCAGCGCAAGAGCGGCGAAAAAGCCAAGCGCTGCAAAGGCTGGCGCGATCTGGCCCTGCTCCACCAGTGTCAGCCCGATCCCCAAAGCCCCCGCAGCTACGACCGATCCCAACACAGCCAGCGCCGCCCCCGCCTGTCGCTCCGCCTGGTCCAGTTGGCGGCGCAGGGCAAGGCGCCGGTCCTCGGCCCTCTGCACCGCTTCGCGCTGCGCCACCAGACGGCCGTAAACCGCCAGATCGCGGCGCGCGCGGATCAGGTCGATCAGCCGGGTGCGAAACGCCTGCGCCGCCACCTCGGCCCGGCGAGACAGGGGCACGGACACCCGCGCCATCCAGACAAAAACCACGACCGCGCCAGATACATAGCCGCCCACGACCCACAGCGCCACCGCCGGGGCCACCAACCACCACAGCATCCCCAAAGCCATGACCTGTACCGACAACCCGGCGATCACCGGCAAGACCAGCCGCAGGGGTACCCCGTCCAGTGCGTCGATATCCGCCGTCAGCCGGTTCAACGCTTGCGCGCCGCGCGCCTGGATCATGCGCGGATAGGGCGCGGCAAGATGCGCCGCCAGTACCCGCAACCGCAGGCTCTCAAGCGCGCGCAGCGTGGCGTCATGGGTCAGCATCCGCTCGCCATAGCGCGCGGCGGCCCGGCCAAGCGCCAGAAACCGCACCATGGCGGACGGCCGAAAGACATCAAACACCGCCCCCGTCCCCGCCAACCCTGCCGCTGCCGCTGCCGTGATGAACCACCCCGACAGGCCCAGCAGCGCCGCCCCCATTGCCAGCACAATCACACTCAGCGCCGCCCCCCGCAGCATGGCGGTACGTTGGTCGCGCAGGATCAGTTTGAAGATCGACCAAAGCGCTGTCATTGGGCCGCTCCCAGATCAATGATCCGGTCCATCCGCGCGGCAAGGGCGGGGTCATGGGTGGCCACCACAAGCGTAACCCCATGGGATTGCGACAAAAGCCCCTCTGTTACCGCTTGCGCTGTAGCGGCATCAAGGTCTGCGGTCGGCTCATCGGCAAGGATAACATCGGGGCTGCCATAAACCGCCCGCGCCAGCGTGATGCGCCGCGCCTCGCCGCCCGACAGGCCGCCACCGGTTTCGCCCAACCGGGTGCCAAGGCCCTGCGGCATCGCCTGCACAACATCACCCACCGCCGCCGTGTCCAGTGCCGCTGCAAGGTCGCCCGTCCGCCCCAGCGTCAGGTTCTGCATCAGGCTGCCGGTCAGGAAATGCGGCGCTTGCGGCATCCAGCCCAGCCGCGCACGCCAGGCATCGGCGTTCGCGGCTGTCAGGGGCTGATCGGCCACAGTCACTGGACCAAGTTCCAGCCCGGCCATCAGGCGCAGGGCGCTGGTCTTGCCAGAACCACTGGGGCCGATCAGGGCCACCCGCTCGCCCGGCGCAATCACGATATCGGGCAGGATGCGCCCCGAGGGCGTCCGGCAGCCACGCAGGGACAGGCTGGCCGGACCGGGCAGCCGCGCAGCCGATGCGCCAGTGCCGGGTAATGGCGTGCCGGGATCGGTGCCATAGCGTGCCAGTTCGTCCAGCACCGCATCCGCCGCGGCCTTGTCATGCCAGGCGGCGGAAAGGTCGCGCAGCGGCTGGTAGAATTCAGGCGCCAGCAGCAACAAGAACACGCCCGCCTGCGGCGAAAGCGCCCCACCCCATGCGCCAAACTCCAGCGCACCCAGCAAGGAAAAACCGACATAAACCGCCACCATCGCCACACCGATGGCCGCGAACAACTCCAGCACGGTCGAGGACAGGAACGCCACTGCCAGCACCGCAATGGTGCGTTGGCGCAGATCGCCTGCCGCCGTGGCAAAACCCTGCACTACCGCAGGCTCCGCCCCCAAAAGCCGGATATCCACCAAAGCAGAAAGCCGTTCGACCAGAAAATCATTCAGCGTGCCCACCTCGGCCATCTGACGGGCGCTGGCCTCTTTCGCGGCCATGCCCACCAGTGCCATGAAAACCGGAATCAGCGGCCCCGAGATCACCAGCACCATCGCTACCGCCCAGGATTGCCACAAGGCCAGCGCCAGAATGACCACGGGCAACACCATCATCCGCGCCCGCGCAGGGGCGTAACGGGTCACATAAGGGGCAAGTAGATCCAGCTTTTCGCTCGCCAGCGCTGCCACACTGCCAGCGCCGCCAAAGGTGCTATCACCTGCGCGCCTCGCCTCGGCTGCGATCAGGGCAGTGCGGGCTGTCGCGATCACCGCCTCGGCTGCAGATTGCGCCTGTGCCTCGGCCGCGTAGGCCAGCGCCGCACGCAAGCAACCCAAACCGGCAAAGCCAAGCGCCGCCAGCCCCGGCGACGGGCCCTCGCCATGCACCAGCCCCCCGATGGCCCAAGCGACAACGGCTGCCTGCAACGGCCAGATCAACCCGGCCAGCACGGACAGAACCGCCGTCAGACGCAGACGCGATGCACCGGGCAAAAGCACATCCGCGTGCAGGGCTTTTGTGCGGTTGGGTTTAGGCTTGCGATTGGACACAATGGCTCTTTAACTTGCTTGTAGAATGTCACTTAAACCAACCAATCAACGGCAGAGGTGATCTAGATCAAGGTCGGCCGGTTTTTTGGCGGCTAATCATCATAAACCTGACAACAGAAAGCGACTTTGATGCGCCTGACCACCAAGACCAACCTTGCCGCGCGCGTTCTGATGTCTTGTGCCGTGAACGAGGGCATCACGCTGCGCAGCGCGGAAATCGCGCAGACCTGCAATGCCTCGCTGAACCATTTGTTGCAAGTGGTGAACGCGCTGCAGGCGCATGGGTTCATCGAAACCCTCCGCGGGCGCAGCGGCGGGCTGCGGCTGGCCCGCCCGGCGTCGCAGATCTCCATGGGCGATGTGTTTCGGGTGTTTGAGGCGGGAACCCCCTTTGCCGAATGTTTTGATCCGGAAACAAACACCTGCCCGCTGTCCGCCACCTGTCGCCTGCGTGGCTATGTCGCCCGGGCCGTGGAGGCGTTTTACCATGAGCTGGACATGGTCACGCTTGAGGATCTTACCAAGGGGAACTGTGGCCTTACGGCCTTGTTGGCCGTGCCAGACAGCCTGCGCCGCGATTGCGCTGAGTTGGCAAGTGCCTGACTTGGCCCAGACCAGCAAAGGCGCGCGGTTCTGGAACCGCTTTGCCAACCGCTACGCTGCGCGTCCGATCAAGGACACCGCCGCCTATGAGGCGCTGCTAGCCGATGTGGCCGCGCGCTTGCGGCCAACCGATCATGTGCTGGAAATCGGCTGCGGCACCGGGGGCATGGCGATACGGCTGGCCCCGTCGGCGGCCACCCTTCGCGCCACGGATTTTTCGGAACAGATGGTGCGTATCGCCCGGACCAAGCCTGCACCGGGCAACCTGCGCTTTGATGTGGCCTCGGCCCAGACCGCGCTTGATGGCGGCCCTTTTGACGCAATCTGCGCCTTCAACGTGCTGCATCTGGTGGACGATCTGCCTGGTCTTTTGCGCGACCTCTACCGCAATCTGCATCCCGGTGGGCTGCTGATCAGCAAGACATGGTGCTTTGCCGATCTGGGGCGCCGACCGCGCCTTTTGTTTGGCGTGCTGAAAACCGTTGGCCTGTTCCCGCTCGCCATCTCTCTGACAGAAGCACAGCTGCGCCAGATGCTGCAGGACGCGGGCTTTGTCCTCATCGACCACCGGGTTTTCGGCAGCCGCCCGCAAAACCCTTATTTCGTTTTACGCAAACCCGTTTGAGCCAGGTCAAGGATACTCCATGACAGACAAAAGCACCCTGCCGCTAGAGGTTACGACCTCTGATCCGACGGATGGACCGGAACGGCGCTGGTTTCGCAAGCGGTATCTGATGGTTCTGCTGGTGCCACTGTTTATGTTCTCGGGCGGGGTCTTGGGCCTGTATTTCCAGCCCCCCGCCTTACAAAAGTTCTATGCGCTGACCGGATTGCAGCCCGGGGCTGGATCAATATCGCCCATCGCCTTACCGCCCGACATCGAACTGCCACCCAAGATGGCCGAGACATTGCTGCCAAGCGATGTTGTGGGGCTGGCCCGGGTGATGCCACGCGGGGATGTGTCGATCGTGGCCGCACCTTATGGCGCAGGCGATGCAAGGGTGGCCGAGGTATTGGTTGCTGTCGGAGATGCGGTTGCCAAGGGCACTTCGCTCGCGCGGCTGGACAACCGGACGGCGCTGGAAAGTGCTGTGCTGGCCGCCGAGGCAAACCTTGCGATCAAGGAGGCGGCCCTGATGCAGACCCGTGCCTCCGTGCAGGCCAGCCGCGATGAGGCGCAGGCGGGCTTGGATCAGGCGAAGTCGGCGGCTGCCGAAGCGGCATCGACCCTTGCCCGCAGCGAGGATCTGTTTCAACGCAAGGTAACAACCCAAGCCACCCTGGATCAGGTACGCGCAGCATCTGCCGCCGCCGATCTGGCCGTGACCCGGGCCGAGGCGACACTGACGCGGTTTTCCACCCTGGCACTGGAAGATCAGCCCGACGTGCTGGTGGCCGCCCGCAATCGCGACGCCGCCACCGCCGAACGGGCACGGGCGAAGCTGGATGTTGAACGATCCCTCGTGGTGGCTCCGATTGCAGGCACCATCCTGGATATTCACGTTACCCCCGGCCAGCGCCCGCCTGCGGGCGGGATCATGGATATGGGCGACACCAGCCAGATGATGGCCGAGGTTGAGGTCTGGCAGGACCGTATCGCCAGCATCGCCTCGGGGCAGCCTGTGGAACTTGCCGCCGTGGCATTGGGGCAAACGCTGCATGGCGTGGTCGACAGCATCGGTCTAACGGTGGGTCGGCAAGGGCTGATCTCGGATGATGCGGCAGAAAACAAGGATGCCCGCGTGGTGCGCGTGCTTGTGGCGCTGGATCAGGCCTCATCCACCATCGCGGCGCGCTATACCAACCTCGAGGTCATCGCCCGCATCGACACCACCGCGGCCCAGCGGGCTGCGCCATGAGCCGCCTGTTACAGGCGATCTTCGGGCGACTGCCGATCGGCTGGCTGCAATTGACCCACAACCGCACACGGTTTGCAGCGGCGCTGGCGGGGGTGGCCTTTGCCAATGTGCTGGTCTTTGTGCAACTGGGCATCATGAATTCAATGGGGGCGGCCACGTTGCGGCCCTATGATTTCTTTCAGGCCGACATCATGATTTCTGCAGGCGATTCCAATGCGTTGACGGATGGCGGCAACGTGGCACGGCAATGGTTGTTGCAGGCGATGGCCGACCCGGATGTGACGGGTGGCATGGGGCTGTTTCTGGCCAGTGTCGCTTGGGACCGAGGCGAAAAGGACATCAGCCTGTCCACCTTTGGCGTCGATCCGGTCAAGCCGGGCTTTCTCAACCCCGCCATTTCGGGTGATCTGGCCCTGTTGCAAGTGCAGGATGCTGCAATCCTTGACCGGCTTGCGCGCGGGCTGACCAAGGACGAGGCCGCAGCCATCCGGCCCCAAACCCCGCTGGCATTCGAGGCGCAGGGCCGCACGGTGGTGGCCTATACCACCTTTGCGGGGGGCGGTGGCTTTGGCGGTGACGGCTATATGCTGGTGTCCGATCAGACGTTCTTGTCGCTGTTTCCGGCGCGCAGTTCGGCTGCACCCGACCACATCCTGCTGACGTTGCGGCCCGGTGCGGATGTTCAGGCCGCCGTCACCCGGTTGCGTAGCCTGATTTCCGATCCATCCCTGCGCATCCGAAGCTATGCCCAGGCCGCACAAGACGATCTGACCTATCAGCAAACGCGCAGGCCCACCGGCATCATCTTTGGCTTTGGGGTGCTGATCGGGGTGCTGGTGGGGCTGGTCATCGTCTATCAGGTGCTGTCGACCGATGTCGCTGACCACCTGCGCGAATACGCCACCTTCAAGGCGATGGGCTATGGCCCCGGCTTCTTTCTGGGCGTGGTATTTGAGGAGGCGCTTGTTTTGGGCATCATGGGGTTCATCCCCGGCCTGATTGTCGGCACGGGTATCCTCACCCTGATGGGCAAGATCACCACCCTGCCCTTGGGCATGTCGGTTTCCATGGCGGTCAGCGTGTTTATCGGCACGGTGGTGTTCTCGGCCTTGTCAGGGGCGATTGCCACCCGCAGGCTTGCTGCCGCCGACCCTGCTGATTTGTTCTGAGGGCGCGCGATGGACAGCGAAAACATCCTTGAAGCGGTCGGCCTGAACCATTGGTTCGGCACGGGCGACGCGCGAAAGCAGGCCTTGTTTGACGTAAACCTGACCCTGAGGCGCGGCAGCTTTACCGTGCTGATGGGGCCGTCCGGGTCTGGCAAGACGACCGTGCTGACGCTGGTCGGCTGCCTGCGTGCAGTGCAGGACGGGCAGGTCACCTTGCTGGACCGACAACTGAACGGCGCGTCCGAGGCCGAGCTAGTGGCGCTGCGGCGCCGTCTGGGGTTCATCTTTCAGGCGCATAACCTGCATGAAAGCCTTACGGCCACGCAAAACGTGATCATGGGGCTTCAGATACACCGGGGTGTGTCGGATGCGCAGGCGCAACACGCCGCCATCCATTCCTTGGGCCTTGTCGGCCTATCGGACCGCGTGGCCTATTTGCCAGGCAACCTGTCGGGAGGGCAAAAGCAGCGCGTGGCCGTGGCCCGCGCGTTGGTTGGCAATCCGGCGCTGGTGCTTGCGGATGAACCCACCGCCGCGCTGGACAAGGACAGCGCCGCCGAGGTGGTCGATCTTTTGAAACGGATGGGAGCGGCGCGCGGAACCACGACACTGCTGGTTACCCACGACAATCGCATTCTCGACCGCGCCGACCGCATCCTGACGCTGGAAGACGGTCGCATCGTCAGCGTCGAAGACAGGAGTTGATATGGGATGGAAGCGCTGCACAGCGCTTGTCATCACATGACGCAACCGGGGACTTGGTCTTGTCACGGTTTGGTGCCGCCCCTTTGATAGCGTAATGTGCAGCAAAGGAGATGAGCTATGGGCACAATCAGGACGGATGAATTTCGCAAGGCTGCGGTGCGGATCGCGCTGACCAGCGGGCTTTCACGCAAACAGATTGCTGATGATCTTGGTGTCGGGATGTCGACGCTGAACAAATGGATCACGGCGCATCCGTTGCCCGGCAATGGTTTGCAAGGCAAACCATGAGAGGGGTGACACGGATGTGGTGTCGCATGAGGATCGCGAACTTTCGCTTGAGAACGAAAGGCTTCGGCGCGAGAACCGCATACTTCGCGAGGAGAGGGACATCCTAAAAAAGGCCACCCAGTTCTTCGCGAGCCTAAAGCCGTGAGGTTTAGGTTTATCGAGGAACACAGCGGCAGCTTTGGAACAGACCGGCTGTGTCAGGTTATGAACGTCAGCCCTCGGGGGTTGCGGGCCTTTCGTAGCCGTCCTGCCAGTCGCAGACAGCATACGGACATGATCGTTCTGGCCCACATCAAGGAACAATCGCGCCTCAACCTGGGCAGTTATGGCAGGCCCCGCATGACTGAGGAGTTGTAAGAGGTCGGGATCAATGTTGGTCATCGTCGGGTTGGGCGGTTGATGCGTGACAACGGGATCGTCGTTGAAAGAACACGCAAATTCAAAGCAACTACGGACAGCGATCATACGTTCAACATCGCACCAAACCTGTTGGATCGTGACTTCAATGCGCCTGCACCAAACCAGAAATGGGCCGGCGTTATCAGCTACATCTGGACCCGCGAAGGGTGGCTGTATCTGGCCGTAATTCTGGACCTGCATTCGCAGCGTGTCATCGGCTGGGCTGTCAGCAATCGTATGAAACGCGATCTGGCGATCAGAGCCCTGAGGATGGCTATTACCTTCCGATCACCGCCGCGGGGCTGCATCTTCCACAGCGACCGGGGCAGCCAATACTGTTCGCACGACTATCAGAAGATTCTGCGTGAACACGGCTTCGAGGCGTCGATGAGCGGCAAAGGCAATTGCTACGACACTGCGGCTGTTGAAACCTTCCTCAAAACCATCAAGGCTGAATTGATCTGGCGGCACACTTGGGAAACCCGCAGGAAAGCCGAAACCGCCATCTTCCAATATATCAATGGCTTCTATAACCCAAGTCGTCGCCATTCAGCATTGGGAGGAAAAAGCCCCTTGGCCTTCGAGCGTAAGGTGGCTTAAACGAGCACTTGGGGCGGCACAAAACCGCGACAGGTCCAGGGCCCGCCAACCGTCGTCCTCCTGATCGCGATGCTCTTGCTGAGCGGCTGCGCGACGGCCAATTCTGACGCGAAGGCTCTTAGAGTCTGATTCGAAACTAACGCAACAATTTCAGACACATGGCATTTGATGCGCTGCGCAACGTTTGCTGGTCGCCCTTCACCCAAACCCAACAAAATCAGATGTTTGGGCCGCCGATC
>Ga0105052_10004573_pt1 | contig 15190 bp, 18 predicted proteins | sample FRY03_FD_78094 | JGI IMG/M metagenome (GOLD analysis project Ga0105052, IMG submission 78094) | Freshwater microbial communities from Lake Fryxell liftoff mats and glacier meltwater in Antarctica - FRY-03 | ecosystem: Environmental > Aquatic > Freshwater > Ice > Glacier meltwater ... | reverse complement strand
ATAATCTAATTCTCGGTATAGATAATTTATGAATAATCTAATTCTCGGTATAGATAATTTATGAATAATCTAATTCTCGGTATAGATAATTTATGAATAATCTAATTCTCGGTATAGATAATTCTCGGTTTAGATAATTTATTTTTGTATATTTTTTATACAAAAGTAATATTTCTATTTTCTATCTTAATAGGAAGAATATATTTATCTATAGAGGAAGGTCTGAACCCTTCTATAACTGGTCTAATTATACAATCAACAGAAGAAATATATCCTAATATCGAACAAGGATAAATCGTACAACAAAAAATTCTTTCATGTCTTTCAATTCGAAAACAAAATTGATAAGCGGTTCCATTTTCAAAAGTTCTAGTTACTAAAGAATATATATAATCTCTAAATAAATCCTTATTTTTAGTTACCGAAAACAGAGTAATCTCAACTAGATCTTCTTTTTTCATTTTAAAAACTTCAATTAACCCACCAGAAGCACATAAAATAGATTTGTTTTTTAATATTTTAAGGTACATATATTCTTTATGACTTGGAAAGAATTCCTCAAAATGTATTCTTTCATATTCTATTAAGATAATCGATTCTTCTTCTGATTCATCAATAGGTTCTGGGGATGGAGAAGGGGATGGAGAAGGGGATGGAGAAGGGGATGGAGAAGGGGATGGAGATTTGGTTTTTGGTTTACACGAACATAACGCCCCAAGATTTAAATTAGGAAAACAATTTAGGTTAAAGGACATGTTCTTTTTAAATCGAATATTTATATAAATTCTTTTAAGCAAAACGGATATAAAACGATGACTGAACTTGGCAAAATTTTATTCTCATTAGATGATATCGGAGAATGGAAAGAAGAATTTCTCAAAGAACGTGAAAAAATAGAAAGAATTTTTGAGAAAATAGAAAGTAGAGGAAGTTATTATTATCCTTATAAAGAAAATGTATTCAAAGCTTTCCAATTAACTCCGTTAGAAACAGTAAAAGTGGTTATATGGGGACAAGATCCTTACCCTACCTTACTAGATAAAGATACTCCTCGAGCACAAGGATATGCGTTCGGTGTTTCTAAAGACGATGTAATTCCAAAAAGTTTAATTAATATTTATAAAGAAATTAAACAAGAATATCCAAAGAAATTTAAAGCTCCAAAACATGGAGATCTAACTTATATTGCAAAACAAGGAGTTTTATTTTTAAACAGTGCTCTTACTTATTGTCCTGATGAGAAAAAAGATAAAAAATATAGTCATATTAACCTATGGGCTAGGTTTATGAAAATTATAGTTACCATTATTAATAGAAGAGTTAATAAATGTATCCATGTGTTTTGGGGAGAAAAGAGTAAAACTATGAAAGGAGAAGTCCCAGAGGCTAATACTTTAACTGCTTCTCACCCATCACCTCTTTCCGCTTATCGAGGTTTTTTTGGGTGTGATCACTTTATTAAAATTAATATTAGTCTAGATATTTTAGGAAAAAAACAGATTAACTGGAATGAAGATTGTTCTATTCCTCCCACATTTGTAAAAAAATCAGTATAAAAAAGAGAGGAGAGGAGATATGGAAAAAAGAAAACCAATTATTTCAAAGAAAGATTGGTTGGGCTTACAAATAGCTTTAATGATATTAGTTTTTGGGTTTAGTTTAGTTATAAATATAATGATAGCTTCTGATTTATCGTGAGATAAATCTAAGATGGAATCTAAGATGGAATCTAAGATGGAATCTAAGATAAATCTAAGATGGAATCAGAAATTGAATATCTTTTAAATAAAGATATTAATCAAAACAATAATGACTGAAAAATCTTTAGGCATTATCGATAATCTTTTGGACGGTCGAGGTTATGTCAGTGTTGAAATGGTTTCTCCCTATACTGCTCCAGAAGGTCGTAGTCAGGATTTTTTTATTGCGAAAGCTGCCAGAGCATCGACAGGAATGGACTTGAAAACAGAAAAAGAGGATAAGAGTTTAATCGAATATTTAGTCCGTAATAAGCATACATCCCCACTTGAAATGTGTAGTATTACTTACTGTATCAAGTGCCCGATTTCGATTGGAAGACAATTTCTTCGTCATCGAACTGGAAAATTTAACGAGTTTTCTCAACGATATTCGGAAGTAGATGAGGACATGGGATGGTATAAGCCAATACTTGACGAACATTCTATTAGAGGTCAGTCTAAAATGAATGCTCAATCATCTGAAAATAATCTTACCCCAGAAACAAAGGAAAAAATTCAGGATAAAATGATGGAAATGGAAATGTTGAGTAATGAATTATTTAAAGGATATAAAGAATTATTGGAATTGGGGTTAACTCGAGAAGTAGCTCGTTTTTATCTTACACAGGCTACCTATACAGTCTTCTATATTCAGTTGGATTTGAATAATTTGATGAAATTTTTAACTCTTCGATGTGCTCCAGATGCCCAGTATGAAATTCAGGTATATGCTAATGCTATGAAGGAACTGGCTAGGAAATTTTTTCCAGTTGTAATTGATCAACTTGACCAAGAAACAAATAAAGTTGTATTGGATAAATGGGCAATCAAAATGATTAAAGAGAAAAAGATTCCAGACGAAGTTAAGAGTAAAAGTCTTAGGAAAAAATTGGAAGATTTAGCAATTAGTCTAAATATTACAACAATTTATCATCCTCGTAAATCATAAAATCGTGACTGAACTACCATTATAAAAATATAGTTCAGTATCGCTGTGATAAATGAAAACATTATTTGTAATATTATTTTCATTTATTATTTTTCCTAAACATTTTTTATTTGTAAGATTAATATACGTATCCCCATATGTTAAAAATATATTATTAACATATTATAGCTTTTATTTATTTTTAAATCTGTTGTTTTCCCATTTCTCATTATTAATATTCCGGGAATTTCACAACAATATAAATTTTTGTCAAATTTAATTGTATATTTATCTATTTGAATTTTTACTAAATATCTTTCTTTATGAGTCTTAATTTTTATATCTTTCTTTACTGGAAGATGTCTAAAATCTTCGTAATTAGAAGTTCATATTTTTAAAGAGAAATTATTTCTAAAGGAAATAATTTTTATAAAGGAAAAAGTAATGGGGAACTCAGATTCAAAACCTATACCCATTGTTCTAGATGGGTGGTCTCTATTAGAAAGCGAGGTTAATTTCTGGGGTCATCATAATTATATTTTCTATGACAAAGTAGGTGAAGAAAATTTAAATATATTAATTGATCCTCGAAAAGCTGGAAATTATCGTGTTACAGTTAGTAGTAGTAATGATAATTATTTGGTAAAAACAACTATGACTGGTGGTATTGATATGATTAAACAATTTCTTCAAAAGAGATATGGGAAAGCTTGTCCATCAGATCAAATGGAACAAATTCCTCTTGACGTATAATATATCTAACCATATCTAACTTCCAATAAAGTATTACTAGTACCTGATCCAAAAATACTATCACTCTCAGTCCAAGTAATACGATCATTCGTGTAGTAAACATTATCACTTCCAGTAGCCTTTCCAACTCCGACAGTTCGACCAGACCAACTGTTAACAAAATCTTGAATATCTCCACCGTCGAAAAAATTATTGGTTATAACAGTCCAATCCTTTCCGTTTAAAGAATAATATCCAAGACTATCAGAACTAGTTGCTCCGCCAGCAATCCAACGATTCGTTTTGTTGCTCGGTGGGAGTATTTTATTTAATCGATAACCCGACGAAAGTGTTCCAAGTCCAGTTCCAGCCACCCAGGTATCGCCATCTGTTGACCAAGCAGAAATAGTTCCGTCCGATACATATGATCCTGCAACCACAAACATACCGCCATAAAATACGGCACTGCGAGTCGAAGCAGTTGTGACTGTAGTAAATGGATTAACGGTAGCTTCAGACCATGTTTGGCCATCAGTAGATCGCCATAAACTACCATTTTCATTGCTTCCTCCAACAGCAACATAGACACCATTTCCATATAAAACTTCATCTGGATTAGATCCGACATTTGTACCAAATGGGGTTCCGTCTGCGGGTGTCCAGTTAATTCCATCAGAAGATGACCATATTTTAACTACAGCTCCAGTACTTCCCTTCCCACAAAGGAACCATTTATCGTTGGTATGAGAAATTCCTCCTACTGTTCCAGAGCCAGTTCCAAAAGGTTGATCATTAACAGCCGACCAGTTCTTGCCATCATTTGAATAAACAACAATGTTTTGATCAGCTACAGTTGGAGACCCACCAGCAACCCATCTTCCTCCTGCGAATAAGAAGAAACGAGCAAAGGCATTAGAGTTAGAACCAAATTGTTCTCCAGTGCTATCATTCCAAGTCTTACCACTATCGTCTGACCAGATCAGTTGCCTAGTTCTATCTCCAGCAGGTTTACCTCCTGCCACCCAAATTTTGTTTCCTTTGTTAAGATAATACGCAATACCTCCAGTCCCAAAAGGAAGACCTCCTTCAACATGAGTTCCAGCAGTCCAGGTGATTCCATCTTCAGACCAACCAATTTGAACTTCGTTATCTCCACATGTTAAGAAAACACCATCAGGATTTTTATTCCCCCAGTAAAGAGTTCCTAGAAGAGTAAACAAAATTACTAAACCAAATAAAATTAGTAAACCGAGCATTCTTCTTTGTTTTAATAATTAAAAAAAATATAATTAGAAACTTTCTTCATTGAAAAGATCTATAATTCCTCCAGAACCAAGAGTCCAACCAGCCCATTTTCGGTCGGGAAAATTAACTGCATCGGTATTTAAAAACACATATGCTAAAAGTTTTTCAGCTTCTAAGCTACCTTTTTTCATCGCTTGATGAAAGATCTTAACTGATAGCTTGGGTCTTTTATCTCCTCCATAACCAAATAACAACATCCAACCAACGTATATAGAAGATTTTAAATCTCCTCGTTGATTATAATTTTTGATAAAAATTTGAGATGCAATATCGTATAATCCTATTTTAAACATAGTAACGCCATATTTTCGATAATAAATTTTAGTTAATTCGTCTGTCATGTTTAAAAATAATAAAATTAAATTATGGATTCGATTTTGTGAAAATCGAATCTAAAGAATAATCTATTTAAAATAAATTATTCAAGATGGATCAACTTCTAAAAAAAGATTCGCAAGATTTAAGTATTAAAGAATTAGAAGAAGTAATAGATTATCTTAACAAATTATATCGTTATGGAACCGAAGCTGTCGATGATGAATTGTTTGATGAATATATCGATATATTAAGAGAAAAGAAACCAGAATCTAGATTTTTAAGAGAAATTGGAGCTCCTGTTAGAGATGATCTTGTGAAAGTTAAGCTCCCGTATTGGATGGGAAGCTTAGACAAAGTAAAACCCGACTCTAAAGAATTAGATAGATGGCTTGGAAAATATAATGGATCGTATTTCTGCAGTGCTAAACTAGACGGAATGTCGTGTTTGTATGGAAAAGATGTTTTATATACTCGAGGAGATGGAAATGTGGGTCAAGATATTTCATATCTTCTCCCATATCTTAACCTTCCAGAAATAGAAAATATTTTTGTGAGAGGAGAATTAATTATGAAAAAAGATATTTTTGAGAAAAAATATTCCAAAGATTTTCCCAAGGCTCGATCAGTTGTAGCCGGATTAATTAATTCTAAAAAACCAAATATTGAAATTTTGAAAGATGTTAATTTTGTAGCCTTTGAATTGATTGATGATAAAAAATCTAGAAAGGCTTCCAGACAATTATCTATTCTTAAGGAATATGGTTTTGATATTCCATATCATGTCGAGATAACTGATGATATAATCGATTTATTGATTCCTCTACTTCAAGAAATGAAACAAAATTCTCCTTATGAGGCAGATGGAATTGTTATTGTGGATAATAATATTCATTCTAGAAATATCAGTGGTAATCCAAAATTTGCAGTAGCTTTCAAAGTCAATTCTAAGGGTATTAGAACTACTATTGAGGATGTTTTATGGGAACCTAGTATGTATGGATTTTTGAAACCAAAAATTCATTTTAAAACAGTTATTATTGACGGAGATGAAGTCTCTTATGCTACTGCTTTTAACGCCAAATATGTTAAAGATAATCATCTTCGTCGAGGAGTAGATGTTAAAATTGTTAAAAGCGGGGATGTAATTCCTTATATTATTGAGGTAATAAATTCGGATATTATAAGTGGAAGAAAATCAGACATGCCTCATGAGGAAGATGTTGGTGAATATAAATGGGATGAGAATGAAATAGAGTTGAAATTAATTCAACCTCTTCAAAATCCAATTGTTAGAAGAAAAAGATTTGTTCATTTCTTCAAGAGTCTCGATATTAAATATATTTCAGATGGAATTGTTAAAAAATTTATCCAAGGAGGATTTGAAACACCAAAAGATATATACGACGCCAGTGTGGAAGATCTGATGGAATTAGACGGAATTAAAGAAAAAAGCGCTCAAAAATTTTATGATTCTATTCATTCAGTCTTGGATAATCCTATTCCAATTGAATTAGTTATGAAGGCTAGTTTAGTTTTAGGAAAAGGATTTGGAAAGAAAAAATTATATCCGTTAATTTTAGGGGTAGAAATGGTGTCTGGAGAAAAAGGGAATTATGAATTTAGAAAACCATCCATTGAACAAATTATTGAAATAGACGGATTTTCTTATAAGTCTGGGCGACAATTTATTAAGAATTTCCCGGAGTTTGTTAAATTTATGAAAGAAAATAAATATATTGAGTTGGAAATTCCAACTGACGAAGATGAGGGAGATGATGAAAATCTTCCATTAAACGGGAAACATATTCTTTTTACTGGAGTTAGAAACAAAGAATTAGCTACTAAATTAGAGAAATTAGGAGCTAAAATAGAAGGTAATTTTACCAAAAAAGTTAATGTTCTAGTGGTTAAAGATAAAACTATTAATAATGAAAAAACAAAAAAGGCTGATAAACTAGGAATTCCAGTTTATGTTGTGGATGAAGTAGAGAAAAAATTAATAATTTTCCGAAATTGATTTACTCATTCAAAAAAAGTAATTATGAAACATCAATCACTTATACCTTATATTAAAAATTATTCTCAAAAATGGGAAGACGAGGAAGTGGATTTTCGGAATATGCCTAGATAAGATTTGGTATGGAATTGAAAACGATGGAGAAGAAAGTTGGTATAGCGAAGGAAATGAAAAAGAAGTTATTCCTCTTTTTATCAACCCCGAGACTATGGACGAAGTAATTAAGAAAAAAACGGATGGATATATAATGTTTGACCAACTAGGTACATATGAATTTATGAATTTATGAATTTATGAATTTATGAATTTATGAATCCAACTGTTTCAAAATTCGATCCAGAAGATGTACATACCGTTGAGATGTATGAACTAGGTGAACAATTTGCATCAATGGTTATAAATCCAGAAAGTTGGACAATCTTGTGAAAAATTGAATATCTAATTATAAAAATTAGATAAAATGAATCGCAAAGATTTTGTTGCCTCAATAATTCAAAGATGGTGGAAAAGAACTCCAAAATTTGTCGAACCTTTAATTCAAAATTATATTCATCAAATTCAGACTAATTATTGTCATAGATTAGAACTCTTTTTATATGCTATTAAAACAAAGAAAAATGGTTATGTTGAAATCCCAGAATATCTATATTCTAATCTTAAGTTTAAAGAATTAATTGATTTAATTTTTACAAATATTAAGATCATACCAGGGCTTGATTATCAGTATCATGAAAAATATATCAATAATTATATAGCCAATGTTAAATTGGATGGTACTCTGATATTTAGAAGTTCTAAGAATCTTAACCGAATTATTTTTATTGCTCGAAAAGATAGTCAAAAACGTAGAATTTCTAACGAACAACAAGTTATTGATTTTCTAATGGATAGAATTCCAACATTAGAAGTTGTTTATTTTGACGGTGAAAGCAGTGCTATTGAACAGGCTGTAATGTTCAGTGATTGTAGATGTTTGATAGGACTTCATGGAGCTGGTTTGGCTAATCTATTTTGGATGATTTATCCACAACTTATAAAGAGTTATGTTTATGAAATCACTCCTAAAGATCATTATTTTCATGATTTTAAGAAAAAAGCTGAAAATCATGATTTAAATCATAGATATATAGAAGTTGAAAATTATGAAAAAAGTGAAGAATGTTCAGTTTATCCAAGAGATTGTATCTTGACGATGAGTTTAGAAGAGATGAAAAAAATGGAAGATACACTTATAGAAGATGGATTAAATTAAATTATATAATGGTTTCTTGATCAGGCTTCGAACGACTGTTCCCAATAATTATTGGGAGATCGAAATAAGTACGCTGATACTTTCCGAGCAATGTCTGGAAGCAATGTCTGGAAGCAATGTCTGGAAGCAATGTCTGGAAGCAATGTCTGGAAGCAATGTCTGGAAGTGCTGGCTCTTCGGTGAGCAATTTCCAAGCACCATCTTCATCCATCTCGATGAAGATATGTAGTACGTTCTCTTCACCATACTCTGTATCGGATGATTCGATACAAACCCAAACATCTGTGTCGAGCGAAACCTTGACGTGTAGGTCATCTAAGATGTGCGGAGCATCTAAGATGTGCGGAGCATCTAAGATGTGCGGAGCATCTAAGATGTGCGGAGCATCTGGCTTCTCGAAGGAGAAAGTTTCGCCATATATATCCACGTAGAACTCTGTATGGAGTTCCAGCTCTTCGATCTTAAGAAGATTGACTGACATCTTAGATGCTCCGCACATCTTAGATGCTCCGCACATCTTAGATGCTCCGCACATCTTTGATTTCTCTGGGACTATAAAAAGATAGATTTTAATTTAACTTAGAATCCCGGATTAACTTAGAATCCCGGATTAACTTAGAATCCCGGATTAACTTATAATCCCATAAGTTGTATAATAACCTAAGTATGCCTTAGCAAGAAATGAAGCATATGTATACGCTTTTTCATAACTAATATAATCAAAATCATTAGCCCCATAACCTCCTACATATAAAACAGTTATAATTCCAATAATCATCAAAATTACTCCTGAACCAATTAAGACACCCATTATCCAATCTTCTGGATCACCTCCTTCTCCTTTAACCTCGTCTCGAAGATTAAAATAAGAAACATAAAATAAGCCTAAAATAGTGCCCATGATTCCAGCTCCTGCAACTAAACCAATTGTTTTATCACTCTTTTTCTTGCTCCGTTCAATAAAAAATCCAATCATCGAAAGAGAAGCTATAAGAACACAACTTAAAATAACTGTGTAAAGATCTTTAAACCCAGCTAAAATACTTAAAATAAAAACCATAATAGCTGAAGTAATCGAATATTCTAACCAACGATAACGGTTATATCCAGCTCTAATATCTCCTAAATATGAACGAGTGTAAAATCCGTTTGTGTAGTAGAATAAATGAAAAAACCCAGCTACACAGAACATTAGTGTTATTAGAATTTGTAGAGTTTGTGTGGAAACATTAAATTCTTCTTTAACACCAAAACTAGTTTCTTGTTCTGTTATCCCAGTTACCTGATAACGATAAAGACCAGTATTAAAATTTAATTCATTTTGATGAAGATAAGAAATAATAGCTATTATAACCGCACTGATAATATGAAGATAACCAAAAAATAGATTAGTTTTACCTAAATTCATATTCTTTTAAATGTATATATTTATATATTTATATATTTATTGTACGGGAAATATGTGTTTATATTTCTCATCAATTTCTTTCTTCTTTTTTTCCAACTTTTTACTCATCTCTCTGAGTTCATCATTTTTCTTCATCATTTGTTCAAATCTTTCCACCATTTTGTTCTTTTCTTCTCGTTGTCGATCTCTGATTTCCTTAGCTCTAGCGGTATTTTTAGTCCGATATTTGAGATATTTGGCATCCTTTTTACTTTCAGGAACCTTCTTTTTCTTTCTTCTCTTCTTGATAACTGGAGGAGGAATGATTGGGAGTGAGGAAATAGGAGGGAGTGAAGAAAAAGAAAAGGAAGGGGGGAGTGGAGGAAGAGAAAAAAGAGGAGGAAGAGAAAAAAGAGGAGAAGAAGGAAGAGAAAATTCGTCCATCTTTATTATAAATAAATTTTAGTTTAATATTCAATTTTAGTCTAATTAAATTGATATACGAACTAAAAAGATATGTTCGGTTTAAAGAAAAATGGTATTCTTGATCCAGAAGGAAAATATAAAAATCCACTCACCGGAGATAATTATTCAGAACAATATTTTGAAACTACACACTTTTGGAGTAATCTTCCAGTATATAAAGATGGGAATGCTGAAAGATTGATTAAAGTAATCAAGAATAATCGTGTTATGATTCTTGAGTCTGGAACTGGAAGCGGTAAAACAGTGCTTATTCCCAAGTACTGTTTGCATGTTCTTGATTATAAAGGAAAAGTAATGGTTACGGTTCCAAAACAAGTAAATGCTAAATCATCTGCTGTTAGAGACGCTAAATGGATGGATGTAATTCTTGGAGAAGAAGTTGGATATAAATATCGAGGAGCTCATTTAAATGAACAAGAAGCTCTTGAAAAAGGAGGCGACGCTAGTCCTGAAAGTCCTAGTACAAAACTCCTTTTTGCTACCGGAGGTTCGTTAGTTTCAATCTTGAGTAGGGATCAAAAATTATCAGAATATGATATTGTAGTGATTGACGAGGCTCATGAAAGAAGTGTTGAAATTGATGAATCTTTACTCTATATGAGAAGGGCTCTTCGCCTCAATAGTAAGTTAAAATTGATAGTGATGAGTGCTACTCTTCCGAACAGTGCTACTTTTTTAGAATATTTTGGTGATTTCAATCCTGCCCATGAACAATTTTCAGGAGCTCCTAACAAACATGTGGATATTCATTATCTTGGGAAGGGCATTAAATTAAAAACCGCAGATGAAATAGGTGCTGAAGCTTTAAGAATTATTTTTGAGGAAATCGTTAATAAAAATGAAACAGGGGATATTCTGGTTTTTGTCAATAGCAAACCTCAAGGAGAAACTCTTCAAAGGATAGTTCAAAATAGATATCCAAATATTTTTACCACTGTTTTAGCCAGAGGAACTTCACAAGAACAAGAAAATTATGCAACAGAAGAATATGATTATAAGGAATATAAACGAGGGAGACCAAAAGATGGATGGGTTAGGAAAATAATATTTGCTACTAATGTAGCTGAATCTTCCATGACTTTTAAAGGTTTAAAATACGTGATTGATTCTGGAACTGAGTTAAAGGCTTATTATAATGCTGAAAAACAACAAAGTATTCTCAAAAATCAGATGATCACTCGGGCTCAGGCCGATCAAAGAAAAGGTCGGGTTGGTAGAAATTTCCCAGGTGTCTGTTATCGTCTATATACTGAAAAAGATTTTGAAAAGATGAAAGAAAAACCAGAAACAACTATTGTTGACGCAGACATGACTTATAATTTTCTTAAATATCTCACATCACCAGAAATTAAAGGATCACTTCTTAAGATGGTACAATTCGTACAAGAATTAATAGAGCCTCCCCCACTTGACAATATTCAACTTTCGATTAGAAATATGATTTCTCTTTCTTTAATTCCTGAACTTTCAAAATCTGCTGTCTTAACTCAAGAAGGAAAATTAGTATCTGAGATTTCATTCTCAGGGAAACTTCCGGATATTTATATCGGGAAAGCTATTTTAGCTGGGAGATATTATGGGTGTGAGAAGAAGGTAATTATTCTAAGTGCCATAAGAACAGTTATTACCAGGGGTATTCAAGACTTATTTTTTAGTAAAACCAAAGATCCTAGATTTAAAGAAGTTCTTAAAGAATATCATCATTCATATGGAGATTTATTTTCATTTTATAAAGTTTATATTCAATATCATAAACATAGTTTGAGAATGGATCGAAGAGAGTTAGAAACCTGGGCTAAGGGAGAATTTTTAAATTTAAATGTTTTAGAAAGAATTCAAGAAACTGCTAAAACTACTTATAATGGTATTAGAAATATTTTGGAGAAAGTTGAGATTTTAGAGGATTATCCTTTCAAAAATGACGATGAAGCATCTCTTTTTTCTTTAATCAAAGGGTATTTTTTTAATATTGTTAAACTTGATAAGAAAAGTGGAAAGAAAATTACATACACCAACTTTTATCCTCCTATCAAAACCACAGCGTCATATGATACTCGAGGAAATTCCTTTTTAAGCCTTGGAAAACCTCCCAAATATATGTTTTATATTTCTAATCATTCTATGAATGGCAACGTAACATTTATGATCTGCAATGTTTGTCCTGAGGATTTAATAAAAGTTCTTCGACCAGAAGAATTGTTATTTTTGAACGGAATTAAATTCTAAACTCTATTACTCTATTAATTTTTCAAATCTTCTTCTTATTATTCTCTGGCCAATTGGATGGGTAGGATCAACGCAGATATTTCTCCATCTATTTTGAATAAGAAATGTAGCCATGTATTTTCTACCGTATTCTACTTCCAGAGAGTTGTATAAAATTTCAGAAAGATAATACCAATCCCAATTTTTATCCAAATTAGTTTGAACTATTTCCCAGGTGGCTACGCTACTATTTTCAGAAAGACCATACCAAGACCAAGGTTTATCTAAATTAGCTTGAACTATTTCCCAGGTAATATTTGGATTTCTAGAAAGCAAACTCCAAGACCAATTTTTATCCAAATTATCTTGAACTATTTCCCAGGTAGCTACGTTTGTATTAGCAGAAAGCAAACACCAATTCCAGCACTTATCCAAATTAGCTTGAACTATTTCCCAGGTAATGTTAGGATTCGTAGAAATAAAATCCCAATCCCAATCTTTATCCAAATTAGCTTGAATTATTTCCCAGGTAATATTAGGATTTTCAGAAAAATAATACAAATCCCAGTCTTTATCGAAATTAGCCTGAACTATTTCCCAGGTAATATTAGGATTTCTAGAAAGAAAACTCCAATTCCAGCGCTTATTCAAATTAGCTTGAACTATTTCCCAGGTAATATTACGATTACCAGAAAGATAACTCCAATTCCAATTTTTATCCAAATTAGCTTGAACTATTTCCCAGGTAATGTTAGGATTCATAGAAAGAAAATGCCAATCCCACGGAACATGCTGGTTACGGGGTTTATCCAGATTAGCTTGAACTATTTCCCAGGTAATATTAGGATTCGCAGAAAGCCAACTCCCATTCCAGGGTTTATCCAAATTAGCTTGAATTATTTCCCAGGTAGCTACGTTAGGATTATCAGAAAGATAATTCCAATTCCAATTTTTATCCAAATTAGCTTGAACTATTTCCCAGGTAATATTGGGATTATCAGAAATCCAACTCCAATTCCAGTCTTTATCCAAATTAGCTTGAACTATTTCCCAGGTAATATTAGGATTCCCAGAAAGAAAACTCCAATTCCAATTTTTATCCAAATTAGCTTGAACTATTTCCCAGGTAACTATATGAGAAAAATTATGGATTTGATCATCTGAGATAAATGGAAATATTTTTGTTATTCTTTTTTTAAATTCTTTTTCTACAGAGTTGTCAAAATATTTAATTTCCTTTTTTTTCTTTTTACTATTCACATTTCTCACATTTCTCACATTTCTCGTATTTCTCATATTTCCAAGTAACAATATTATTTAGAAATCATTTTTAACCATCTTCTTCGGAAGTGGTTTTACCCTGTTTAAAATCTAGGCGGAACATAAACTCTGTTACTGGGAACTTTCATTTTGTCTACATTTTCTGAAACCCGATGTGTGGTTGGTGCACTTTCCTTGAGAGAATAAAGAGCTATACAGAAGTAAATTAAAAGCAATCCAAAAACTATAGTTGTAAAAATAAAAATACTACTCTGATCAGACATTTTTAATATATGTATGTATTAAAAATAGATAAATAAACTGATACCACTCGGCGTGCCAGCGGTATCAGTACCACTCGTTAACAGCCGAAAAGTGTGTCAAAATCTTATCATCTTCTAACACAAATTGATATGTTGCCCTGACTTTTCTTCCATCGTCGAATGAAAAATCATACTTACCAGATACAAAAACTAAGTTATTTTTCTCAAATATAATTGGATTTTTATCAAATTTAACATCATTTACATCTTTGAAAAATTTCTCAAAATATTTCTGAATAAGTTCATGACCAATAACTGGTTTTTTAGCAAAGGATCCTTTGAGAACTGCTTTTTTGTGATATAAGTTAGAGATACAGTCTAATCTTTTAGACAACTTCTAAATTCCTTCCTCACAAATATCACAACTCGGGGTATGCTCATTTCTTTTAAAATAAAAACATTTAATTAATAAGTTTCTCAAATCTTTTTCTTATTACTTCTGACTCTAGACATTATTAAAATAATTATGATTATATCTGAAGATAGAAAAATGAAAATAGTATTATCTTGTTTATCTATTTTAGAAAATCCATCTAGTTTAGATGATATTGTATTATCTATCACTACTCTAGTGAAATTAGATATTCGTCAACATCTATCTCTCCGATATTATATCTTCCAACATATTGAAATTTAGAAGAAAGAATAGAATTCATTTTATTATTATTAACATGAGCTTGAGCAAAAATATGATTTAACTTGGGTTTACAATATCTGATTCTTTTTTTAAGAAGATTGAGAGAGATCGAAAAATATCCATTTCCTTGAAAAAGAGGATCGATTAAAACAGTCATTGAAAATTTTTTATCTCGTCTAGATATTCCAATTAAACCAATTTTAGTAATTTTATTATGATCAATAGATGGACAAATTTCAATAACGTAATAAAAACTGGTTCTTATATCAGGAAATAATTTTTGATTATCGATAGATTTATTTATGAATTTATTAATCTTCTCGTCGCTCCATTTTTTACCATCTCTTATGTGTTGATAAACTCTAATATCATTGGTAATATTTTTCAAAAACTCAAAATCACTTTGATTTAGATCTGATCTTATTCTGATATCCATTGTGAGACATTACTTTTGATTAAATTTTTATTTTTGGTCAACGAATCTTTTTCTAATTATTTTATTACCAATTTTATGAGTAGGATCGACACAAATATTTCTCCATCTATTTTGAATAAGGAATGTAGCCATGTATTTTCTACCATATTCTACTTCTAAAGAGGT
>Ga0105052_10004566_pt1 | contig 15211 bp, 16 predicted proteins | sample FRY03_FD_78094 | JGI IMG/M metagenome (GOLD analysis project Ga0105052, IMG submission 78094) | Freshwater microbial communities from Lake Fryxell liftoff mats and glacier meltwater in Antarctica - FRY-03 | ecosystem: Environmental > Aquatic > Freshwater > Ice > Glacier meltwater ... | reverse complement strand
GGTGCGGGCAGCCCACCCGGTGGCGGTAGCGGCGGTGGGACCTGTGGTGCGGGCAGCCCACCCGGTGGCGGTAGCGGCGGTGGGACCTGTGGTAGCGGTGGGGTTGGCGGCTGTTCACTCATGTTGATGGTCCTTTCGCAAGCTCACGCAGAATGCTAACGCTTATGTTTGGGCGGCAACGGCTGCCATGGCTGCTCGGGCCATGGGTGCTTTGGGTAGCGGCCACGCAATTCAGTCCGAACAGCTCTATAGCTACCCCGCCAAAAACCGGGAAGGTCAGTGGTGCGTTGAACTGGTCGACCAGCTGGTGACAGTAATTCCACAGTGACTGCAATCTGGTCTGCTCCAACTCTGGGGTGCATATCGCATCCAATAAGTTCTCGCAGGCGAACAGAAGCCAACACAGTTGCCGGCTCGCCATCAACTTGCCGGTACTGCAGAGCAACGCGTTTTCCTGTCGGCAACTCCCAATGGGTGGGGGCTAGCAGCACGAGTTGCTGGTTTTGCTCCCAGGTGAGCTGTGCCTGAAGTGCTGAGCGCACATCTATTCGACGAAGGTCTGCAACGTTGCGCGCTCGGTCTAAGAATGGACCAAGCCAGTCGCTCATAGTTTCTTGCAGGTGTGCATCAGAGAAATCTGGCCAGCTCTGTTCCTGACTACTCGTGGCGCGAACTAAAGCCACTCGAGCACGCAACGAGTCGGCCTCATGCAATCTTTCGAGCAACTGCAGACCCTGCTCGGCCAAGCCCTGCTGAATTGCCACCTGCATTGCTTCTTGCGGGGGATTGCGAAGCGTTTGTGCCCCAAAGGTGATGGCACCAAGGCGGAACTGCCTAGTGGCGTTCACACGACCCTCTCGGGAGTTCCACGTAACGAGTTCCTCGGTCTGGATCTGATCACCGAGTTGCTCTTTTACCGCTGCTTCGCTCAGGCCAGCACCTAGGTATAGGCGCCCCACTGAAGTTTTTGTACCGCCATCAAGGTGGGCAACTACTAACCAAGTCGTAGACGCAAACCCTTGGTCGGTTGCTGGTAGAGCAACCTCACCCCCTGAACGGAGGTGAAACACGACTTGTGACTTTCCCCGCTCGTCTTGGCGGGTTGTGGTGCGTCTTCGCGCAACTCGGTCTGGGTAGCCTGCGAGTAACAGGCGGCCGAGTACTGCTTCGAGTTGCTCAGAGTGCAACAACTCAGATGTCTCAGGCTGCCCATTCCGGCCTACTCCTAGGGTCCTACGCCATTGCGCAACCGCATGCTGGGCATCTCCTGTTCCATTTCCTGCGGCTAGCTCTCTTGCCCGTTCTACAAGGTCAACCTCGCCCGATCTTGAGGTCTCCAAAACTGCGACTACTACTGCGGCAAGCTCAGATGCGCCCTGTGAACGCCCAGCCTCTGCAACCGCTGCTAGCCGTGGATGAAAGCCAATCTCTGCCAGTACTCGCCCGTGGCTGGTGAGCCGCCCTTGTGGATCAATAGCGCCAAGGTCTCGGAGCAATGCTCTGCCTTGAGAAACTCTTAGTTCTTCTGGTGGATCTATCCACCGTAAGGTCGAAGGGTCCTGCACTCCCCACACCAAGAGTTGTAGAAGCATCGGGGCAAGATCACCGTCTAAAATTTCGGGGGTGTCTGCGGCAGGACGATGGCGATGCTCGTTCTCTGCCCAGAGGCGGTATACAACCCCTGGCGCTGTTCGGCCCGCTCGACCACGACGCTGATCTGCTCCCGCTTGGCTGACTGCGCTTGTCTGAAGCTGGGGTAGTCCAGACTGCGGATCGGTTCGCACTGCCCTTCGCCGGCCGGCGTCGATGACGATTTGCACACCGGGAACAGTGATCGAGGTTTCGGCAAGGCTGGTAGAGAGCACAACCCTGCGCTGCGAGCCAGCGTGACCTTGGATGACCTCTTCTTGTTCTGCTGGTGACAGCGAACCATGGAGCTCTAAAATATGTATGTTGCTTGTGCTTGTGCTTGTGCTTGTGCTTGTGCTTGTACCGATACCCATTCGCTCGAGCACGCGCTTAGCCCGATAGATCTCTGGCCGACCGGGCAGGAACACAAGAACGTCACCCGGATCATTCTGGAGTGCTTCTACAACTACGGCGGCTACTCGCTCTTCAAGTGGGTCATGAGCCGAACCCGGTTTATAGCGGGTCTGTACGGGGTACATCTTGCTCAGGGCTTTGATCACCGGTGCATCACCTATCAAGGTAGCTACGGCGCTGGCATCGAGGGTGGCCGACATGACGAGTAGACGCAGATCGGGTCTGACCGAGGAGCGAAGATCGAGCAGTAGCGCTAGTAGCAGATCGCCGTCTAGTGACCTTTCGTGGAACTCGTCGAGTAGCACTGCGCTCACCCCAGACAGCTCCGGGTCTGACTGAATTCGTCTTAAGAACAACCCTTCGGTAAGTACCTCTACTCGGGTTTGCGCAGATGTTTTGCGGTCGCCGCGCACGGCGTAACCGAACCTTTCCCCTACCCGCTCGTTGTGCAATTCAGCCATCCGAGAAGCAGCCGCCCGTGCTGCGATCCTTCGAGGTTCCACCAAGATGATCCGGCCTGCCATAGCCCAAGGTTGGTCGAGCAATACCGGTGCAACGCCGGTGGTCTTTCCTGTTCCGGGTGGCGCAATGAGAACTGCTGCACCGTGGTTGTTGAGCGCAGTACAGAGGGGTTCCATCACCTCGAGTACTGGTAGGTCGGTTGCAGTCACTTCGAGCAGTCTTAAGGCCCCCGACCCGGACTGCAATGTGGACACCCCTATTGTTTGGGAATGCCCAAGCAGAGACAGACGATACGTTCGGAAGCACCTTGGTGCGTTGTGGCCATATTTTTTACTGTGGCGCTGTTGGCAAGTAGCTGTTCTTCTGAACAGGCAGTTGTTGTCCCTCCCGCCTCGGCCGAGCAGGTTACGCAGTTGGACTCAGCTCAAGGAGCGGCGCTGATTGATTCATCAAAAAAGGTATTGGTGATTGACGCTCGACCACAAGGCGCGTACATGGGCGGTCATCTAGTTGGAGCTCAGAGCATTGACTCAACTGATGCAGCAGCTTGGGAGTTTAGAACTACCGAGCTAGAAAAGGCCCTTCCCACCGTGGTGTATTGCTCAACTTCTGCTTGTAGCAAAATAGCGTCAGCAAAGTTGTTGAGTGCAGGATTTACTCAGGTGTATGACCTAGGTGGAATTGCCGACTGGGACCCATCACAGCTTTCTGTAGACAAGCCCAGGTGACCAGCCTGGTAGCGGCCGAATGAGAACTGCGATGGTTACTCCAGAAATGATGCCGATGACAAGTGCAGTTCCGCCACGCTCAATCCAGCCCAGAAATATGCTCGGTACCACTGGCATCCAGATCAGCCCCACCCGAGGAGCAACCCAACCCGCAAGAGTTGCAACTGACAACAACGGCAAGATGATCATTCTGAGCTGAGCAGAGAACTGCCTCGCAATCAGTGCAGCGGCTGCGGCTGATGCAGCAGCGATTGACAACCCGAGCGGTAGCCAAGTCCCGAGCACGGGTTGGGCACTCTCAGCAGCAGGGGTATTTCCAAACAATGCCCCCAACGACAGCGCTGCTGCACAGAGTGCCGCAGCGAGCAGCAACAACAACCTGGCTCTACTACTCCGAGCCAACCATGCCGCAACTGCGGCGACCACAACCGCTAGTAGTCCGGCCCAGGGCAATGTGTTGGCTTTGTACAGAAGTTGACCAGTGACGGTTACTTCTTTGCCATTTACAGTCAGCGGTAGAAACCAGTCCTGTACCACCTGAGTCGAATCAACCACAGGCGGATCACTGAGCATCCAATGAATCCGATGGTCGTGCCACGCAACCTTGCCGCCAGACCCCACTTGTTGAAACTCGGGTGACGCTTTGCTGCTGACACCCTCGGGAAAGCTTGATATTCCACCTGAGTTGCTCGTGGCTAGGCTTTTTGCCGAACCACGCGATGAGTTCAGAATGACGGCAGGTGAGCGGCGGTTTTGTTCTACCTTTCCCTCAGCAGTAATCCTCAGATAAGGCTCTCCGTCGTAGCCTGGAATTTCGACCGTAGTGCCCGGTTCGGCCGCTATTTGCAAGTACGCATCGCCGCCAAGAACTTCCACCTGGATCTGCGGCGTGGCGGGCTCGATCTGGCGAATGACTGACTCGAAGTTGCTTGGCCGAATGGTTTCGGCAGAGGCTGCGGGTGCACATATTAAAAGAGTTAAAAAACTTGCAACGCCAATGCAGATCCCAACAAGGCTTCGACTAGTCCTCTTCAAGGTAGTCACCGTTCTCACTCTAGATCGGTTGGCTGAAGTTTCTGCAGAGGGGCACTTCGCTCAAGGTGGTTGACTAAAGGTATGAATCTTGATCAACGCACTGACTACAACTTGGGCGAGTTGAACGAGGAATCCACCGATCTTGACCCAGTTCGACTGCTCAGGCTCTGGCTGGAACAAGCAGAACAAGCCAATGTTGCTGAACCAAATGCAATGGCGCTGGCAACCACAGATGCCACGGGGCACCCTGCGGCCCGCAATGTGTTGTTGAGAAGCCTTGACAATGCAGGCAACCTAACTTTTTATACTAACCAGGACAGCCATAAGGGCAGCGAGATCGCAGGCAATCCGAACGTGTGTTTATTGTTTTCCTGGCTCGGCATGCATCGGCAGGTTCGAGTGCTTGGTAGCGCCGAGCAGATCCCTGATCGGGTAAGTGACGAGTACTTTGCCTCTAGGCCACGAGAAAGTCAGATTGGTGCGTGGGCGAGTCCGCAGAGCACGGTGATTGCCAATCGATCCGAGTTGGAGCAACTCGTAGTGGAAGCAACTGACCGCTTTGCGGGCGTGCAGGTTCCTCGTCCGCCGCACTGGGGCGGCTACTTAGTGCGCTCTACAGCATTTGAGTTCTGGCAGGGCAGGCCTAGTCGCCTGCACGATCGGTTGCATTACTGGCGCCATGCAGATCACTGGCGACGTGAGCGGCTAGCTCCCTGAGCGGCCCGCAGACTCTTCCGTTCGCTCAAGCAGGAAGCTGGATGTTCAAATCGCCAGATCTAGGGAACCTCCGTCTTTTCCCATAAAGCAGCTCGCCACGGGAAAGATGAAGTCCATCTCGTCTGGCAGATGAATCTGGATACCGCAGAAAACAGCAATATCCATATCTTTGAAGGCCCCTAGCGCATTGAGTTCTACCCACATCTCGGCGTTCACTGCGGTGGCAGCCAACTTGGTAAGTTCTAACAAGTTGTCTGGCAACTCATCAGCCTGAGAGTCGACGAAACGGCGAAGTCGTTCGGCTTCGTTGTCATTTAAGCCAGGGGTCAAAGGTTCGAACCCGTTGCGAAGCGATGCAAGCAGCGCAGCCATTGCGCCACAGGTTGCCGTGGGCTCAAACTGATGACGCCTCATGCTTTGACCAATATTTCCCTCGGGGTCAATGCCGATATGTGGCATACCAAAAACAATCAGGTGTCCTCGGTCATGGTCAAGGGGCACATGCGAGAGCGCTGCACGCCAACCAGTGCGGCCAAGCGAAGGCAAGGCACCAAGGCCACCCAAGTTGAATGGCTGATCCCAGCGTTTGGCAACAAGCTCTGGAAAGGACTGAGTGAGTTCATCACGGCATACAGACACGGCTGCAAAGCTGTGCTCGCGGGCAAATCCAAGAGGTGCTACTACCTTGGCAACTCGGGCTAGGTATTGCTCAGAACTCATGGCCTGCGGGAACGCTTTGTTGAGTGCCTCGATGTACAACATGTTGGCGTAGCCTACGTTCCCAACTGCTTCAGGTGCCACCTTCGTTTGACGGGGTTGCTGGGCCTGAGGCTTCAGACTGCTCAACGCTTGGCCGGCGAAGTAATAGAGAGATAGCAAGAGCAGCGCACAAAATTATGATGGACCCGAGAGCAAGTTTTGCCCCGCCCACCCCCTCTACTAGACGTTGAACCGAACCCTGAAGTTGGCGAGACCTCTGCACTACAACTGAGGACCCACGCGAGTTCAGCTCGTTGATCTCAACTGCTGCGTAATAGCCAACGAACAGTCCTGAAAGGATAAGGAAGACTCCCGAGATTTGGTTCATGTAGGGCAGCAGTTGCCGAAAGGCTCGCAAGATTCCTTGCCGAGTTAGGGCTACGGCCAGGGTGATGATGGCCAAAGTGGTTCCCATGCCTAAGCCGTAGGCCAAAAAAGTAGTAATGCCGGCTGCAAAACTATTGCGGTCCAAGGTGGTAGAGACAATGCCGATGAAGATTGGAATGGTGCAACTGAGCGATGCGATTGCATACGAGATTCCGTAGACAAACATTGAGGTGAGTTCTCGACCCTCTGAAGAGAGCTCGAGGCCGGGAAGCTTTATCAGCGGCTCAAACCCCCGAAGCATTGCAATGCCCATTACAACAAGTGCGATTCCAACCACAATTGTGATGTAGGGCAGTCGTCTGCCGATCAGTCCAGAGACTGAAGACCAAGCGAAGCCCATGATGCCAAAGACCACAAGAAAGCCCAGAGTGACGCACGCGCTCACAGCTAGTGCGCGCAGCACTGGGTTGTGTACAGAGATGGGCGCGGTTTCCCTTCTGCCTGATTCAGCAGCCTCGGGAGCAGACTCCAAAGCTGCTCTTGGTTCCTCTAGGCCCAAAAAATAGGCAAGGTAGGCTGGCAACATGGCAAATCCGCAAGGGTTGACCGTGGCAACCATGCCTGCCGAAAAAGCCAATGCAAGTACTGCGGCCATTATGAGGTTGAGATGCCGTTCTCGTTCAGAAATTTCAGCAGAGTTTGCTGGTTGAGTTCACCGGTATGGGTGGCTGCCACCTTGCCTTGAGCATCAATGAGCACGGTTCGCGGCAGTGCTAGCGCACCGAACACAGTAGAGATCTGCCCCTTTGGGTCTCTGGCATTGCGGAAAGTGATTCCCGTTTGGTCCACCATTTTTTGGCCAGACTCAATCGTGTCTTGACTGTCGATTCCAATCACGGTGATTTTGCCTGCAAGTTGTTGAGACACTTTTTCTATCTCGGGCAATTCATTCAGACATGGCGCACAAGTTGATGACCAGAAGTTGAGCACAACTGGGGTACCGCGTCCGGCAATCTGCGAGAGTTGCTCGGAGCTGCCGTCTAGGAACTCTAAGCGGACATCTGGTGCCGGAGAGTCGACTTGAGCTCTGGCCTGAGGGTTAGCAACTAGCGGTGCTACCCCAACCCCGTTGAGCATGTCTTGAACGTCTATAGCTTGGCTTTGATTTCTTGCACCCGTTGCATCTAGCAACAGCCAAGCTGCAACGAACGCTGCGCATAGAGCTAGGGCAGTGATTCCTAAAAGCCCGAGCGGTCCAACGGGGAGTTTCCGGCGCTGCGGTGCGCTCGGTTCGAGAAGCTCTGTGGACTCGGTCATGATCTCTAGTTCTCCGGATGTGCGCTGAGTTGCGCGTACTAGCAGGCAACCGGATAAACCCGGTACTGCCTACCGTAGCGATTTTGGTGCATCACTGACAGGTCGGGCCCTTATGCAGACACCAGTTTGCGGTGAATCTCTGGCACTTCTACCTCTGGCATGGTGTCTCCCGGGCGGGCATGGCGCGGTGGTCGGCCTTTGCGGCGTTTGCTGAGCACAATCTTGCCTGAGACGAAGAGGTGACCACCCCAGACGCCAAACTGCTCTTTTCTGTCAACGGCCACGTCTAAACAGCGTGCACGCACTGGGCAACTCAAACAGAGCTGCTTAGCGCTACCGATATCGTCGAGATCATCTGAGAAGAAAAATCCAGTATCAAGGTCTCGACAACTTGATTCTGCAATCCAGCTGTCGGTCTGAACGAGTCGAAGTGCTAGGTCTGATTGATTTGAAACTGAGTTGCTGATTGACATTTGAGACTCCTGAATGGTGGGACTAGTTGCCGGGAAGCGCAGGTACTAAATAGCTTGCCTGTGGGGTGTGACAGCCGGGCTGTACATGAGTGCAGGCAAAAAGAACTGCCGCCTGGGTGAGTTACCCGGCGGCTTTTAGAGTCATTACCTTTCGCATGCCTTGCGGCTACTGCGGAGGGACTCCCCGTCGGGGTAGAACAATCGACACAAACTTGTTGGGGTAATGCGTCGGCTGGGCGGAATCTGTGGGCATATCAGCACAGAGATTGTTTGTATGCAGGCGCGACTCAACACATGTCCAAGTGGCTGTTTGTGTCGTCGCTGCTGACTGATACATCTAACTGCTGCCTTTATTGCCGCTTCAACAAGAGTTACTTGCCGATCATCAAGTCGATTGCACCACTCTCAGAAGAGGAATGCAAGCGATTAAAAAATGTGGGCCGAATACTGGCTTCAACCGGCCGCTACTAGGGCGAGGTCTGGTAGCGCAGAATACCCTCAGGGTCTCGAAAGCTGCTGAGTCGCCCGTCCTGTCGCAGATGCTCAAGGTGAGCATACGTCTCCGACTCGGCCATTGGCCCCCATGACCGCTCTCTGAACAACCGCTGGGAGTATTCCTTGACTGGCGCACCTTCTAGTTCGAGAGCAATTTGAAACAGCAGTTCAAGTCGATCCTTGTGGTGCTCAATGATTGCCTCAACTCGGCCCTGCAAGTCCTCGAACGGTAGGCCGTGAGCGGGAAGCACCTGAGTGACACCCTCGAGTGCACCGACTCGTTGCAGGGCAGCAAAAAATTGACTCAACGAGTCTGACTCGGGAAGCATCCCAGAGATATGCGGAGTGATAGTGGGTAACACGTGGTCACCAGACAACAGCGTTCCGTTGACGGGGTCGAACAGGCAGATATGGTCATCTGTATGACCAGGAGTGTGTACGACTTGCCACTCAGTTCTGCCTAGGCGTAGCACCTCATTGTCTGCAACGCGCACTGTTGGGGTAAGTGAAAGCAGTCCCTGCTTAGAGATCGAATCCCAACTGCGCATGTACTCAAGTTGCTCTGCGGGCGGAAGGAGTGGCTCACCGCCCCAAGGTGTTTCTCTTCCCGGAATATCTGGTATCTCACCCTCTCCAAAGAGTAGTTCTTGCAGCATGTTCGGCCGAGCCGGTGACTGGTTGTCTTGCAACTCAATCAAGTCGCCTTCGATGGCGTTGTCGCCTTGATCAAAAGGAGTGATGAACTGAGTGTGAGCTACTACCTTGCAGTGCTGCTCGGCATGCAGGCGACCCGCCCCACCGAAGTGATCGGGGTGCGAATGGGTGACTAAAACGGTGTGAACACGCTCAATCGGAATCCCAGCACGCAAGAGCCGGGAGACAAGTTCATGGTGCGCATCGGGGCCGGGCAGTCCGGGGTCTACCAGGGTTACCCCCGTGGCATCTTCAAGGACGTAGCAGTTCACATGCCCGAGGCCAGGCAGAAAAATCGGCAGCTGAATTCGAAGCACCCCGGGTGCAACCTCTGCGGCTTCATCCTCTGGTGGCAGTTGCTCCTGCTTCATCCTTCAGAGGTAGGTGCTTGTGGTTGGGTAGCGACTGTTGTTTGTTCCCGAAATACGTGCTTGCGCCAGAAGCGCAGTTCTTCAAGAGACTCCTTGATATCGTCCATGGCGCGGTGAGCCGAGACTGACTTTTGGTACTGCTTCAAGTCTTCGGGGTACCAACGACGAGCAAGCTCTTTGATGGTAGAGACATCCACGGAGCGGTAGTGAAGGTACTCCTCAATCTCTGGCAAGTACGCCGTCAGGAACCTTCGATCCATGCCAATGGAGTTTCCGCAAAGAGGAACAGTTCTTGGGGATGGGATGTGAGTCTGAATAAAGGCAAGGGTGGCCGCCCCGGCCTCTTCAAGGGTGATAGCTGAGCTGCGAATCTGTTCGGTCAACCCGCTGCGGGCATGCATCTCTACGACCACCTCATCCATCAAAGCCAGTTCTTCTTCAGTCGCGTGAATGACCAGGTTGGGGCCCTCTGCGATGATGTTGAGTTCATCATCGGTAATCAAGGTTGCGATCTCTACGATCACATTCTTGGTTGCATCTAGGCCGGTCATCTCAAGATCCATCCATGCGAGCATCACCCCACAGTACGGTCATTGGGCCTCTAAGTTAAAAGTCTGGCGATTTTGAGCGGCTCGCAAGCCGCTAACCTTCGATGCGTGCTGCAGGTACCCGTTGTTCGACTTGATCCAGAACTTCCGCTTCCCGAATATGCAAAACCGGGCGATGCAGGGGTAGATTTGCGGGCCCGTGAGGCCATCACGCTCAAGCCTGGCGGGGGGCGTGCGCTAGTCCCCACAGGCATTGCACTCGCACTGCCGAAGGGGTACGCCGGCTTTGTTCAGCCTCGCAGTGGGCTTGCTCTGAAACATGGCGTGACATGTTTAAACACTCCTGGCCTAATTGATGCCGGTTATCGAGGTGAGCTCAAAGTGTTACTCATCAACACAGACCCCACCGAGCCGTTCGAGATTCAGCGCGGCGAGCGCATTGCGCAATTAGTGATTCAGGCAGTTGAGCAGGTCGACTTTGTAGAAGTTGAAGAGCTCGATGAGTCGGACCGCGGCGCGGGCGGGTTTGGTCACACCGGTCGCTAGGTGTGGCCTAGGCAGTTTTTAGGGTGGGACCATCCGGGATGAGCTCAATCCTTCTAGCTCCTTTGGGGTCGGCCAGCCAGATAATGAGCTTCAGCGGATTAGTCTGATCGCTCGAATCCCATTCCAAACAGGTCATGGCTTGATCGAGTACCCCGCAGCCTGAGTTTGCATATTTGACCTGCTGCCCCTTCGCATTTTGTGGCCACAGCATAGGGAAGTGGGTATGGCCAAAGATGAGCCACGGCCACGCCCCACCTTCTGGCGGACAGTCTGCAAGACGGGAAAACAGTCGCTCTTCATCCAAGCTGTCGAAACGACGGTTCCCCCCGTAACGCGGGTCAACCGTGATCAGGCGATTTCTAGCGCGGCCACCGAGTAGCCGAGCTAGGCGCTGTTCATCGGGAAGCCCTCCCGCTTTAGGGATTTTTGGCAGGTCGTCTAGGCCAGTAATCAACCAAGTAATTGAGCGCCCGAGCGGCGCGAACCCTGGCCCGTTCCATGAGTCGGTCAGGTGGCCGTGAGTGATAATTGCAGATACGCCGGCAATGCCATCGCTCAGCTCTGCGCCGGGTGTGCTCAGCAGGACGTTATCGGCGAGTTCTGCTCCCGGTAAGTGCGTACTGGTCAAGTAGTCGACCATCTTTGGATCACCAAATGCGTCATCGTGGTTTCCCATAGTTCGCAAGTACCGGCCCTGTGCGCAGAACCTGTCTCGCAGTAGCGAGTAGATCTCATCGTTATTTTCAACAATCCTGTCGAGCTGCTCGCGCAGGATGGTTCGACGAGACTCCTCTCGGCTTGGGCCAACTGCTCCGGTCAAGTAGGCAACGTCGTAGACCGCACCCCAAGTTGAGCCGCCCACCATCCAAAAATCCTCGACGTCGCCATTCTCAATCAGGTGCCACTCTTGGTCTGCGTACCCGCTGAGCACCTCTCGGTAAAGTTCCTTCGTGCCCTGACGTTCGGGCCAGTCCAGCCGTCCAGGAATACATCGGTGAAGATCAGAGGTAATGACATATCGCGTACTCGCTGGCCTTCGAGCTACTCGAGTAAGCGGAAGCGGTGACTCATCACCACGAGCTAGTGCATGAAGATGCTCGGGGTACAGCTCGATTCTGCTGCGGGTAATCTTTGCAGTTCTCAGAGCGGCGACAGTCATGGTTGGCACGGTGACTGGCGCTCCCACAATGCTGAGCGCAGCTTTTGCTATGGCCCAAGCAGAGGCCGTAGCACCCGGGCCAGAGACTTCAACCTGTGGTAACGCGTCAGCGCTTGCACCGGCAATGGCCGCGCTAATCAACGTGGGGTCAACCTGATCAGCAGCCAGTGGGCCTAACTCTTCAAGAGTGGGCAGGTCTACAGAATCGGGGTCTAGCGACCGGAGAACTCTGAGTTCGGCTCCAACTACTGCCTCGGGGTCGGCCCGAGGGTCGATAACCCCATCTGATGAAACAGGGTGTGGTCTGTCCCGGGCATCCGCCCAGCGGGCTGCCCGAAACAACGCTGTAGTCCACGCCCGAGCAGACTTCTCTGCCAGTGAGAGTTTTTCGGTAGCGGGTTCGGTGCTAGCTGCAGGGCTCGTACTTGCTGTGTCATTGCTGCTCACTCAAAGAGCTTGGCACGAGAGGCAAGGCAAACAGCGCGATTAACGTGATTATACAGAGTGACTTTCGCCCGACTCCGAGGATGTATCGAGTGCGGCGTAGGATTCATCAGGCCCAAGCACTCATCCAAGAAGCACTCATCCAAGAAGCACTCATCCAAGAAGCACTCATCCAAGGAGCACTCATCCAGAGAGCAGTTGTCTAGCGGGAGCAGTTCTCTAGAGGGTAAAGCTGCCTGTGGCAGCAGCTGAGTGTTGAGACTCGCTTGAACCCTCTGAGGATCCGGTGCAGCCATCTCCAACTCCAGAGACTGCTTCGGCAGTAATCTGAACTTCGCCAGGGTCCATTCCTACCGGCAGGCCGACAGTAAAGGTTGAGTTCAGCGGTTCCGAAAGCTCCTGTGTTACATCAGGAGCCCGAGTCGCTGTTGCGGCGCATCCAATTTGTACGCCATCTATTACCGCAGTAAGCACAACCGGGGTGACCGCGGTTTGCGCAAGCGAATTTTCGTTGCAGCCAAAGCCCTCGGCTAGGACTACTCCAGTAGCTCCCGAACCTGCGGCCCGCACCGTAACGGTGACACATTGTTTTGCCGGAGGTTCACCCGCAACTGCGACAGCTGCAGCAGAGTCCTTCACAGTTATCGCTACGCCATCGGGAGTCTGCTCAATACTCAGGCTGAGCGCCCCCGACTCGCCAACGGCTGGAGTCAGAGGTTGAGGAACTTCAACCTCGGCGGTGTCGGCAAATACCTGAGAGGTCTGAGCGGGCTGCGAGGTCTCTACTAGAGCAAACATGCCAATCCCTAAGGCTACGGCCCCCAGACCGCCAAACATGGCTGCGCGCTTTGTTGTACGACCGCGGTGCAGGCTGCGTCCGCGATTCACAATTGCATCAAATCTTTCATCTTCTCCCACGGACGGATAGCTCTGAAGTGATTTCTTAGACATCGCTCACTCGGTTCTCAGAAAGTGGGTCTGGCTGGTCAAGGTCTGGCTGTTTCATCTGGTTACGCAACTTGGTAGTTGCCCGGTGTAGATGCGTCTTGACTGAACCGTTCGACATCCCCAGCGCCGAGGCAACATCTTCTTCTGGTAGGTCAATCAGATAGCGAAGCACAATGACCTCTTGCTGGCGACCTGACAGGTGTTGCATTGCATCTCTAAGGTCAATTCGAAGCGCTGCTGAGTCTCCGGACGGGTCTGTGCGAACCTGCTCAGCCTTGACTTGCGGTTGGCGGTTCTCTCGACGTAGGTGGTCAATTGCAAGGTTTCCAACCACCCGCAGTAGCCAAGCCTCAGGGTTGGGATGCTGGCGGACTTTGCCCCATCTTGCGTAGGCACGGGCAAAGGATTCTGCAGCAATGTCTTCTGCCAGGGCGCTATCGCCGATAAGGCGTCGGGCAACTGCAATGGCGCGGGGCTGCATGCGCTCATAGAAACGTCTAAACCCGCTGTCATCTGCTGAATCTTGCAACACATGCCTTTTCAACGAACGGTGGTCCTACCAAGTTGACAACCAACTAAAGATTATTTCCACTGCTTCAATCACGCTAGATACCTATTGTGGCCCACTTCAGCCCTAACTGCTCAGATCTGTGCGCTCAGATCTGTACGCTCAGGGTCGTGACAGTTCTGGCCGGCGCATTTTGGGTAACAACTCTGGTACTCATTGCAGCGGGTTCAACAAAACTGGCCGACCCGGCAGCATTTGCACAGGTACTGAGCGAGTTAAGGGCGTCCTTTGCAGCGCGGTCGGGGATTGCAGCGCGGTCGGGGATTGCAGCGCGGTCGGGGATTGAGCTTTACGTTGCGCGATTGGTCGGCGGCTGTGAACTACTGCTCGGGTTCGCTGCTCTAATGATTGGTGGCACTGCGGTAGCGGTGCTCATCTCGCTGACCTATCTCAGTTTTGCGGTTGTCGTGGGCCTAGCCCGCCGTGCCGCTCTGAGTAGTTGTGGGTGTTTCGGCTCCCGGTCTGGGCCGCCCAGTTTGATGCACCTTGTCATCAACTTGGGATTAGCTGCACTGGCAGCCTTAGCCGCAGCATTCGGCTCGCCTGGGCTTGCTCAGGGTTTGTCGGACTCGCCGCTTGCCAATGCGTTGTTGTTGGCCTGCGTTCTTGCTGCGACCCTCGGGATCATTGCTCTGGAGACTGAGCATGGCTGATCCGGTGAATGATGAGCTCGTGAATGATGATGTTACTTCGGTGCTACTGGTGTTTAAGACCCATCTTGATGTTGGGTTTACAGATTTTGCTTGGGCGGTCAGGCAGCGCTATCTCGACGAGTTCTTTCCTCGCGCACTTGAAGTTGCGTCAACCTTGCGGCAGCGTGCTGGCATTGAGCAGTTTCGTTGGACCACGGGCTCTTGGATTTTGTATGAGGCTCTAGAGGCCGAGGCAAAAGCGGGCAAGCGAGCGCTGCATGCTGCAGTTGAGCGCGGTGACCTGTGTTGGCATGCTCTGCCTTTCACGCTGCATACAGAGTACTGCGACCGCTCGCTGCTTGAGCATGGCCTGACGCTTTCGGCCGCCCTTGATGAGCGCTTCGGTGTTCAGACCCGTGCGGCAAAAATGACCGATGTGCCCGGACACACTCGCGGTTTGGTGTCGGTGCTCGCAGATGCAGGCGTTGATTTTCTTCATATTGGAGTAAATCCTGCAGCTACTGCCCCTAGCGTGCCCGAGCTCTTTAGATGGCGTGACGTTGCTGCTGCGGGCACATCTGAATTACGTGTGATGTATCAGCCTGGTGGGTATGGCGACGTTCAACTCATCCCCGGGACGAACACCGCCGTGGCTATTGATCTGACCGGAGACAACTTGGGCCCGCATACCGCTGAGCAGGTGATTGCGCGGTTTGCGTCCCTGTCTGACCGCTTTCCGAATGCGCAGATTCAGGCTGCAAAATTAGATGATATTGCTGACCTCTTGCGGAGTGAATCTGAGGTCGAAGCAGCTTCTCCGCTGAATCTGCTGCCAGTTATTGATCAAGAAATTGGTGACACATGGATATTCGGTGTTGGCAGCGACCCGCAAAAAACTGCAGCTTTTCGTGAGCTATGTCGCCTGCGAGCTGCCTGGATCGCTGGG
>Ga0105052_10004559_pt1 | contig 15228 bp, 10 predicted proteins | sample FRY03_FD_78094 | JGI IMG/M metagenome (GOLD analysis project Ga0105052, IMG submission 78094) | Freshwater microbial communities from Lake Fryxell liftoff mats and glacier meltwater in Antarctica - FRY-03 | ecosystem: Environmental > Aquatic > Freshwater > Ice > Glacier meltwater ... | reverse complement strand
CCAGCAGCAGCAATAGGAAGTGCCACAAATGGACCTCCGGTTATGGTGGTTGGGCAGCCGTTCTGGTCTGTAATGTCAAAGGAATAATTATCGCCATTCTGTAGGTTTTCAATAACGATGTTTCCTAGGTTAGGAGTGGTCGCATTTGCGAAAGATGCAGTTGCAGGCTGAAGGTTTGAAGCTGTGAAATTGCTTCCAAACACTTCGGGATGTCCACCTTCAACCATTACAGAAACGGTATTTGTTTGACAATCAGGGGTAACAACAGTTAGCACCGGTGGCAGATAGCTTACGGTCGTAATTGCGCCAAGATCCCAACAATTCGCATTGATGATATAATTCGGAGTAATTGGGTCGTAATGATAAAGCGTGATGGGAACGAAATAAAGTTGATTGTTAGGCAACACTCCAAGAGGGAAGAGTGAAAAAATTGAGTTGGCATCGTTGATGTCTGTCATACTTCCATCGTTGGGAATGATTCCTGCAAAACATGGGTCATCGCCAGGAAAAATACCCAGAGTTGGAGGACAGCCATAAACCAAGAAAACATAAGCAGGTTGATATTGGTAAATACCACCAAGCACGCCTTCATCGTCAGGCAGGGTATAATCTCCGTTATTCACAATATCCAGTTGGTCGCCATCGCAGAGGATAAAATCAATGGAGCCATCTCCCGTAATTGATGCGGTTGTAGTTCCGCCTTCGGCAGAGCAGCCACATTGAAGGGTTTGGGTCTGTTCGCACGTTGGAAAATCGGAAAAGTAATAGGTGATAGCATACGTAGCGGCAGCCGGATTAAGCCCCGTTACCTGCCAAGCTTCGGGGCTATTGAAAGGAGGTTGAATATTGGTTGTCTGTGTTCCAACGCCATCAAAAATGCTAACCACAATAGTACCCGTGGCAGGTGGATTATTAAACTCAATTGTTCCATCAACAACGCCCGTTCCACTTACGCAGCCAGCAGATGTAAACGTAATGGCTGGCGGGGCGGTAAAGGTTGTGGTGATATTGCAGTTCTGGTCATCGCTAAAAACCGCTCCAAAATCACAGTCCAAACCATCCTGTGGAAGACCAGTGTATGTAAACGTGAACGGACTTACGAATGGTGGAAGGAAAATCTGTTGATTCAGGTTGCAATCGGCAACGATTAATTGTCCAGTTGTAGGCGGATTAGTAAATGTTAGGGTTCCTTCAATATCGTATTGCAAAAAGCCTTGGCCAGACGTGTAGCAATCGGTCATCACCATATCAAGCGAATTTATGGTGCAACCCGCGCAAGGCTGCACAACCACAGCAAAGTTTTCTGCTGGGCCTGGGCCACAATTTATTGTTTCAACAACTGATACTTGGCCGCCCGTAGTACCAAAACTTACGGTAATTGAGTTCGTTCCTTGACCAGCGGTTATCGTTGCCCCGGCTGGCATTGTCCAAGCATAAGTAGAACCCAGAGTGTTCGTAACCGAATAAACATTGCCGGTTGCGTTCTCGCACAATGGTGTTGGCCCTTGGATTGGTGGGGTCTGCGGGTCGCAGCAGTTTGCGTCAATGGTAATGGAAACGGCATCGGAGACGGTAACGCATCCTGCATCATCAGAAGCGGTTAAAGTGTAGGTAATTGCCGCATTTGGGCACACGTTCGGTGTAAGTGTGGTTTCTTCTCCAGCGGCCATGTATGTGGTAGGAGACCACAGAACATCTGGTGTGTATTCGTCAATTTCATCATCAAATGTGATGGACCAGCCATCAAACGTTCCGCTGCCAGTGAAAGCGTTTGTTGCAACTTCAATCGACCAAACCCCATTCGCTGTACAGCCATTCATCCCAGAAAAAGGTTGACTGGAATTGAATGTTCCAGTGATAGGATTTGGATTCGCACCTAAAAGAGCTGAGCCTCCAACTGGCGCGAAACATGCATTCTGATAAAATGATGGAGGTGGGAAAAACCCTCCAGTTCCAGCAGGTGCTCCTCCGATGGGCACCAATACCACTTGTGTTCCGTCTGGACAAACCAGGGTAATCGAAAGGGTTTCAACACCACCTGGAGGAAGACCAAAACCAGAAAATTCAAGATTTGAAATGCAAACTTCCAACAGCGAACCGGGATTGACCGTACTCATGTTCAGATCCTGAACGTTTACATTGACGCTTCCTCCGGCAAATACCGAGGCATCAAAAGTTTCCGTCTGATTATTTGAAAACGTGGTAATGCCACCCGGATCATTGATTACAGTTGCTGTTCCAGCAAGATCAATACATTCTCCAGCACATACTTGTTGGTCTGGGCCTGCATCTACCACAACCACTGGGTTAACTACAACCACCTGAACGTTATCTGTACAGGTTCCTGTACTGGAGGTCATATTCACAGTGTACGTGGCGGTTGCCAATGGGCAGACCTGAGTTGGATTATCTCCCGGAAGATTGGTGGTGTAATTGTCGTGTTGCCAAACGTATTGCACGTTCGGGTCATTGACAATAATCTGAACATTGTCGATTCCCCAGTGGTCATATTGCGCTCCAGAATCGGCATCCTGAAACCAACGGAATTGAACATTATTTGTCAGTGCAGCTGGTGGAATGGGGAAACACCAGTTGTTCCAATTTACGAGTTGCGGGTCGTTTCCTCCGTTAGGATCAAAATAAGTTATGGTTACCCAAGTAGCACCACCATTAATTGAGTATTGAAGATAAACACCTTCTTGCGGTTCATCAGGGCCCTCACAAGGTGACGCATCTCCCTGTGCGGCAAAAAGCATATCGAAACAGACGGTGCCACCTGCAGGTGCTACTGCAGGCCCGAAATTCAGGGGTAAGGTCTCCAGCGAACGTGGTGCTGCTGATTGATCTCCCATCCAAAGGTGGTCGGTTCCATCAACCCCATTCGGACTGCATGGATTGGTAAATGTAGCCTGTTGTGTAAATGACCAGCCTGTAAGAGGCTGTGTGTTGAAATCTTCTTCAAAACTGATGTTGCCTGAAGTTGAACCAACGTGAGAAAGAGTAACACATTCTCCACAAGTTATTTCGGAATTGGTTGAATTGGCCGTTACATCGCATTGGGCAAACGCATCAACACTAAAAAAAGCGACAAGCGTAATGGCAGCGAGTAGAGAAATAGGTCTACTTAACTTCATTAACTTTAATATCAACAAGTTCATAATTGGTCAGTTTTTTAACCTTCTCCAAATTCAGCATTTGCGAGAAGATACGTAGGCCATTGTTCATGTCGCAAGTTCCTTGTGCTTTTCCATTTGCTTCAATGGTAAGGGAAACGGTGTGTTCGGGACTGGTGGAACTGCATGAATTGCATTTTCCATCGAACCAAATATTCTTCTTAAACGAGAACTCAACTGGATAAGGATTTTCATTGAAAACAGTCAGAAGGACGTACTCTTTTGATGTTCCGTTCCTGATGTTTTCGCACTTCTCCAAGGAAGATTTTATTGTGACTCCGTTCTTGGTGATCAAATCGTGCGTTCTGTCGAGAACTGATTGAGAGAATGTTGAAAAACCGACAAGTGAGAACAGAACAACCGTGGTTGTGCACAACAGGCAATGACGAAAGCTGGAAAAATTCAAAACTTAGCTAAAGGTTAATATGACTAGTAGACTCACAGCCTTTGTTGTGGTTGCTATTTGGTGCAACAAGTTGCACATAATATTTAAGTAATGGTAATGTATCAGTGGCGTGAAATTCGCGACAAAAAGTATAAACAACGATTTAACGCGCCTGTGTTTTTCCTGACAAATAAGAAATGTGCTATCTCAGGACGGTTACGTGACCGCGATACGTGTGTGGGTCTCCTTTCAGATCGTTGACCCTAATCGTCCAAACATATACTTCGTTTGCCACGTCCATTTGCTTGAAATCACCATTCCAAGGTTGGTCGATGTCAGCAGAAAAGAAAATCTCTTCGCCCCAGCGGTTGTAGATGGTCAGTTCGTACGAATCCCAGTTAACGCCTTCTCCATATCCCCGAAAATAATCGTTGCGGCCATCGTTATTTGGCGAGAATGAATTGGGTACGTAGAACATAAAATCGGGTTCAATAACTACTTGTTTTCTGGTCTCACCTTCACAGCCATTAATTGTGGTCACGTTTAGCCAAACAATGTAGGAGCCTGTATCTGTGTAAGTGTAGGTTGGATTTTGTTCGATAGACCCATCTCCAGTTCCGAAGTTCCAATTCCATTCGTTAATTTGTCCTGTGCTCAAATCGGTAAATTCAATCATTCCATCAAGCACATTCGTAACCTCAGGATCCATGCTAAAATTGGCATACGGAAGCGGATAAACCTCGATATAATCAGTTTTTGTAGTGTCTGCAACGCAACCATCAGCCGTTTGCACCTGTAACGAGACAGTGTAAGTTCCAGCTTGTGAAAATTGGTGATTAGGGTTCTGGCTGGTTGACGTATTTGCCCCCGAATCAGCATCATCAAAATCCCAGTTCCAAGTAACAGGAGTTGGATTCGTATTATCGCTAAAATCTACGGTATGAATGTGACAACCAGTAAGTTCGTCTCCCACAAAATCAACAACTGGAAGGATAAAAACGGTAATGGTGCTAGATGCAAAGGCAGGAGGTGTTGTGCAACCATCTCTCACTGTGAAATTGTAGGTAGTTGTGCTGGCTGGTTGAACCTGCATTGGAAGACCCACAGGAGTTGAAAGGTCTGGGTTTAAATAGTAGGAATAGGTTCCATCGCCACCTGTTGCTATCAAATCAATAACGGCAAAATCGTACGGACAGATTCCTGTATCTGGGCTGGCAAGCGGACGGGTCACGTTTAACGATAATGGATCCTTAACAATTACTTGTACCGTGGTAGGCGCAGTTATGCAACCATTCGCATCCGAAACAGTGAGCGTATAGATTGTACTGAAAACGGGGCTGACAGTGGGGTTTTGAGTTGTTGTAAGAAGCGTTGGGTCGGTAGGAGTAGCCGACCACGTATAGGAACCGTAAGGTGTGATTCCACCGGTTACAATTGCGTTCAAATTTGCAGATTCACCAATACAGATTGGAGAAGCACTTGTAGTAGCGGTGGCAGAAAGTTTTGTTGGTTCAGTGATGGTGATGTTTGCTGATGCGATGCAGTTAACCGCATCTGTTATCGTAACCTGATAATTACCAGCGCACAGGCCAGTGGCCGTAGCGGCAGTTTGAGCGGGTACCGAATTCCAAGAATAAGTCAACGGTAGAATAGCACTAGTGGTGGCAACTACCGTGGCAGTTCCATTACAACTCTGAAAACAACTGGCATTTGTAAAATCAGTGATGCTAGCAGTAAAACCTGGTGTGCTTGTTACTTCGACATCAACAGATTCTGAACAGCCATTGTCATCTGTGACCGTAGCGGTGTAAGTAGCAGGTATAAGTCCGGTTGCTGCTGAATTAGTTTGAACAGGAACCGAATTCCAACTATATGTGTAGTAGGTAACAACCGTTCCGCCACTGGCAGTAACGCTTGCTTCACCATCAGGGTTGCCACAGTTTGATTGTAGGTCCATCATAGCATTCGCAACAATTGCTGTGGGTTCAGAAATCACGGTCTGAGCAGTTGCAAGGCATCCGTTTACGTCAGCTATACCCACATTATAGGTTCCAGCGCAAAGAGCAGCGGCTGCTGATGTTTGCTGGTTGCTTGGGTCATCCCAAACGAATAGGTAAGGCGCGATTCCACCCAATGCAACTGCAGTAGCTGTACCATCGCAACTACTATTGCACAATGCATTTGTTTGGTTTGGAATGCTGACCGAAAGATTGCTTGGGTCAAATCCTACTATTACTGTCGTGGATAGAGTACATCCATCAGCATCAGCAACCGAAACGTCATAGTTTCCTGAAGGTAGGTCGATGGCAGTTTGCGTGCTCTGTACTGGATTCGTTACCCAATTATAAGTGTAAGGTGAGGTTCCAGTGAGTGGGGTAAAACTTGCAGTGCCGTTATCTGCAGTACAAATTGACGGAGTAGATGATGTATTTGCAGTTAGGTCTCCTACAATAATATCCATTGTTTGTATATCACCGCAAGGGTCAGGAATAGTGTATGTGATTGTATGTGTGCCAGTACCTGCTGTTGCAGGGGCGAACATTCCTGCAGCATCGACACCAGTACCTGACCAAACTCCTCCAGCCGTAGCGGCAGTCAACTGCACCGGGTTATTTCCTGTGCACAATTGATTTGTCGGATTTATTGGGTCAATCGTTGCATCAGCATAGCCCGTAAAATCAAACATGACAGAATCGATAGCGCTACAACCCAGTTGATCCTGAATGAACAAGTAGTACCATTCATCATAGGTGGGAATAGGATTGATGGTTTGCGTAAATGAGTTTGTGCCCGGAGCAAGTGAAACGGGAGCCCCATTAAGACCAAGTTGGTACGTAAGAGTACCAGAGTTAGGTACTTGTTGTGGATTGGGGTTAATTGGAGTGGTAAGAGGCACCACGTAAATCGAAGCGGTAGCTGGAGTACAGGAATTATCATTGATGGTCGAGTTAATCGGACCTGATGCGTAATTAATGGTGGATGTTCCGTTACTGAAAGTGATGGTAGCATTAGTAAGTGAGCCAACATCCGCTCCAATGCAATCGTAAATCTGAACAGCCCATCCACCTTCTGCCGCATTGCAACCAAAAAGACTCGCAATACCACCTTGCGGGTAATTTGCTCCACCAGTTCCCGGGAAATTACCGTTGTAAAAGCCATAGGTTCCAGCAAGTGGAGTACCTGAGCCGCACATATTCAATTGATTATTGTTTGCTGTACTGAAACAAAGGTTATTGAGGTTGTTCCCGCTATTGCAGCAACATCCATTGGCGTTGTTGATTACATTCGGATGAGGAGACAAAGTTACTCCTGGGCTGCCACAGCTTGGCGGGCCAACAAGCACGAAGCCTAAGTCGGAAACATACGTGTGGTTAGCGCTAAAACAAACGGTAATGGTTGTATTGGCGTCTATAATAAAAGGTTCCGCACCTGGAGGAACGGGGTCCCAGTATGTAAATCCAGACGCATTAATTGTTCCATTCACATCAAAAGGCTCGCAACCTGGGTGGGTAGGGTCAAGGATAAGTGAAATGTCTACATCAACGGTGCTTACGTATACCCACGTAATGAACGTCTGGCTTTGGCCAGCGTTATTAGTTATGGTTACACGATAACCACCGGAAGCAAGATTCGAAACCGTTGAGCTTAGACCGTTACTAGTTTGGAAGCTCGTGTAAACGTGAGTTACGTCATTATATAGCCCCCAATCGAAGGAAAATCCAGGCCCAGCAATGGTAGGAGTGGCGGTGAGTTGACCTGTTACCGGATTCCCGTTGATATCAGGTGAGCAGAATACGAAAATCTGATCGTTTGCCACCCCATTGGTGTACTGGGTTGGCTGAACGTAGTCAGAGGTATTTGAAGTAATTTGACCATGAGTATCTACACTCGAAACAATAACGGACGCTAGTAGAAGTACGAGTTTGTAGACTTTGAGCATTACTGGTTTGAACGAGTTCAATTAACTATCGGTGTCGATACAATGTAACTGTTCCTTTTATTGTCTTAGGTTCAAACGTGTTGAATTTTTTCATGGTAAAAACATACACATACATTCCTTGTTTCACCTGTTTTAGCGAACCTGCATCAGAACCATTCCATTGTTTGTCAGGATTATCCGTTTGCCAAACAAGGCTTCCCCATCGGTCAAATATTTTTACGTTGTAGCTTTCAATTTCAAAGCTTTGGCCAACTGGTCCCCACGTATCGTTCAGTCCATCATCGTCAGGAGTAAAACCGCTTGGAATATAGAACGTGAAGAATGGGTCAACTTCCATGTACAGGAATGCTGTATCTGAGCAGCCATATTCGGGGTCGTTATGCGAAATAAGCATTACCAAAAAGACTCCAGACGTATCATACGTGTGCCAAGGGTCTTCTTCGTAAGAAATATCACCATCACCAAAATGCCATTCGTATGTCTCGGCTGCTGTGCTCAGATTTTCAAATTGCACATCGGGATTCACGAACTCTTCTGGTTTTGATCTACTTGTAAGACCAGCTAGAGGCGGTGGGATAAGCGAAACCGCAATCGACCCATCAATTTCGCAACCGTTCGAATCAGTTACCAGAACGGAATATTCTCCGTGAGATAGATTCTCAATCGTACTGAAATGATTCACCAGGTCAACCGAATAGTTGGCAGAGTCGCCACCCAAGTTGTTCCATACGTATGAATAAGGAGTTTTACCTCCTCTCATTTCGGCTAAGACTGCACCATTTTTTAGTAGACAGGTGTCTGCGCCTGAGCTCAAATCCAGTATCAACGGAAGCGGCTCTAAAACAGAAAGTGTGGTGTCTGAAACACAATTATTGGCATCAATTACAGTAAGCGTGTAAGCACCAGGCGCAAGAAACTCAATGGTATCTGTGGTTTGCATTAATGGGTCATTCCATTCGGTTTCGTATGGGGTAACGCCACCAATTGGCGTGGCATAAGCTCGTCCGTTGTTATCTCCGCTGCAGAGAATATCAGTATGTCCAGCATTCGGAACAAGCAATGGCGGTTCATCAATGGCGAAGTTCAATGATGTGGTGCATCCAACACCATCAGTCACGGTTGCTACATAATCTCCAGCAAAAAGTCCACTAAGGGTATCAATCCCTGTAACTCCGTTTACAGTTTGCATTTGAGCTCCAGTTGCATCCATCAATCCCAGAGATACTGGATACGTACTTCCAATTGGGTCAATTTTCACGAATCCATTTCCAAAACCAAAGCAGGAAGCGTCAGTAGGTGCAATCGTAATATCTACATTTCCCAAGGTGACCAGAATGGAATCGACAACCGTTATAGCCGAGCAGGCAGAACGGTATGTGCAATAATACCAAGTTGGGGCTGTAGGTGTAACGGTGATTGAATTCATCGATCCAAGTACGTTTCCTTGCCCATCTGTCCATTCAATTACCTCTTGTCCTACAGGTATTGGGCTGAAAGGAATGGTTTGGTCGATTGTGTAGCTTCCAAATCCATTTGGAGTAAACCGCACCGCATCATTGGTTGCCGTCCATTGGGTGGGGAAGTTTCTTCCTGGAACAATTACAGCTTGTGTTCCACCAGCATTCTCAAGTCCATGTATGGCTGCACCCCCGTTCCAAGTGCTACAAAGTGGTTTGTTGGTGATGTAGGTTTCAATGATGTTCGTGTTCTCGTAGAGCACTACCTGCATAGTGAAGCTTAAACTGGTGCAGCTGAACATGGCAATGTCAACATAATCAACAATGAATGTCCCGTCTCCACAGTCAGCAGCATTTGTACCGCCTGAGCCTGCTGCTGGGTTAATATCCTGCCACGGAAACATAATGGCGTTGTCTGGTACTCCTGGAGTCGGACTTGCGCTACCAATTGCCCATGGAGAACCAGTTCCTGCCGTGCCTAGGTCAAATGTTACATATCCGTTAGATGAAGCAACGCACTGGGTGTAGGTGTTTCCGAAAAACTCAAAAGGAAAGCCAATGTTCAGAACTTGAGAATGAACGTCATCACTCGGAACATTCACCGAAGTAAAGGACGGAGAACTGGTTACCCCTGTAGTAATGGCTATAAGTGTTATCGGTGTGCCATTACAAACAGATGTGTCTGGTGGGCCAACATCCACCGTTTGCGCGTTTACAAAGTCGGGTGTTGTTTGAAACAACAGCACCGTTAATACCACAACGAGTGGAGTGAGTATGCTTTTAAATTTTGTGTAGTAGCTCATTTTATTTATTACTCACGGTATTATCAAAGGTATAAAGTTGAAGTTAGCGAATCAGGGTGATGGTTCCGCTAAACGTCTTTTTCTTAACTATTTCTTCTTTCAGCACAACTGTCCAAGCGTAAATACCTGCGTCAAGTTTTACACCGTTGTTATTAAGCTTTCCGTTCCAAGGTTCGTTGGCCGAACTTGTCCGGTAAACCTCTTGACCTTTCAGGTCCATTATCACCATTTCAAATGCCACTCCCATTTCTGGTAATGCCCTCGGCATGAAAACTTCATTGTTTTCGTTGCCATCAGGACTAAATCCATCATAAGCCAACAAATCCTTATGACGGCTTTCCGTATACCATGTATCCGATTGAGTACAACCAAAACTGTTGCTAACAATCAGTTCAACATCGGACTTTCCGCTTCTAAAAAGATGATTTACCGAAGCCCCATTGATCATAGAGCCATCCGAGAATTTCCAAGTTGCCGTTTCATTCGATTTAAGAACGGTTTCAAAATGGTAGAAAGGAATGGCATCGTATCCCGGTAGTTTTTGAGACACATCTAAAGTTGCTGTAGGCACAGGACTCACATTTATAGTAATGGTTCGTTCTGCTGCTTTGCTGCCATTTTCTGTTTTCAGCGTAACCGAATAACTCCCAGGAAGAACATAGGCATGAGATGGCTCAAATGCAAAGCTGTTTGTTCCATCACCAAAATCCCAAACCATGTTTGCTTTTGGGTCGGATGATTGGTTAATGAAGCTCAAATCCGCTCCAACGCAAACCTTCTCAAAGGTTGGAATGAAGTTGGCAACCAGCGGCTGTGCTTCCATTCTGTCAGGAGTTGGCTTTTCGGCTGGAGATGTTGCTTTCTTTTCAGGTTTCGCAACTTCAGAATTAGCAGTTGTTGCTGCATTTTCGGCATCCGCTTCTTTAGCTTCTAATTTTGGCATAGAAACAGCTTCAACCGCTTTTTGAGAATCCACAACCTGAGGTTTTACGGAGTTTGAAACCGTCTTCGATTTCTCGGCCAAAACTGTTGGTTCAGCCAATTCGGAAGAGTTTTCTTCAACCATAAAAGAATGCTTTTCAATAGCTTCTACTTGTTCAACAACGACAGATTCAGACTCGGTTATTTCCTTATCAGCATTCAAATACCACATTGTGGCAACCGAAGTGGCCAATACGGCTACCAGTGCTGCGGCTTTCCAACCAAGTTGACTGCCGCTCGTTGTTGCGCCACCACTTTGCGGAAGTTGTTTTTCAAACTCCGCCCAAGCATTGGCATCATAAGGCATCTCGAAATTATCGAGACTCTCCTTTATTTTACTGTCGAATGGGTTACTCATATTCATGTTTAAAGTCGGTCTGCAAATTGTTTCTTCAATAACTTCCTCATGTTCATCCGTGCCTTGGCAAGGTTAGATTTAGAAGTCCCTACGCCTATTCCCAATTCATCGGCAATTTCCTGATGCGAATAATTCTCCATTACGTACAGGTTAAAAACCATCTGATATGCTGGAGAAAGTAGTTGCATCGCTTCTATAACGTGTTTTGGTTGAATGGTATCCTCTTCGGGGTCTAAAAATTCATGTTCGTCTTTATCATCTGCCAAATTCAGCACCTTATAGTCGTCATCCGGCACCATATCTTGATGCTTTTTCCGTCTGAACGAATCAATCGCATTATTGGTAAAAATGCGCCTCACCCAGCCTTCAAAAGAACCATCGTTCTTGTATTTTTCGAGGTTTCCGAAAAGCTTGATAAACCCTTCTTGCACCAGTTCTTTACCCTGATCCAGGTCTTTCGTGTACCTCATGCACACACTCAACATCTTCCCATAAAACAATTCATAGATTCTCTGCTGGCTTTTGCGGTCATTTTTCAGACAACCTGCTATAAGGTTCTGGAATTCTTGGTCGGTTGGTTGCACGCAGTCAGATAACGGGGATGAGTTTGTAAGGTTGCCTACCGGTACCTCAATATCACCGCAAGGTAAGAATGAGGGTCAGATGGAAAAGCTGGGTATCCTAAAAAGAATCTCGAAAGTGAATTCCGAGTTCAAGGTTCAAAGTCCAATATCCTGGCACATTGAAATCCCCCATTTGAACTTTTTTTGGGCGCGTCCCCGATAAAAAATCGGGGTCGGGTCGTCCGCTATATCCCCGATAAAAATCGGGGGATGCCGCTTCCACCCCTCGCGCGGCCCTATCTGCCTACATTTGCGCCCCAGAAAGCCAACCATGCAAAAACCAATTTTAAGAGTCCTATCAATAATCATCAATCTTGGATTGCTCCAACTTGCTACAGGATGCAGCCAAGAACCGCGCAAACCCATTGAAGTTGTGTTCTACAATGTGGAAAATCTTTTCGACACAATAGACGACCCAACTATCAACGATAACGACTTCCTTCCAGACAGCGCCAATCATTGGAATACAGAACGCTATGACAAGAAACTAGTCGATTTGGCTAAAGTGCTTACTACCATTTCAGAAGATGGTCTACCAGAAGTAATCGGTGTGTGCGAAATTGAAAACAGAACAGTGGTAGAAGATCTATTCAAGACTGATGCGCTCGGGAAAGTAAAATTCAAAGTCATCCACGAAGACAGTCCAGACGAAAGAGGAATTGACGTAGCACTCGCATACAATTCAGAGCAGCTTTCTGAATTGTATCATGAAAAACTGAATGTTTCCTTCGATTTCGAACCAGAAACCACCACTCGCGATATTCTTTACGCCAAACTACTTTCAGGAAAAGACACGCTTCATTTCTTCGTAAACCATTGGCCATCCAGACGCGGTGGCGAAGAAGCCAGTGAGCCCAAACGACTGCTTGCCGCAACCGTACTTCGCACCAAAATTGACTCAATTCTGACACACAACAAGACCGCCAAGATTATCTGCATGGGCGATTTCAACGACTACCCAAATAACCGCTCCATGACCGAAATAATGAACTGCAAACCGGGAGCAAATCATGGCCTCACCAATCTCACATACAACTTCCACCAAAGTGGTTTGGGCACCTATAGCTATAAGGGCGAATGGGGAATGCTCGATCAATTCATCGTTTCCGATGGCATGCTTTATAGTGCCGAAGGATACGCCACATCAGATTCATCAGTGTCCATTTTCAAAGAAGATTGGCTGATGTATTTTCCAAAAGACGGAAGCGAACCATCACCAAGCAAAACCTATGGCGGACCGAATTACCATGGCGGCTATTCAGACCACCTACCTATCCGCTTAACTCTCCATTGAGACCGAAAAAAAATTGTTGATACCCCACCATCTAAGGGCGGATAATTACGTTCAAGGGTCACTACTTTTGCATTTCAATACCTGAAAAATGAGAGCAATCTATCTTGTACTGTTCGTGATGCTGCTTGCTTCCTGCAAGAAGGACGAGTTACAACAGGGTGAAAACAATCTTTTTTTCGCCAAGTTTCAGATTGGAAACGATACCGTCTACTACGAGGATGGTGAAGAAAACTATGGCAATGGCCCCGGCATTCGTACCTATGAAGATTCTCTTGGCAGGTTGCACAGCGAGTACACCGTTTTCCAACGAAGCGCACTAACTCCTGATTACAATCGCAACGTCATTGGCATTCAAATGGTGAAGTTTCTCACCGACACGCTATTTCCATCTTACAACTTCAGTTTTTCTCTTTTTGATGAAGGAACGTATGGTTTTGGTTCCTACAATCTAGACAGCAGCACCACTGCAGGAATTGATGGCGTGGTTTTCTTCTACGTGGACAACGACAGTGTAACTTGGAGCAGTGATGTTCAATATGGAACTCAAGAAACGTGGTCTGATTTTGCGATTACCTCCCACAAAGCGGTTGACGAAGTCCAGTTTGGAGCCAAGACCCAAGGAACTTTCAATTGCCGCGTATTCGATGGCTCTGGCGCACACCTTGATTTGAGAAATGGGAAATTTCACGCCCGAACCGTTTATCCTCAATAATTTAATAGCATGAAGCAGTACCACGACCTGATGCGCCACGTAATGGAAACCGGAACCGACAAATCGGACCGGACAGGAACTGGTACGCGTAGTGTTTTTGGTTATCAAATGCGGTTCAATCTGAGGGAAGGCTTCCCAGTTGTCACGACAAAAAAGCTGCATTTACGCTCCATTATTCACGAACTTTTGTGGTTCCTGAAAGGAGATAGCAATATCAAATACTTGAAAGAAAACGGTGTTTCTATTTGGGATGAATGGGCAGACGAGAACGGTGAGCTAGGACCTGTTTATGGCGTTCAGTGGCGTTCGTGGCCAACTGCAGACGGAAAAAAGATTGACCAGATTGTGAAACTGATTGACGGAATTAAGAACAACCCAGATTCGAGACGACATATTGTAAGTGCTTGGAATGTGTCCGAAGTAGAAAACATGGCTTTGCCACCGTGCCACACCATGTTCCAGTTTTATGTTGCTGATGGGAAATTGTCTTGTCAATTATATCAGCGAAGCGCGGATATTTTTCTGGGCGTTCCTTTCAATATTGCTTCCTATGCGCTACTTACGTTGATGATTGCTCAAGTCTGCGACCTAGAACCGGGTGATTTCGTACACACATTTGGCGATGCGCACCTCTACTCGAATCACTTAGAACAGGCTGAGTTGCAACTCAGTCGTGAGTTGAGGCAGCTACCAACCATGAAAATCAATCCGAATGTGAAGGATATTTTTGAATTCACATACGATGATTTTGAGTTGGTAAACTATAATCCACATCCAGGAATCAAAGCACCGATAGCTGTTTAATACATACTTTGGCACAATGCTTAGGCAACTTCATATAGAGAATTTCAAGGCGTGGGAAGATTCAGGTGAAATAAGGCTTGCCCCTCTCACTATTTTCTGTGGGAATAACAGTTCTGGCAAATCTTCCATTGCGCAGTTTCTGCTGATGCTGAAACAAACCGTTGAATCGTACGACCGCAAACGGGTACTGCATTTGGGTGATAAGGATTCCAAGATTGATCTCGGCACATACCGTGACATTGTTCATAGGCATGACACGAGCCGAAAATTACGGTTCAAGTTTGAATATGATGCCTTCCCCCCCCTGAAAATAACCGATGCTACAATTGGAACGAAAGATCTTCGACAATTCAGCCAGATAGCTTTTGAGGCCGAAGTAGCGTATGATGAAAAAAAATTCCTCACCGTAAATGATTTGCAATACACGCTTAAGAACGAGAACCCTGTGGATTTCAGGCTTGTTTCTGGTGAAGGGAATAAGTTTGACCTAAAAGCGGATGGTTACACGCTGAAGCGGCAAATGGGCAGGGGATGGAGACTACCACCACCAGAGAATTTCTTCGGGTTTCCAGATGAAGCTGTGGCGTATTATCAGAATACTGGATTTCTTCCTGACCTTTCGTTGTCCATCAAGAATTTGTTTCGGAGCATGTATTACGTTGGCCCGCTGCGTGATCATCCTGAACGGTTCTATCAAT
>Ga0105052_10004550_pt1 | contig 15241 bp, 16 predicted proteins | sample FRY03_FD_78094 | JGI IMG/M metagenome (GOLD analysis project Ga0105052, IMG submission 78094) | Freshwater microbial communities from Lake Fryxell liftoff mats and glacier meltwater in Antarctica - FRY-03 | ecosystem: Environmental > Aquatic > Freshwater > Ice > Glacier meltwater ... | reverse complement strand
CAAGTCGTGGAAGATCCTTCGACCGTTGCTCCGAGCGAAGTCGAGGCCGAAGTAGCCGCCGAGGAGCAGCTCGATGCCGGTACCACCGAAGCCGCCGAGGAGGTCCAGGTGGCCGAGGAAGCCGCGGAGGACGCCGAAAAGGCCGAGACCGCCGACGGGAAGGCCTCCTGATGGCCAAGCTCGCGATCACCCAGGTTCGTTCGAACATCCACCGGAACCCGCATCAGATGGGCACCCTCAAGGCGCTCGGTCTCGGCAAGCGTGGCCGCACCGTCGAGTTTGAGGATTCACCCCAGCTGCGTGGCCAGATCAAGGTCATTGGCCATCTGGTCGAAGTCAAGGAGAACTGATGGCCAAGAAGCAGGAAAGCCGCGCCGACGAGATCGGCCTCCACAATCTGAGTCCCAAGCCCGGCTCCCGCCGCCCGCGCAAGCGGGTCGGCCGCGGTCCCGGTTCCGGCACCGGCAAGACCTCGGGTCGCGGTCACGGCGGCCAGGGACAGCGCTCCGGCAACAAGCGCAACGTCGCCCACGAGGGCGGCCAGAACCCGATCCACATGCGGATGCGCAAGCTGCGCGGTCCGAACATGAAGAAGTCGATGCCGTTCGAGAACTTCCGTACCTTCACCCAGCCGGTCAACCTGAGCGATCTCGAGGAGCGTTTCGAGGCAGGCGCCGAAGTTACTCCGGAGACTCTCAAGGACGCCGGACTGGCGACCCGCAAGCATCCGGTAAAGATCCTCGCCAAGGGCGAGATCAGCAAGGCGCTGACCGTGAAGGCTCACGGCTTCAGCGAGACCGCCAAGAACAGGATCGAAGCCGCCGGCGGAAGCTGTGAGCTGATCGAAGCCTGATGCTGGCTACCGTTGCGAAGGCATTTTCGGTACCGGAGATTCGCAGGAAGCTCCTGTTCGTCGCTGGTATCCTCGCGCTTTACCGGCTTGGTGCCTACATACCGGTCCCGGGCGTCAACATCGACGCGATCAACAGCCTGGAGGAATCGCTGACCGGATCCGACATCCTCGGATTCCTCAACCTCTTCTCCGGCGGAAGCCTCTCCCGGCTCTCGCTGTTCGCGCTGGGCATCATGCCCTACATCACCGCCTCGATCATCCTCCAGCTGATGACCGTGGTGCTGCCTTCGCTCGAGCGTCTCCAGAAGGAGGGTGAAGTCGGGCAGCAGAAGATCACCCAGTACACGCGCTACCTGACCGTCGGACTCGCCGCGATGCAGTCCTTCGCTTATGTCTTCCTCTTCAACTCGCTCTCCCCGCCTGGTGGCGAAAGCGTGATCAGCAGCCTCACCGCCCCCAACGTCTTCCTGATCGTGATCTGCCTCACCGCGGGCACCGTCCTGCTGATGTGGATGGGCGAGCTGATCACCCAGCGCGGAATCGGCAACGGGATCTCACTGCTGATCTTCGCTTCGATCGTTTCCGGAGTGCTGCCGGGCATCCAGACCTGGTGGACCAACCCCGACCAGATCTTCGTCGTGATGCTGCCGTTCGTAATCCTCGGCGTGGTGGTCGCAATCGTCTACGTCCAGGAAGGCCAGCGCCGGATCCCGGTGCAGTACGCCAAGCGCGTGGTCGGCCGCAAGATGACCTCAGGCGGCTCGACCTACCTGCCGCTCAGGGTCAACATGGCGGGCGTGATCCCGGTAATCTTCGCCGCCTCGATCATGGCGCTCCCGCCGACCGTCGGACAGCTGATCAACACCCCCATCGCGCTGGACTTCGCCGCCTTCCTCGCGCCGGACCAGTGGGCCTACGTGGTCGGCGAGGTCTTCTTCATCATCATCTTCACCTACTTCTATACGGCCGTGACCTTCAACCCGGTGGACCAGGCGGACAATCTCAAGAAGTACGGCGGCTTCATCCCGGGTGTGCGCCCCGGCCGGCCGACCGCCGAGTACCTCGACCGGGTGCTGTCCCGGCTGACTTTCCCCGGCGCGCTCTATCTCGGCGCGGTCGCTGCTTTCCCGACCATCCTGTTCAACCAGGTCGGCGGCGGCTTCTTCTTCGGCGGCACTTCGATCCTGATCGTCGTCGGTGTCGCCCTTGACACGGTCAAGCAGCTCGAAGCCCAGCTGATGATGCGCAACTACGAGGGTTTCCTCCGCTAGAGGCGAGGAACCCGATGCCCAACCGAAATCTCAACCTGATCCTGCTGGGCCCGCCCGGCAGCGGCAAAGGCACCCAGGGTGAGCGCCTCCAGGAGGACCTGGAGCTTCCGTACTACGCCACCGGTGACATCCTCCGGGCTGCGGTCAAGGCAGATACCGAGGTCGGGCTCGCGGCCAGGGAGTACATGGACCGCGGCGACCTGGTTCCCGACGATGTGATCATCGGCCTGATCGCCGAGCGGCTGGAGAGCGGCGAGGCCGACCGCGGGTTCATCCTCGACGGATTTCCGCGAACCGTTCCGCAGGCCGAGGCTCTTGACGCCAAGCTGACCGAGATCGGACGCCAGCTGACCGGGGTGATCCTGATAGACGTATCGGATGAGCAGATCGTGCGCAGGCTTTCGGGGCGACGGGTGAGCGGCAAGGAAGGCTACGTCTACCATGTCGAGTTCAATCCGCCGAAGGTCGAAGGCATCTGCGACGTTGACGGTTCGCAGTTGATCGTGCGTGATGACGACAAGCCGGAAGTGGTCCGTCACCGGCTCGAGCAGTACCACGAGAAAACCGCCCCTCTGGTCGACTATTACAAAAAGCAGGCTCTGCTGAACCGGGTTGACGGTTCGCGGGATCCCGACCAGGTCGGCGAAGCGGTGCGCTCGCTGATCTCCACCTTCAGCCTCGAAGACGGTCCGTGAGCTCCACGGCCCAGCCCTGCGCTGCATGATCGGGCGCAAAACTCCGGCGCAGATAGAGCAGATGGCCGCCGCCGGCGCCGTGCATGCGCGCTGCATGAAGATGCTGACCGCAATGGTCAGGCCGGGCGTGACCACGGCCGAACTCGACCGCGCCGCCGAGAAGTTCATCCGCTCGCAGGGCGGGGTGCCTACCTTCAAGGGGTTCCGCGGTTTCCCGGGCTCGATCTGCACCTCGCCGAACTCGATGGTGGTTCACGGAATTCCCGGGCCCCACAAACTCGAGGAGGGGGACATCATCTCGGTTGACATCGGCGTGACCCTCGACGGCTGGGTGGCTGACGGGGCCAGCACGATCCCGGTCGGGGAAATCGATGAAACCACCGAGCGCCTGCTCAAGGTGACCAGGGAGTCGCTCGACCTGGCCGCCGCGCAGATGGTGCCCGGAAACCGCGTCGGGGATGTTTCAAACGCCGTCCAGACTCATGCCGAGGCCGCCGGATTCTCGATCATCAGGTCGCTGGTCGGCCACGGTATCGGCCAGGAAATGCACGAGGAGCCCCAGATCCCGAACTACGGCACGGCGGGTCGCGGGCCCGGGATCGAAGCGGGAATGGTCTTCGCGATCGAACCGATGGTAAACGCCGGCGGACCCGAGGTTTATATGGACGACGACGGCTGGTCGGTGTATTCAGAGGACGGATCTATGGCCGCCCACTTCGAATTCACCGTCGCGGCTACCGATGACGGTCCAAGGATACTCACCCCCTGGGACGGGACATGAATCTTCTTGCTATTGTTCGCGTTCGGCCTAATGGGCCTCTTTTTCACGCCCGTAGCCCGATTAATGGGGCTCTCGGGAGATCTCTTCCAAAAGGAACTAAAGGACGATGAAGGTCCGAGCCTCGGTAAAACCGATGTGTGAGAAGTGCAAGATCATCCGCCGGCGTGGCCGGGTGATGGTGATCTGCGAGAACCCGCGACACAAGCAGAGGCAGGGCTAGCAAATGGCGCGTATCGCCGGGGTAAACATTCCCCTGAACAAGAGGACCGAAATCGGCCTCACTTATGTTTTTGGAATAGGGCAGTCGACCGCCCAGAATCTTTGCGCGGAAGTCGGTGTCGATCCCGACACCCAGGTCAAGGACCTGACCGAAGCAGAAGTGATCAAGCTGCGTGAGGCGATCGAAAACCTCGACGTCGAGGGCGATCTGCGGCGTGAACGGTCACAGAACGTAAAGCGCCTGATGGAGATTGGCTCCTACCGGGGAATGCGCCATCGTCGCGGACTTCCGGTCAGGGGACAGAGGACCAAGACCAACGCACGTGGCCGCAAGGGTCCGCGTCGCATGAGCGTCACCGGCAAGAAGAAGCCGCCGGGCGGAAAGTAGGGAAACCAGATGGCAACCAGCAAACCCTCCAAGACCCGCACCCGCCGCAAGGTTCGAAAGAACATCGCCGTGGGACAGGCTCACATCAAGACTTCGTTCAACAATACGATCGTCACGCTGACCGACCTCGAAGGCAACGTCATAGCCTGGGAGTCAGCCGGCAGCGCCGGATTCAAGGGGTCGCGCAAGTCGACCCCGTTCGCCGCCCAGGTGACAGCCGACGCCGCCGCCCGCAAGGGCATGGAGCACGGCCTCCAGAAGGTTGAAGTGTTTGCCAAAGGCGCCGGATCCGGCAAGGACACAGCGGTGCGCTCGCTTCAGGCCGCCGGCCTCGACGTGACCAGCGTCAAGGACGTGACGCCGCAGGCTCACAACGGCTGCCGTCCGCGCAAACGCCGCCGCGTCTGATCCCGGCCGCCCACATCTTCTTTCTCCGCCCCCCCGAATAGACCAAGGACCAAATGAGCACAGACTTCCAGGTACCGAGCATCAGCTCCGAGCAGGTAGACGAGAACAAAGGATCGTTCAGGATCGAGCCCCTCGACAAGGGCTTCGGCTACACCTTCGGCTCGAGTCTCCGGCGGGTGCTGCTGTCTTCCCTCAGCGGCGCTGCGATCACCAGCGTCCGGATCGAGGGTGTCTCACACGAATTCTCGAACATCGCGGGGGTGAAGGAAGACGTCACCGACATCATCCTCAACCTCAAGGACCTCGTGGTCAAGATGCATACGGACGCTGACTCCGTAGAAGCACCGATCGTCGTGACCGGTCCCGGCGCTGTCACCGCCGCCGACATCGATCTGCCGGCCGGCGTCGAGATCCTCAACCCGGATGCTCCGGTCGCCACCCTTGAGAAGAAGACCCGCCTCGAGATGTACGTGACCATCGGTCGCGGCCGCGGATATCGGCCGGCCGAAGAGAACAAGGACGACGACCAGCCGATCGGTGTAATTCCGATCGACTCGATCTTCTCGCCGATCCGTCGCGCCTCCTATGTGGTCGAGGCAGCCCGAGTCGGGCAGCGCACCGACTTCGACAGGCTGACCCTCGAACTTGAGACCGACGGTTCGATCGAGCCCAGCACCGCGCTGCGTGAGGCGTCCGAGATCCTGATCAAGACGCTTGCGATCTTCAGCGACCCGGACCGGGTCGAGGAGCTGACCGCACGCGAGCCGGTCGAGGTCGAGGTGGCCGGGGCCGAGGTGGCTGCCGCCACCGGCGGGGACAACGACATCCTGATCGATGAACTTGAGCTCAGCGTCCGTTCTTTCAACTGCCTCAAGCGGGCTGGAGTCGAGACGATCGGCCAGTTGCTGCAGAAGTCCGAGTCCGAACTCGGTGCGATTCCCAACTTTGGCCAGAAGTCGATCGACGAAGTCATCGAGAACCTGCACGGCCGCGGTTACGAGCTCCGCCAGGACTGACGTCCAGAGCTGATACGAGGAGATAACGATGCGCCACGGTATGAAAAGAAACAAGCTCGGTCGTGACTCAGCCCACCGCAAGGCGCTGATGTGCAACCTTTCGAAGGAGCTGATCGAGCACGAGCGCATCAAGACCAGTCAGGCCAAGGCCAAAGCGGCCAAGCCCGAGATCGAGAAGTTGATCACACTGGCCAAGCGCGGCGACCTCCACGCGAGGCGCCAGGCCCTGTCAGCGCTGCGACAGGACAAATTCGCAGTCCACAAGCTTTTCGACGAGATCGCACCGCGCTACGCCGAGCGGCCCGGGGGATACACCCGGATCGTCAAGATCGGCCCACGCAAGTCCGACTCGACCGAAATGGTTTTCCTCGAACTGGTCTGACCCTCCGCGGCCGGCCCAGCCCGGGCCTCCTCGGTCCCACCGCTCCGGGTGAATTTCTCCTGTTGGAATTCGGGTCGAGCTGGTACCGTGGGTGGAGTGGAATCTGCCGTCAGGGGTTGGTAAAGAAGGGGGTGTGTTGTGTTTGCTGAATCAGTATTTGGCCAGAAGGGATCGTCCAGCCTTCACGGGCGTGTCCTCCCGGCTGCCGCCCTCCCCCTGGCACTCGTGGTTCTGGCTTGCCTGTTGCTGTCAGCAACGCCCCCGGCCCGCGCTGCCGAATGGGCAACTTCGACCTCTTTCAGCGCGCCGACATCCGTTGCAGTGAGTGGCAGCGGCGGTGTCTTTGTGGCGGATTCCGGAAACGACCGGATCGTCAAAATGAACCGCGCCGGTGTGCGCCGGCAGATCCTCGGCAAGCGCGGCGGCGGACAGGTGGAGTTCAGGAATCCGCGCGGGGTCACGGTCGAGCCGGGCGGTGCGATCTTCATTGCCGATACGGGCAACTACCGCATTCAGCGGCTCTACCCCTCGGGCGCGTACCAGACCGAATGGGGAAGCCAGGGTACCGGCGTCGGCTACTTCCGAAACCCCAACGGAGTTACGATCGACGGCTCCGGTGACCTCTAGGTGGCCGACTTCGGCAACGACCGGGTCCAGAAGTGCAACGCCTGGGGTTGGTGCGGTTCGGCCTGGAACTTCGAGGACGGCAACGACGCCGGAATCGCTGCGCCGCGCGCCGTGGACGTCGGTCCGGGCGGCAACTTCTTCGTCACCGACACCGCCAACTCCCGAATCATCAAGAGCAGCCCGTCAGGAGCAGTCCTCGACTCCTGGGGTACTCCGGGTTCCGGGAGCGGAAACATGCTGAATCCGGCTGGAGTGGCAGTCGACGGCACCCTGATCGGCCAGTTCGGACAGCCCGGCACCGGAGTGGATCAGTTCTCTTCGCCGACCGGGCTCGCCTGGTCGGCCGGCTTCCTCTATATCGCCGACACCGGAAACAACCGCATGCAGAAGGTCCAGGTCGGAGCCGACACAGAACCGCCGGACAACGGCGGCGGTGGAGGCGCAACCGGGGGCGTAACCGGAGGCGTAACCGGAGGCGGAACCGGGGGCGGCGGCGGAATCCGCGGCGGCGGCGGAACCGGCGGCGGCGGAACCGGCGGCGGCGGAGGCAATAACAACGGCGGCAATGGCGGCAAGCCTTCGGCCAGGCCCCGGGTGCTGATCAGCAGTGTCAAGATGATCCCCCACCAGGGCTGGGTCTACGCCGACGGCTACCTGGACATGAAGGTGCAGGTGACCAACAAGGGAGATCGCATCGCCCGCAGGATCCCCGTCTACCTGACTTCCTCCCGAAAGGGAGTGCAAGTCGCTCGGCTCGTCGAGATCCCGCAGATCCTTCCGGGATGGACTGTGACCAGGAGCTTCAGGATTCGGGTAAAGCGAAGCTCCCGCGGCTGGGTGATGATCCAGGCCGACTGCGAAGGCAAGAGGAACCGGTCCTTCCTGAAGCTGATCAAGCCCTGGTGGTAGCAAGCGATAACCCGCAAGGGTGATCTGGCGCCTGGACATCGAGTACGACGGCTCTCCTTTCAACGGCTGGGCTCGTCAGGACAACGGGCCCACGGTGCAGGCGGAAGTCGAACGGGCGCTGGCGATCGCCCTGCGCCGGGAGCGGATCGACCTGACCGTCGCCGGCCGCACTGATGCCGGCGTGCACGCACTCGGTCAGGTCGCCAGCTTCGAGTTTGACGGCGAGATGCCTTCCACGATCGTCAGAAGCCTCAACGGACTCACTTCCCCCGAGATTGCAATCCGCGCGGTCAAGGCTGCCCCGACGGGTTTCGACGCACGCCGATCAGCCGCCTCGCGGACCTACTGCTACCGAGTGCTGCTGCGCCGGCCCGACAGCCCGTTCGCCCACGACCGGGCCTGGTGGATCTCCCGCGAGATGGACCGTTCGTTGCTCGACGCCTGCGCGTCGGCGATCCTCGGCGAGCACGACTTCACCGCCTTCACGCCGACCGACACCTACCACACCCGATTCCGGCGAGTGATCCACTCGGCCAGCTGGGTCGCCGAGGCGGGTCTGGTCGCACCCGATCCAGCGCACGGGCAAGCTCCCGGCAGTACTGACAGCCCCGGGCCACCACCCGAGGACCGGGGCGATTCCGCCTATCTCCAGTTCTGGATCACCGGCGACTCCTTCATGCGCAGCATGGTCCGCATCCTGGTCGGCACCATGGTCGAAGTCGCCGACGGCACCCGGAGCTTCGAGAGCTTCCGGCGGCTGCTCGAAGGGGCCGAGCGGTCCGAGGCCGGAATGACCGCGCCGCCGCAGGGGCTGTATCTCGTCTCGGTGCGTTACTGACCCGTCTCACCTATCCTTGCCCTGTGCGCATCCTCCTGACAAACGACGACGGAATCGGTGCTCAGGGGCTACAGGCGTTGCGTCGCGAGCTTCGCCGGATCGACGGGGTCACGCTGGACGTGATCGCCCCGGACTCGAATCGCAGCGCGTCGGCGCGCAGCATCACCGTCCGCTCGCCGCTCTCGATTCAGGAACTCAAGTTTGAGGACGGCGACCTCGGCCATGCCACCGACGGCACCCCGGTCGATTGCGTGCGCTTCGCTTCGGTCGGGCTGCTCGGCGGCCGCCCGGACGTGATCGTCTCGGGCATCAACCACGGGGTCAACCTGGGCGATGATGTGACTTACTCGGGCACAGTTGCCGCTGCCCTCGAGGGCGTGGTCCTGGGCATCCCGGCGATCGCGGTCTCACAGCAGTCAACCGAGCAGGAGATGGGCTACACGCCGCAGCGGCACTACGACTTCGAGGTCGCCGCGAAGTTCACGGCACAGACGGTCAGGGAGTTCGTCGACCACCCGATGCCGGAGGGCACCCTGCTGAACATCAACGTGCCGGGAGCCGACCCGGCCGGTGTCGAGGTGGTCCCGCTCGGCCGCCGGCTCTACCGTGACGAGCTGCATGAGGTAGAGACCGACGAAGAGGACGGCCGTCGCCGGTACCGCTTCTACGGCTACGAACCCGGAACCCACGACCAGCCCGGCACCGACATCGGCGCGATCGCCAACGGCAGGATCGCGGTCACCCCGCTCCACCTCGACCTGACCCACCACGTCGGCATCGAAGGGATGAGGCAGCGGGACTTCGAGCGGGTCCTCGCGGTCGCCGCGGGGGCGGGCGACTGAGCCCGGAAGGCGTGGCAGAACCCGTTGAAAAGAAAGTGGCCCGGCTCCGGGAAGAGCTGAACCGTCACATCTACATGTATCACTCGAAGGACGACCCCGAGGTCTCCGACGAGCAGTACGACAGCCTGTTCGCCGAGCTCCAGGCGCTGGAGGCAGAGCATCCCGAGCTGGTATCCGGTGACTCGCCGACACAGCGGGTCGGTGCGCCGCCGAGCGAAGGATTCGCGCCGGTCGAGCACGCGGTGCCGATGCTCTCCCTGGCCAACGCACGCACCGCCGAAGACCTGCTCGCCTGGGAAAAACGGGTCCGGGGCCGGCTGGAAAAGGCCGATGTCGACCCGGGGAAGATCACCTGGGTGAGCGAGCCGAAGATCGACGGACTGGCGATTTCCCTGACCTATGAAGACGGCCGCTTCGTTCAGGGGGCGACCCGCGGCGACGGCCGGGTCGGCGAGGACGTAACCCGCAACATCGAGACGATCGAAGAGCTGCCGAAGCAGATAGAGGGTGCGCCGCCGTTGATCGAGGTGCGCGGGGAGGTTTACCTGCCGATTCCGGCTTTCGCCGAGCTCAACCGCCGTCGTGCCGAGGCCGGCCTTCCGGCCTTCGCCAACCCCCGTAACTCGGCCGCCGGCTCGATCCGCCAGATCGACCCCGCGGCCGCTGCGGAGCGTCCATTGGCGGTCTGGGCCTACGGAATCGGCGTCACCGATGGCTTCGAGTTCGAAACCCATTCCGAGGAGGTCGCCTGGCTGAGCGGGCACGGCTTCCAGACCAACCCCGACACCGCCACCCACGGCAGTATCGAAGAGGTGCTCGAGCGCTGCCAGTGGTGGCTCGACCGCCGCGACGAACTCGATTTCGAGATCGACGGCGTGGTCGTCAAGGTGGACCGGCTCTCGCTCTGGAAGGAGCTCGGCGTCGCCGGTAGGGAGCCGCGCTGGTCGATCGCCTGGAAGTTCCCGCCGACCACCGCGACCACCACCCTGAAGGAGATCGAGTGGAACGTCGGCCGGACCGGCCATCTGGTGCCCTGGGCGCTGCTCGAACCGGTGCGGGTCGGTGGCGTGACCGTATCCACCGCCACGCTTCACAACGAAGAGGACCTCGAGCGCAAGGACGTCCGGGCCGGGGACGAGGTCGTGGTCCAGCGGGCCGGCGATGTCATTCCGCAGGTGGTCTCGGCCCTGCCCCAGAAACGGCCGAAGGGCGCTGTCCGCCCCGTACCGCCGGTCGAGTGCCCGGCCTGCGGTACGAAGATCGTCAAACCAGAGGACTCGGTCTTCTCGATCTGCCCCAACCAGTCCGGCTGTCCCGGCCAGATCTTCCAGCACATCAAGCACTTCGTCTCCCGCGGGGCAATGGATATAGAGGGTCTCGGAGAAAAGCAGGTGTCCCGTTTCCTTGAAGAAGGACTGATCGCCGATGTGGCAGACATCTACTCACTGAAGCAGGAGCAGCTCGAGCAGCTGGAGCGTATGGGCGTGACCTCGTCGGCCAACCTGATCCGGGAGATCGACCGCTCTCGTGTGGTTCCGTTCCCGCGGGTGCTGTTTGCGCTCGGCCTGCCCGGCGTCGGCGCGGTAACCGCCGAGGCTCTGGCCGACGAATTCGGTGACATCGAAGCGCTGCGCTCGGCCGATCCCGAGCGGATCGAGCAGACCGATGGAGTCGGCCCGATCATGGCGCGTCAGATCGCCGAGTCGCTGGGCGAGGAGCGGACCTGGAAGATCGTCGAGCGCCTGCGAGGGCAGGGTCTCAGTATGGGCCTCTCGGAAGCGGACCGCCGGCCGGATGAAGGTCCCCTGACCGGCATGACCGTAGTGCTCACCGGCACCCTTCCGGACATGACCCGGGACGAGGCGGCCGAGATGGTCAAGCGGGCCGGCGGCAAGGTGACCGGCTCGGTGTCGAAGAAAACCGACTTCGTAGTCGCCGGTGACAGCGCCGGTTCCAAACTCGAGAAGGCCGAGAAGCTGGGGGTCACCGTGCTCGATCGTGACGGTCTGCTCGGTCTCCTGGCCGGTGACTTGCCGCCCGTGGACTGAGCCGCACGCAGCCTGAGGGTCACGTCCTGGCGATGAGCGCGGCGATTCTGTCCTGCGCGGCCCGGGCGGCGTCGGTGTCGTAAACACCGTTCATCAGGATCGAAAAGGCGTACCGGCGGCCGGCCCGGCTGAAGCAGTAGCCGGAGAGTGCGCTCACCCCGGTGAGCGTGCCGGTCTTGGCGTGGCAGCGGCCCTGGGCGGAGGAGCCGCGCATCCGGTCCGCCAGGGTACCCGTCCGGCCGGCCACTGGCAGTGAATCGAAGAAGGCCCTGCCGTAGCGCCGGGTCCTGATCTGGCTCAGGACCTTGACCAGGTCGAAGGCACTCGAGCGGTTGGAGACCGTCAGCCCGGAACCGTCAACCGGGCTCACCCGCGCTCCGAAGGAACTCGCGACGAACTGCCTTACCACCGCTGCCCCGGTTCGTGTGGTCCCCGCGCCCCGGACCTCGGCACCGAGGTGCTTGAGCAGCATCTCGGCAAAGAAGTTGTTCGAGTTGAGGTTGCTCATGCCGGCCATCCAGGCCATGTCGGGCGAGGGCATCTTCGCCACCAGACGGCGTGCCTTGACCCCGGGCGTCCCACGCAGCGCGACCTCCGCCCGGACCCGGACCCCATTGCTTCGAAGCCGCAGGGCCAGCATCTTTGCCGCCAGACGGGCCGGGCTTGAGCTGAAACTGCGGAAGCTCGGGCTCGTATACCCGGCGTTGATCGAGAGTCCGGAAAGTGGCCCGATCCAGGGGCTGGTCGCATAACCTGAATCGGCGACTCCGCGCAGTCCGTCGAACACCGATTCGTCACCGTAGACCCTTCCGGTCACCCTCCTGATTCCCGCACGTCGCACCTTCAGGGCGAGCCGGTCGATGTCCGACCCGGCGCCTCCGGAGAAGGCTTTGAGGAAGCTTGTGGTGCCGAGGCTGGGGTCGCCGCCGCCGAGCAGGTAGAGGTCGCCTCTCAGGACTCCCCTGCCGTCGATCCGGCCAGAAGCAAAAACCCGGGTCAGCATCCGGTGGGCGGGGCCGAGCCTGCCCAGGGCGGTCGCGGTGGTGAAAATCTTGTTGTTCGAAGCAAGTGAGTACTGCTTGCGCGGGTTCAGCGAGCAGACCACCTTGTCGCTGTCAAGATTCCTGACCACCAGTCCGGCCCGGCTGTTGCCAGTACTCACCTGCTTTCGCATAGCTGAACAGGCAGAGGTCGCGCTGAGGGTCGTGGTGCTGCTGACGGTCCCGTCACCCGGCATGATGACGGGCGTCGAGGCCGGTCGGTCCGGGTTGGGCAGGGGACGCGGCGGCGCGGCGACGGCCGTCCCTGCTGCGAGTAGGAGCACCGCTGCCGCGGCGCCCGCGATGTGGTTGAGGCGCATCGGTGTCATAAACAGGCGGAAGGGGCAGAGTAGCGGCCTGGCATCGCATACCCGGCATCCCGGCCCGGTTGGTGCCATAATCCCCCAGCGATGGGGAAGGTCGTAAACATCGACGCATCCTCGAAGCGACGCAAGGCCGGAAGCCGGGAACGTCCTTCGAAGACTGCCCTCGTGCTCGGAGGCGGCGGCTTCACCGGCGGGGTCTACGAAATCGGTGCTCTGCGCGCGCTCGACCTGCTCGCGGTCAACTCTACGGTCAACGACTTCGACATGTACGTCGGCACCAGCGCCGGATCCTTCATCGGCAGCATGCTTGCCGCCGGGGTCACCCCGGACGAGATGATGCGCGTGCTGACCGATGAAAAGGATGTACCTATCCAGCGGCTCAGCCAGGACGTGATGCTGCGACCCAACTTCTCGGAATACCTGAAGAAGACGGTTACACTGCCGATCCATCTTGCTTCCATGGTCAGGACGCTGCTTCCCAACTTCCGGGACCTGTCAGCGATTGATGTCGGCTACGCCCTCGCCGAGCACCTTCCACAGGGTCTCTACTCGAACGCGGGCATCGGACGATATGTCCGTGAGGCGCTCGCCACGCAGGGCATCAACGACTCTTTCGACGCGCTTCACCGTGACCTGTACCTGACTGCCACCGATCTCGACAGCGGTGAGCGCATCGTGCTCGGCGACGACGACAACGATTGGTCGAACGTGCCGGTCTCCAAGGCGGTCGAGTGCTCGACCGCTCTGCCGATGGTCTACGAACCGGTTGAAGTCAACGGGCGCACGCTGATTGACGGGGGGATCTACTCGACCACAAACGTCGATGTGGCGGTTGACCGCGGCGCCAAGTTCATCGTCGTGATCAACCCGATCGTGCCCTACCTGAACGACCGTGACACCGACCTTTCGACCGTGGCGGGCCAGGAGGTACGCCGGATCGCCGAGATGGGCGTTCCGGCGATCGCCAACCAGACCTTCCGCCTGCTGCTGCACCAGCGGCTCCACGGCGTGGTCGACTTCTGGAAAGAGAAGTACCCGGGCGTGGACATCATCCTTTTCGAGCCCGAACTGGACGACGAGCTCATGTTCGGCACCTCGATCATGAACTACTCACGCCGCATGGATATCGCCAGCCACGGCTTCGAAACGGTCACCGCCCGGCTTGCCGACGACTACGAGCACCTCAAGGAAGTGACTGAGCGCCACGGCCTCGAGATTTCCGCCACCAGGCTGCGCCGCGTGATGCGCAAGGTCAGGGAGCAGGAGGACTCGGACGCTTCGGTCTGGCGGAGGATCTTCGACCAGACCACCGGCTCGCTGCTTCGCCAGACCGGCTCCTCCTAGAGCCCGGCCGGTCTAGCCGGCGTACAGGTTCTCGATCTCCTCTTCGTACTTCGAGGCGATTACCGGCCGCTTGAGCTTCAGCGTCGGGGTCAGCTCGCCGCCTTCCTGGCTGAGGTCACGCGGCAGGATCTGGAACCGCTTCACCTGTTCGACGCTCGCGAAGTGGGTGTTCACCTCTTCGATGTGCTTCTCCAGCTCCGCCCGGACGACAGGGCTTTCGCTCGCCGAGGCCTCGTCGAGAGTGCCCTGTTCGGCCGCGAAGCGGGTCAGCGCCTCGGGGTCCAGCGTGATCAGGGCAACCAGGTAAGGCTTGCGGTCGCCGACCACCACGCACTGGGAAACCAGTGGATGTCGCTTGACCAGTGCTTCGATGTTGACCGGGGTGATGTTCTTGCCGCCGGCCGTGATGATGATCTCCTTCTTGCGGCCCGTGATGCTGACGTAACCCTCGTCGTCGATCGAGGCGAGGTCGCCGGTGTGGAGCCAGCCGTCGATGATCGTCGCGTCGGTCGCTTCTTTGTTCTGGTAGTAGCCCTGGAAGATGTTCGGCCCCCTGACCAGCAGTTCGCCGTCTTCTGCGAGCTTCACTTCGACACCGGGGAGCGCCTTGCCGACCGTGCCCACCTTGGAGGCGCCCGGCAGGTTGGCCGTGCCTCCGGTCGAGGTTTCGGTCATTCCCCAGGCCTCGTAGACCGGCACACCGGCAGCGTGGAAGAACCGGATGATTTCAGGGTCGATCGGAGCCGCACCGGTGAGGGCGAGCTTGAGTTCACCGCCGAAGATGGCGCGAATCTTGGTGAAGACCAGCTTGTCGGCGAGTCCGTGCTGCTTGGCGAGCAGGAGGCCGGGCTGCTTGCCCTGTTCTTCGAGTTCGTTGACCTTCTTGCCGACCTTGACCGCCCAGTTGAAGATCGCGGCCTTGAGGCCACCGTCTCCGGCGGAGGTCGCGATCGCGGTGTCGTGGACTTTTTCGAAGATCCGAGGTACCGAAGGGAAGTTCTGCGGCTTGATCTCGGACAGGCTCGGCACGATCTTCAGCTGGTCGCGCTCCCAGAAGGCGATCCGTCCACCGACGTCGAGCGTTCCGTACTGGATCAGCAGCGCGAAGACGTGGGCCAGCGGCAGGAACAGGAAAGTCGTCTCGCCGGAGCCGAGGATCTTCACCTTGTCGGCCATGTCCAGCATCGCGCGGTAGTTGCCGTGGGAGATAACACAGCCCTTGGGAGGTCCTGTTGTGCCCGAGGTATAGATGAT